>Ga0316201_10000078_pt1 | contig 38252 bp, 31 predicted proteins | sample CS6wburrow_MG_FD_204516 | JGI IMG/M metagenome (GOLD analysis project Ga0316201, IMG submission 204516) | Coastal sediment microbial communities from Delaware Bay, Delaware, United States - CS-6 worm burrow | ecosystem: Environmental > Aquatic > Marine > Coastal > Sediment | place: USA...
CTGCCACAAGTTCGACCTCGTGCAAAAGATCGAGGTTTTGCGGCATGCCGCCGACGGAGCAGTCTTCCTGCTGAACAGTCCGTATCCAGCCGACAAGGTGTGGAGTGAGTTGCCGAGACCGGTGCAGCAAATCATTGTCGAGCGTGGTATTCATCTGCATGTCATCGACGCGACCAGCGTGGCGCTTGAAGCGGGCATGGGCAAGCGCATCAATACAGTGATGCAGGCCTGTTTCTTTGCACTATCCGGAGTGTTGCCGCGCGACGAGGCTATCGAACAAATCAAGAAAGCGATTGATAAGACGTATCGTTCGAAAGGCCAGGCAATCGTTGATAAAAACTTCGCAGCGGTCGATGCAGCGCTTGATCACCTGCACGAGGTAGCGATCCCGAAGTCCCCGATCGGCGACCGGCCGATGGACATGGTCGTGCCCGAGCAGGCGCCCGACTTTGTGCAGGAAGTCACGGCGCAAATGATGCGTGGCCATGGCGACGATCTTCCGGTCAGCAAAATGCCCGTAGATGGCACCTATCCGAGCGGTACTACGCAGTGGGAAAAGAGTAATGTCTCCGACACGGTACCGGCGTGGCGCGAAGACCTGTGCATCCAGTGCGGTAACTGCAGTTTCGTTTGCCCTCACAGCGTTATCCGAGCCAAGTTCTTCCACGAAGCCGCACTCGAAAAGGCGCCCGAGCACTTCCCGTCGGCCGCCATAACGGCGCGCGGATTTCCTGAAACGCGATACTCCCTGCAGGTTTATGCCGAAGATTGTACGGGCTGTAGCCTCTGCGTTGAGGCGTGCCCGGTTAAGAGTCCGGACGAGGATGGCGTTCGCGCGATCAACATGACCGACAAGCAGCCCTTGCTGGAGGAGTCGATCGAGAATATTAAGTTTTTTGAAACACTGCCTTACAACGATCGCGCAAAGGTTGATTTCTCGTCCGTACGCGGCGCCCAGTTCCTCGAACCCCTGTTCGAGTTCTCCGGAGCCTGTGCCGGCTGCGGTGAAACGCCATATGTGCGTTTGCTATCGCAATTGTTTGGTCCGCGACTAATCGTGGCCAATGCAACCGGCTGCTCATCGATCTACGGTGGCAACCTGCCGACGACACCCTGGACCAAGAATGCAGAGGGTAATGGACCCGCCTGGTCGAACTCGTTGTTCGAAGATAATGCGGAGTTCGGGCTGGGTATGCGAATCGCTGCTGATCACCATATGGAGTTGGCGAAAGATCTCGTCAGAAAGCTGGCACCGAGAATCGGTGAGGACTTTGCGGAAGAGATCGTTAATGCGCGGCAGCGCGTCGGTAGCGAACTGCGGGCTCAACGAGCGCGTGTTGCTGATCTCAAAAGCCGCCTGATACGGAAAGTAGGCGAGGACGGTGATGAGGATGCGGCGGCACTTCTGTCGATCGTCGATCACCTGGTCCGTCGCAGTATCTGGCTGGTTGGCGGGGATGGCTGGGCGTACGATATCGGCGCAGGTGGTCTCGACCATGCACTGGCGAGTGGCCGTAACATCAACATTCTCGTGCTCGATACCGAGGTGTACTCGAACACGGGCGGGCAGATGTCGAAAGCAACACCTCTTGGTGCGTCGGCCAAGTTCGCCTCCGCTGGAAAGCGCATCGGCAAGAAAGACCTGGCCATGCAGGCGGTGTCCTATGGCAACGCATATGTTGCTCAGGTTGCCATGGGCGCAAACCCGCAACAGACGTTGCTCGCTATGCGCGAAGCTGAAGAGTACGACGGACCGTCATTGATTCTCGCCTACAGCCATTGCATCGCGCATGGCTACGACATGGCAAACGGTCTCACTCAACAGAACCTTGCAACTGCGAGCGGATACTGGCCGTTGATTCGATACAACCCGGCATTGCGGGCAGCCGGCAAGAAACCATTTGTGCTCGACTCACCGCGACCGAGTATTCCGTTCAAGGATTATGCTTACAACGAGAATCGATATCGCATACTCGCGCGCACAAATCCGGAAGAAGCCGAGAAGCTGCTGAAGAGTGCGCAGGAACTCATTGAGTTACGCTGGCAGACCTGCGAGCACATGGCGAAACAGGAACCCGCCCAATTCCAACCGACGTAGGATTAACGTCGCCTAAAACTCAAACTCGAAATTCAGTTTGATGGTCTGGTCCGGGCTTCGATTGTCGAGACCAAAAAAGATCCCGGCCTCCCAGCGAATTTTCTTTCCGGGCGACAGGCGACCCAGACCGATAATGGCAGGGCCCAAAGCAACGGTGTCCTGTCCCATATGCAACTCGATTGCCGGCTCGAACGTTTCCTTGAGCCGGTAGCGCGTTTGCACGTGCAGCGCTGTTTCGATTTCATTCTGGATGCCCGAACCCCACTCATATATCAGGCCGACATTGGCAATGCCGCTCCACCGACCAAAATCGCGACTCGCGATCAGCGAGCCAGACAGTTCCCACACGCTATCCTGAACTTCGCGCTCAAGCTCAAACACCATGCCCCAGTCAAACGCAAACTCACCCTGCTCGGTGAGTTGCCATTTGACCTCCAGTTCGTAGGCCTCGACAGAAATGCTCTCGTCTTCGTCCTTGATACCGATGGCATAAAATTCGGTCGCCCAACGGTCGGTCCAGCCGCGTCCAATACCGAATAAGTGCTTTTGCACGTCGCCCAGATCATCGTCTGACTGAAGAATCGAACGCAATTCAAGCTCGGTCTCTAGCGGCTGAACGTAAGGGTCGTAAATGCGGTCGACGACGATGCCGTCGGCGAATGCCGAAAGCGGCACCAGCATTAAGCCGACCGCGATGCGAGCCACTCGGGATCTGGTGTCTTTGACCATTAGTCGTTGGGGCTTTTGGAAAACCATGTCCATCCGATGACTACGGATACTGCCATGACTGCGGCGCTGGCGGCATAAATACCTGCTTCGGTAGCGGACGGAGATGCTTCATAGCCGACCAGGGCATACATCAACTGACCGGTCAACGAGTCCTCGGCGATAATGGCGGAAGAATCCCAGATCGGACCCGCAATAGCGATCCAGTCTGCCTGGATCAGTAAACCCGTTGCCTGTGCAGACATGCCGGACGCAGCGAGGCCGAGTAATACGAGCGACAACAAGAGTGCATGCAGTGGTGCCATCGCGAGCAGCAGATAGTAGAAAAGCACGCCGACGCTGAAGCCGATGGCAGCGCCAGCAAGTGACCCTATCGCGACGCTCGACAGGACATCGCTCATTTGCACGAAGCCGGATACATAAATCAGGATCTCCGAGCCCTCGCGGGTAACAGCCAGCGCTACTGAGATCGCCATAAACGTCGGCAGCATGGAGTCGCCAGCACAGGGTTTGCCTCGCTGCCGTGCGGTGAGGAACGCAGTGACGGCAAGCGCTGCAAATACCGCGTACTGCAATGCCGCGTTTACCAGTTCCTGGCCTACGCCATCGAATAGCTCTGAAATCGGATTAATAAACCGGCCGTATGCGGCGGCACCGATTCCGCCGAGCACCAGTGCATAGACCAGCCAGCGCGTGCCCAGCTGAAGTAGACGCGAAACCGCCAGCAGCACGCTGACCATCAGTGCGGCTTCGAGAACCTCTCTCAGCACGATAACAACGCTGTTAACCAGCATCGTCAGCGTCCTCTACGACAATTTTGCCAAGGGCGGTCTGCGGGTTGAATTCGCCAAAAAACGGGTACTCGCCAGGCGCAAGGGGCCCTATGAAGATGATCGCCTTGCGCCCCCCCATAATGACTTTCTCCCGGTTGAGTTCATAACTCTCGAATTCTTCCGGCGTAGGGTCCCGGTTGTAGACAATCAGTTTGACCTTCGTACCAGCCGGTATGGTCAGGACATCGGGATGAAACAGGTGATTGCGTATCTCGATTTCGAATTCCGGTGTCGCAGCAAAGACGTTAGCTGCAAGGATCAACGCGACAGCGATGCCAGTTAGGTACTTCATTCCGGAATCCTCTCCACGAACAGGTGCGTATCGATATCAACGGGGAAGATGACGTTGACAGTCAGCCCCGGTGCATCTGCGTTGTTCTCCAGGACGATGTTTGCATGATGCAAGTTCGCAATATGTTTGACGATTGATAAACCCAGGCCGCAGCCATCCGTGCTGCTGCTGTGGCGGTCACCGCCTACTCGGTAGAATCGATCGAACACGCGGCTGATTTCTGCCAGGGGGATGCCCGGGCCCGTATCTTCGACGCCCAGGCATATGCCCAGTTCGGTGCGGTCGACGTACACGCGAATCGACGCGCCTTCGGGCGAGTACTTGCTCGCGTTCAAAATCAGGTTGCCAAGCAGGATGCTAAGCGAGTCCTGGTCCCCGGTAATGGACTGCGAGGTGCCTGTAAGAGAAATGCTCTGATTCTTCTTATCAATATCTGCATACAAATCGCCGACGACGGTCTGGGCAAGTTTATGCAGGTCGAGAACCTGCATGTTCGCCTGGTAGTGCTCCGGTGTTACCCGGTACAAGAGCATGATCTGTTCTATCAGGTGGCTGAGCCGGCCCAGGTCCCGATCCAGAATCTGCAGCGCCTCGGCGCTTTCCGGGTGCTCCTGTCGCAGGTTGTGTACGTGGACCTTGATAGCGCTGAGTGGCGTACGCAGTTCGTGCGCGGCATCAGAAGAGAAGCGGCGTTCGCGCAGCACCGAGTTTTTAAGGCGTTCGAGCAGATCGTTTATAGCATCGACCACTGGCGCTAACTCGACGGGCGGATTTGACGTGCTCAGTCGAGAAAGATCGTCGGCACGTTTGTTGCGCAGCTCCTTCGCAAGTTTCTTGACCAGGGAAAGGCCGTTACCTACGACGAGCCATACTATCAGTGCAATTACAGGCAGGCTGACAACAATCGGCACGACCGCATGGAGGATCAGGTTGTCGGCCAGCTCGGTGCGAATATCGATACGCTCGGCGACGAGTATCCAACGCTGCTGCTGCGCGTCGAAGTGGCTCAATACGCGCCAGCGAAAACCCTCGAAATTTTCGTCACGATAGCCTTCTTCGAGGGCTGCGATTGGCGTTGTCGCACTGTTTGTCGAGCGCTGGACCAACTGGCCATTCGCGGTCCAGATCTGGAATGCCAGGCGGCTTGATGGCGCCTCGACTACCGAGGTACCTGATGATCGCATGGTGCTGATCAATATGGCGGTGTCGGCGAGCTGAGTGTCGAGTAAAGCCTCAGCCTCAAGCATGCTTGAGCGATAGCCATACACGGCTGCAACGAAATTGCCGAGTGCGATGGTTGAGAGCAGCGCGACAACAAGATAAAAACGTATCGATTTCACGGCTTTCGAATCGTATAGCCGACACCGCGAACTGTCTTGATGAGATCGTTGCCGAGCTTCTTGCGAAGATGATGAACGTGGACTTCAAGCGCGTTGCTCGTCACTTCCTCGCCCCAGGCATAAAGCCGGGTCTCGAGTTGCTGCCGCGTCTGCACCTTGCCGATGTTCGACATCAAAAGCTTGAGCACCATGAATTCGCGACGCGGCAGTTCAACAGGCTCACCATCACAGGTGACCTGCATGCTTATCGTATCGAGCACGATATTGGCAACCTGGATGCTGCTGTCGATGCTGGTGCTGAGGCGCCGCTCGATGACGCGCAGCCGCGCTATCAACTCAGGAATTTCGAAAGGTTTCGGCAGGTAATCATCCGCGCCAAGATCGAGTCCCGAGACGCGTGCATCAATGCTCGATCTTGCGGTAAGAATCAGAACGGGAATCGAAGAGCCATGCTGGCGAACGTTCTTCAGAACGTCGAGCCCGTCCATGTCGGGCAGGCCGAGATCGAGTACTACAATATCCGGCGGTTCGACATCGATGACATGCAGGGCCGCTTTGCCCTCGGCAACGTGATTCGTAACAAAGCCCTCGTTACGGAGGGCTTTGCACAATCCACTGGCAAGCGATTGGTCGTCTTCGACGAGAAGAATTTGCATGCGCTGTAATGTTCTCCATAGTGGCGTCTTGCCGCATCAGGAGCCTGAGCGTTGCTGCTTCTCCCGAGCGACTGACAGTGCGGCGAGAATCTCTTCCTGCCTGCCTGCATCGGCAATTGGCCGGTCAGGTCTGGGCGCTGCGCTTTGCGCTTTAAGTAGATACTGCTCGGCTTTGTCAAATTCCTTTTTCTGCAGCAGATAGTCTGCATAGAAGTAGTTCGAGTCGATGCCGTCAGGATTTATCTCAAGTGCTTTCTCAAGCAATTGTACGGCCTTCTTGTCGCTACCAAAACCCACTGGCCAGCCAGGGACGTTAGAGTAGAGTGTGCCGAGGCTCGTGTAGGCGGAGCCGCTCAGTGCCTGGTCGTCGACCTTAAGTGCTGTTTCGAGGCTATCACGTGCCTGTTTGGCTAGCGATAGCGCGCCCAATCCGCCTTTTACGCCGGCATAGGTGGACTTGATGATGCCGTTCCAGATGAGTATTTCGGCTGAATCGGGGTTGCTCGCAGCCGCAGCATCGGCTTCTGTAATGAGCGTCTCAAAGGCTTGTTCCTGCGCATCGCCGGCCAGTTGATAGTTGGCAATAGCCCAATCCCGTTGCAGTTCGGTGACGGTTGATGCGCTGGTCTGCGCAAACAGCGCGGCCGGCAACAGCAGCGCACAAAAAAACAGGGTCTTGATAGGTGTCACTTTCATGGTCTAGTCCTCAATCAGGGTGTGCCACGCGCAATGCGCCGGGTCGTACATCAGGCAGCCAACGCTACGTCGGAAGGCAGGGAACGGAAGATGTTTGCGTACAGCCGGTAGAACATCTTCGCGCTGTGAATGATCTGTTCTTGCTCGTCCGGGTCGTTAATTCGATCCATCAGAGACTCAAAAAATTTGACGTGTTCGAGATCTAGTGCGCCGTGGGAGCGAAGGTAGCTGAAAGCCTTTGCTGGAAGCTTAAGCGCATCCTTGATCGCATTCGCTGCCGCATCGGCTGTCGTTACACTGGTACCCTCCAGGACATGCACCATGCCGAAGAAGCCGAGCGGGTTGACGCGCTGAACTGTGTCATAGGCATACGCGACCATGAGTTCGGTCGCAGCACCGGGTTGTGATTTGCGAACTTCTTCCTTGTCGAAGCCGCAGGCAGCGATGTCGTTGAGAATCCACTCCTGGTGACCGAGCTCTTCCTCGATGTACTCTGCCACGGCCTCACGCAGCCATTCCTTTTCCTCGGAAATGCGCGCGCCGACGGCCATGAGCAGGGGCACCGTGTGTTTGACGTGATGGTAGGCCTCAGTGAGGAACGCCACGTATTCGTGCAGCGTGATATCACCGCTCATGCATCGATGAATAATTGGTGATGAAAGCAGGTACTCGCGATCGTCCGCTGTTTCGCCGTTCAGTCTGTCCATGAAGTTCATTGGTTACTGGCCTCCAGTTTGCTCTCGTACATATCGTCAATGAGTTGGCGGTCCTGAAACTCATCAGTGCTCGCCTGTTTGTCAAAGCGCCGCCAGTCGAGCACGCGGGCGTAGTCCGGCAGCCCTTGGTTTACGGTGTTAACCCAGGCATCGATGTCTTCATCGGTGGTCGAGTTATGGCGCGGGCACACAAGAGCGACACAATAGGGGCGAGCATCGCCGAATACATGCGCCTGCTGCAGTAATGGCCCGGCTGCGAGCTCGCTCTCGACCCATTCCGGGGAGATGTTGCGGCCGTAGCTCGTAATGATCTGGTTTTTTGCGCGGCCGGACACGTGTACGAAGCCATCGTCATCGACATGTCCGATGTCACCTGTTCGCACGGGGCCCGCGTTCCAGGAGTCCGGTTGTCCGACGTAACCAAGAAACTCGCTGCCACTGACGACAATCTCGTCGTTTTCGACACAAATGTTCACATGCGGCAATGGCCGCCCGACCGAGCCCGGGCGATCGTTACCGGGTATGTTCAGAGTAATGACAGATGCACATTCGGAGAGACCGTAGCCTTCAAAGGCGGGAATGCCGGCCTTGCGTGCGCGAAGCAACAACTCCTTGGCGACCTTGGCCCCACCCACCGCGACGAAGTGCAATGACGAAGGGGGGCGCCAGCCGCACTCCGCCGCGACGGTGATCGCCAGGAGAATTTCAGGAACGACAATCAGGCTTTGAGGCTGATGTTCGCTAATACAGTTGATCAGAACCGGCACATCGAGTTCAGATGATCCTGCCAGGCCTACGTCGGTGAGCGGCGGCGCGATGACCGTGCCACCAGACAGCAATGGGACGTATACGCCCGCGAGATTCTCGAGCAACGTGCTTAGGGGAAGTATGCAGAGATGTTTCGGCGCATTGACGCCGATGATCGTGGCGAGTGCTGACGCGACAGCCAGTTGTTGCTCTGATGACAGGCAAACACCTTTCGGTGATCCCGTCGTACCGGACGTGAATGTTACTTTCTGTGTGCCGTCCGGAATGAGTGCGGTTTGCTGATTCGGAAGCGGGTAGAGGTCCATGCCGCCAAATTTGGAGCTCTTCGCGGCATACAGGCCTTCAGGGAATGCTCGGTCTGTGAGCAAGGCCTCGACGCCGCTACTTACGATAGTGTGCTTCACCTGTTCGGCAGAAAAGAACAGCGGCACAGGAACAATGCGGACTCCCGATACCTGGCAGGCAATGTCGATCAGGATCCAGTCGATGCCATTATCGGCATATAACGCGATGCTGGTCAGATTCTGCTCTCGGAGGCGCCGGGCATATCCTCCGACGGCAAGTAACAGTTCTGTCCTGTTGACTGACTGGTCGCCGGATTGCAACAAGACCTGCGATGCAGGGCCGGCCTGGCTGATGCTATGGAGCAGATCCTTCATCACTGTCTCGCCGTTCTAAGTGTCCTGGCGATTCGATTGATCGGACATTCAAGACCGCGAATCAACGCTCGGACGAGCCGACTGCCAGCCGCGGTTTCGGCAGCCAGTTGCGTGTCGCCGACAATCACCTGCGGGCGTGAGGCGTAATAGTTGCCCCATTCATCGGCCTGGTCGCCAAGCGCGGCCGCTTCCGCGCTGCATATGCGGTGTGACGTGAAGTGCATCTTCCTTAGCATCGCCTGGACCTGCGGTGTCGCAGTGCAGGCGACCCAGCGAATTCCGGCCCGGTGAAGGATTGTTGCCAGAATCGCGAACAATATGGATGCCGTGCCGGGCAGGGCAGACGCGAGGTTGCCGATTTCTACAACTTGCCCACGATCGATCGGTTGGCGCATGACGCGACTAATAGCCTGTTCGACGGGGCCGTCGAGGTAGCGCTCCAGGAAAAGTTCGGACTCGCCGGCAGGCCTTATTCCGACGACGGCACCCAGGAGGTCAGACTCGTTCAGGCTCAGCAGGTACGGCAGAAACTGATTTACATGTGCGCTGTATTGTTGATCGAATTTCCGGGCGATACAGGCTTCGAGTTCCTGCCTTCCGGCTGAATTCATGGGCTCAAGGTCAATGGCAAGGTTCCGTTGCAGGGATACCGGGAGCCGCCTGATTTGTGATGCGTTAGTAGACATTGACGGCAAGCTTACGGCGCGAATCTTAAGAGACCCTTAGCATCGGCCGTGATTTCGGTCACAAATTCAGCCGAATCCGGCTCAGGAGTCCGGATTCCGTCAGGTCATGTGGTTCGCATTCCCAATCATGGTTCAGATGACGGCGATGCCTGCACCGATCTTGCTGTGAGCTACGAAACTTGCCGCACTATTTGCCGAGAATGACATCCTCGAGCACGTCGTGAATTACCTGGGTCGCGATTTCAATGAGGAGGACTTTGCCGGCAATTTCTACACGCTCAAATCCTTTAGGTGCAGGCGGCAACAAAGCGACGAGTCCCGATGGCAAGACCTGTTTGGCGATACCCGGCGGCAGTGGCTTGCCGCGCTGCAGGTTCTTGGCAATGCCGGGTGGCAAGCCTTTTGTACGATTCTTGCCTTTCCCACTACCCTGTTGGGCAACTGAATGATCGCGGTAGTAAGCACGAATAGTTGAGATTTCGCCATCCGAGAAACCGACCTGAACCCCAAGTTCGTCTGCGATAACTGGAGCGGACAACGCAAGCATGATGGCTACAAGAACTGTTGACAAGATTGTTCGATTCATTAGGTATCACATAGAGTTTCGCCTTTTCCAACCATAAGTGTGGGCCGTTTCATGAGCTGTGACGGAACTCACAATCAGCGCCGAAACAGTCGATTTTGTGATCTATCGGGAACGCCCGGTTCTTGTGCTGATCCCGCTGATCGCCTTGCTGTAGCCGGGCTTGATGCTGGTCTAGTCAGCCAGGTAGATTTCGGCCAGCGCTTGGTGCGTGACCCTTGACCACCCGGTTACAGCGCCATCGCCGGTCTCTGCGGGACCAGCATTCGTCGCGGTAATAATTGTCAGGCCCTGTTCGGGGTAGATGTAAATGACGGCATTTCCACCGTAGCTCTCCTGGCCTCTTGAGAATTTTGCGTACAATCCGTTATCCAGGCGCCGGCCGAACCAGTTGAAGCCAATTTCTGTCCCACCAGCGGTCTGAATGTGATTGCCTTGCAGCAGGCCCACGCTCTCGTTGGAAAGAAGGTCACCGCGCTCAAGACACTGCAGAAACGAGAAAAGATCCGGAACTGAAGCACGCATTCCGGTTGCGCCGCGAAATCCCCAGTTAGGCTGCATTGCGTCGGGCTGCAATGGTGTCGCAACTGGCGGCACGAACGTCTCACTGCCAATCGGCATGCCCCAGGATGCGGTTTCTCGCATCCCGGCGGGCACGAATACCTGTTCGCGCATGAAGCTCTCGTACGACTGGCCAGCGACACTCTCGAGGATTATGGCGAGGATGTTGTAGTTGTCGTTTGCGTAGGAAAACTCGGTGCCGGGCTCGGACTGAAGCTCCGCAGCGAGCAACGCTTGTAATGCTTCGCTACGATCAGCAATACCGTCCGCCGCATAGTTTTGCGCCAGACCCGAGGTATGCGTTAGAAGTTGAAACAGCGTGATGCCGGCTTTGTCGCCAGGCACGCCTGCCAGATAGGCCGAGACGGGCTTGTTGATATCGAGATCACCGCGTTCGTGCAGCAAGAGGATGCCGGAGGCGACGAACTGCTTGGTGATCGACGCAATCCAGTACGACGGGGTGGATGTCGGTTTCCCTGCGAAGCCGAAGTCTCCGGAGTATGCGATGTTCCCGTCTTTCGCGACCAGCACAGACCCGACAAACCCCTGGCGCTCGATCTCGTGCATGGCGGCGTCAGCAGCTTCGTGTTTATCCTGGGCCAGGACCATTGTGCTGGCGGCCAGAGCAATGGTGACGAGTAACGAAAGTCTGCGTTTCATGTTGGTCGGCCCTGAGTAATCTGAGCGCGGTCAGGCTATCCGCGCAGTACCCCAGTAGTTGTAACTGAGCGCCCTGAGACCCGGGATATACATTCTTTCGTCGTTGGTTATTTCAAAACCACTGGTCGAAATGAGATCCGGGATGTCCCGATTCATGTTGCAGCCGCCAGCGAAACGGCTCCACGCGGGGTTCCAACGATGTTGCTGGCGACGTACGTTTTCGTCGGGTGCAATTCCGTGTTCGCAGAAGATGAGCTTGCCTTTTGGTTTCAATACTCGTCGCATGCCCTCGAGCGCGGAAATTGCGTCCGGTATTGTGCAAAGCGTGTAGGTCACAAGCACCGTGTCCACGCTGTCTGCGTCGAGCGGTATCTGCTCTCCTGGCAAGTCGATGAACTCTACATCGAGATCTGACGCATCGACGAGCGGTTGGGCTTTGCGACGCATGGCATCAGACGGCTCGAGGCCCCAAATTTTTCGGACATTTACGGCATCGTAATACGGCAGGTTCAGACCGGTGCCGAAGCCGATCTCGAGGACATCACCCTCGGCGAGATGCACCACTTTCTCACGTTGCTTCTGGTTTGGCCGCGATGCACATGCCCAATTGATCAGGTGCGGAAGAATTTTGTCCTCGTAAAAGCTCATCGCGCCGGCGGTTCGGAGTCCTGGTGTTCCGCTTTCCACAGCATCGCCATGTGGACTCGGTCATAGCCACTTGGGTGATCGTAGAACATGAATCGTTCCAGCGCCCCGGGGCTGATTTTGCGGTATTCACTCAAGCGCATCGCAGCCCTGGCGAAGCCGTCGGGCTGCCTGGAGACGTTAATGCCGTAGTTGTCTGCCTCAGCTTCAGCAACTCGAATGATGCTGTTGGTAATCGGCGTCATAATGAAAAAAAAGACCGATAGCACAGCCGCAAACAATGGCAGTCCGGCCGTGTCCCCGACATCCCGAACGTCCCAGTTTTTTCCCCAGCGATCCAGGGCTCGATGGAAACCCCATGCGACGAATGCGAAGCCAAACGCGAGCACCAAACCAATTTGCATCGTCAGTTTGGCGCTATGGTTCAGAACGTAGTGGCCCATCTCGTGGCCCATGACAGATTCGATTTCCTCGGTCGATGTGCGATTGAGCAAGTTGTCGTTGAGGCTTATGCGTGTCGTACCAAATGCACCACTGACGTTAGCGCTGATTCGCGTCGTTTGTCGGGATGCATCAAACCAGTAAACATCATCGCTCGGAATGTCGTTGGCTCGCGCCATCGAGATAATTGAGTCGCGCAGTGGCCCGTCTTCGAGCGTCTTGTAGTCATTGAACAGCGGGCTGATGTAAACGGGTGCGATGAACTGCACAAAAATCAGAAACGCAACGGCGACGCCGGTGCCCCAGACCCACCAGGTATTTGGCGCCTTGCGAATGACGCCGTAGATCAGGGTAATCGCGATGCCGCCAAGGACGATGCCAACCAGCAAACCGGTGAATTGGTCACCCATCCATGCACCGAAGGTCTGCGTGGCGAGCTCGTATTTGTGCTCGCGGAAAAAGCCCTGGTAAACAGTTAGTGGGAAGGACAGCAATGTGCCAATGACGATGTATTGCGCACCGTAAATGAATGTGTGCAGCCAGCGCCAGCGTCCGATGCGTTCCGCAAAATCGCGCATCTTCGCGGACAGGCGCGTGCCGAGTAGCAGCCAAGCGACGCCGATGCCATAGAGGAAGCCCCAGAGCTGTAACCAGTAGCCACCCTCGAAGTAGGCATTCGAGCGTTCGCGCTGCTCTTCGGTTAGCAGGTTGACATAGGCGCTGGTGGCGGTGTCGACATCGAAGGTCGGGCCGGCCTTTGCGCCATCCGGAACTTCGAGTACGACAGCCTCCTGGGCGACGACCGAGAACGACAGCCCGATGAGGGCGATGAGTATTGCTGTTTGAATGATTTTCATAGTTTTTCTTCTTATTGATTCGCCATGAAGACAATGAATGCGCGGATAGCCTCGGAATCTTCAGTAGAGACCACTTGTGCCCAGGACGGCATGCCCTTATCAAGCAGCGCGCCTTCCAGCACGACACTGTCAAATGCTTCCTGACTACTGATGAAGGCCGAGCGACGCAGGTCGGGAAGGGCGCCACCGGCAATAGCGGCAACACCGTGGCACAACGCGCAGTTACGATTAAAGAGACTGCTGCCTGCGCCGATCAGCGCTTCGCTGCCAAATACCGGAGGCGGCGGTGGCGCGTCAGGCAGGGCGGGTCTGGGAGGGAGTTCGGCATCGCCGCCGATCTTGTATGCAAGGATGCGACTGATGTTGCGCCGCTCCCCGTCAGTGTTCATCACTACGCCCAGTAGGTTCGCGTACACAGCACCCCACCCGGCAACCACAGCAATGTATTGCTCACCGTCAACCGAGAAACTCATAGGCGGTGCGAGAACACCGGTCTGGGTGTCGGTCGACCAGAGTCGTTCACCGGTTGTGGCGTTGTACGCAATAAGTTCGTCGTTCGCGATGCCCTGGAAAACGAGGTTGCCAGCCGTCGACAACAACCCACCGTTCTCGAACAGCGGATGTCCGGAACGCCAGACCTCCTTTTGAGCCACCGGATCCCATGCCAGCAGCATGCCCTGGAACTCCGGTGCGAACTCCTCCGGCAAGTCGATGATCTCGCCGGGTGGGTCCCAGAAGTTGACGCCGAGATTCGCGCCTATAGGCCGAGGTTCGTAATTCTCGTCGACCTTGTACACGGACGGCTGTTGTTTTGCCGGGATGTAGACGAGGCCGGTGTCGGGGTTGTAGGCCATGGGTTGCCAGTTATGAACACCACCAGGGCCGGGCACCATTTTTTTGGCGGCAAGGGTTTCGTCATAGCGCGCATCAATTGTCTCAACCGGGCGACCGGTTTCCATATCAATATGGGTTGCCCAGTTCACGGGCAGAATATTCCTGGCAGAAATTAGTTCGCCCGTGGCACGATCTAGCACGTAAAAGAAGCCATTCTTTGGCACCTGCATCAGCACTTTGCGGGCTTCGCCTTCGATCTCGAGATCAGCCAGGATCATGTGCTGCACGGCTGTGTAGTCCCAGGTGTCACCAGGCACGGTCTGGTAGTGCCATTTGTAGTCGCCCGTATCGGCGTCGAGCGCGATAATCGACGCAAGAAACAGGTTGTCCCCGCCGCCGGGACTGCGAATAGCGCGCACCCACGGCGATCCATTGCCGGTGCCGACGTAGACGAGATTCAGTTCCGGATCGTAAGCAAACGAATCCCAGGCCGTGCCGCCACCGCCCTGTGTCCACCACTCACCGGTCCAGGTTTCTGCGGCCATCTTCTGGATGTCGTCTTCGAATCCTTCCGCCGGGTTGCCGGGAACTGTAAAGAAGCGCCATACCTGCTCGCCGGTTTCCAGGTCGTAAGCCGTGACGTACCCGCGGACGCCGTACTCGGCACCGCCATTACCGATGATGATCTTGTCGCCGATGATTCGTGGCGCACCGGTAATCGTGTAGCTCTGTTCCTGGTCGGTTGTAAGAACCTCCCAGATCAACTCGCCGGTCTCTGCATCGAGAGAGATCAGTCGCCCATCCAGGGTCGCGCTGATGACGCGGCCCTGCCAGATGGCTGCGCCGCGATTCTGCACGCCGCAGCACGCACGCACGTCCCAGATGCCCGGAACCTGCGGATCGTACTGCCACAGCAGTTGTCCGGTTTTTGCATCGACAGCCTGTACTTTGCTCCAGGCGCTGGTCGAGTACATGATGCCGTCGACCACGATCGGTGTCGCTTCCTGGCCGCGACTGGTATCAAGGTCTACGTACCAGGCGAGTTCGAGATTGCCAACCGTGTCGACATTGATCTGGTCCAGTGGGCTGTGACGTTGCTCGTCGAACGTGCGGCCGTGCGCCAACCAGTTGCCGGGTTCGGAATCAGCATTGATGATGCGTTCGGCGTCGACCCACGCGGTGCGAGTCTCTCGCGGCTCACCGGCCTGGGTTTCCTTTGCATCTACTGGCTCACTTCTCTCGCAACCCGCGAGCGTAAGTAACAGGCATCCTGTTACCAACAAAATATGGCGCAGACTGTTTTGCATTGTTATCCCCCCTTTTCGGAGCCATTTTAGGGGTTTTTGACCCCAAATTTGCGAAATTCTGGCATTCGAACCTCGAATTCGGCGCGACAACGAGGAAATAGACTTCGTCGTTGCCCTAAGCCGCTGTCTATGATATTTGATTCCCGAAGTAGCTGTCGGTCGACAGCTAATCAATGGAAAACACACAATGGAAAGCATCAAACGGGATCTATTCGGGCCGGGACCCACGAACGTGCCCGACAGTATTTTGCAGGCACTATCGCTGCCGACAATAGGGCATCTTGATCCGGCCTTCCTGGGAATCATGGACGAAGTTGGCGAGCGCTTGCGTCATTGCTTTCAGACCAGGAACTCCCTGACATTCGTTCTCTCAGCTCCGGGTTCCATCGGCATGGAGACGAGCTTTGTTAATCTGCTGGAGCCTGGCGACAAGGTCGTCGTTTGCATTAACGGAGTATTCGGCGGGCGAATGAAAGATATCTGCGAACGGGTCGGCGCAGAGGTCATCACGATCGAAAACGAATGGGGAACCCCGGTCGACCTGGATGAGCTGCGTGTGACACTGGAGGCGAACAGTGGCGTAACAGCTGTTGCATTTGTTCACGCAGAGACGAGCACCGGCGTTCGTTCGGATGCGAAATCGATCGCCGAAATCGCGAAGAATCACGGCTGCCTGGTGGTGGCGGACTGCGTTACATCACTGGGTGGTGTCGAACTGCTCGTCGATGACTGGGGTCTCGATATCGTTTACTCGGGAAGCCAGAAGTGCCTGTCGTGCGTGCCCGGCCTTTCGCCAATAACGTTCTCGTCGCAGGCGATTGCAAAGATAAAGCAGCGCAAGTCGCGTGTGCAGAGCTGGTTCTGCGACATCAGCCTGTTGATGGGCTATTACGAGTCGGGTGAGAAGACCCGGGCATACCACCATACGGCGCCGGTGAATTCGCTGTACGCAATGAATGAAGCACTGCGCCTGGTAGTGGAAGAAACGCTGCAGGTGCGTTGGGACCGTCATCGCGATGCCGCGAATCACCTCTACTCGAGGCTTGAGGCGGCCGGGCTCGAAGTGATCGTGGCGGCAGACCATCGCCTTTCGCCATTAACGCTGGTTCGCATACCCGAGGGTGTGGACGATGCCGCGATTCGAGGCAGCCTGTTGCGCAAGCGGAATATCGAACTCGGTGGCGGGCTCGGCAAGTTCGCTGGAAAAGCCTGGCGCATCGGCTTGATGGGCCAGAATGCCACGGTAGCGAGGGCGGACTTTATCGCTGACGCCCTGATCTCCGAGTTATAGCTATTCGGAGTTGCCCGCGAATTGTTTGACGAACTCCACTACGTCGCTGGTTTCTGCACGTTTGCGGTAGTCGGCATCAACGAATGCATATTCAACGGATCCGTCAGTACCAATGACGTAGGTAACAGCAAGTGGGAGTTCCAGCGAGTCATTGCCGTTGTACTGAGTTAGATCAGTTCGACCGCCTGCAACGTATCCGGCGGAAATTGCGTCGGGTATGCGATATACGATGCCGTACTCGCGCGCGACTTCGTTGCCAACGTCGCTTAGTACAATAAAATCAAGTTCGTTTTTTTCCTTCCAGCTAAGCGCACTGTCTGAAAGTTCCGGTGAGATCGCGATTAGTTGTGTGCCAGCGGCGTGAATGTCGGACAACGATTTTTGGTAGTCGTGCAGTTGAATATTGCAGTACGGACACCAGCTGCCGCGATACCAGGTCAGAATCACCGGCCCTTTGGCAAGCTCATCGTACAGGCTTACTGAGTTGCCAAGTGCATCAGGCAAGGTGAAATTGGGTGCTTTGTCACCGAGGTTAATAGCCTTATCGAGTATGCCGCTGTCCGCAACTTCGGAAATGGCGTTCTCTGCCGCGGCAATCCGTTCGGGCGTTGCCATTTCGACAAATTTCGCTTTTCGCGCATCCAATTGTTCGGCCAGCGTCGCAGATTCCTCGGCGACTGGCGCACTCTGCTGGCTACAAGCACCGAGCAGGGAAAGTGAGACTGCAAGAAGGAGCGATATTGAGCGGTTAGTTCGCATGGTATTCATGTCCTGCGTTTAGATCGCGGCTTCGATCGCTTTGCCGAGGCCCTCGGTGTTCGCTTTGCCACCCATATCCGGTGTCAGATTTGCCCGTTCTCTCAGCGTATTCTCGATCGCGGTCATGATCGTATCATGGGCATCCTGATGACCGAGATGTTGCAGCATCATTGCACCTGCCCAGATCGTGCCAATGGGGTTCGCAATTTTTTGGCCAAAAATATCCGGTGCTGAACCATGCACAGGCTCAAACATCGACGGATGCTCACCTGTGGGATTCAGGTTAGCCGACGGGGCGATGGCGATTGTTCCGGTGCAAGCAGGTCCGAGGTCCGAGAGTATGTCGCCAAACAGATTACTGCCGACGACCACGTCAAAGTGATCAGGCATGCGCACGAAGTTCGCCGTCAAAATATCGATGTGATACTGATCGACCACAATGTCAGGATACCTTTTAGCCATTTCTGCAACGCGCGAGTCCCAGTAGGGCATCGAATGAATGATGCCGTTGGACTTGGTTGCGGAGGTGAGGTGTTTCGCTTCACGGCTTTGCGCGAGGTCGAACGCATACTTCAATACACGGTCGGTGCCACGTCTTGTAAACACGCTCGCCTGCGTAACAACTTCGTCCTCGGTACCTTCGTTCTGAATGCCACCAATAGTCGAATACTCGCCTTCGACATTCTCGCGCACGACGTAAAAGTCGATGTCGCCGGGCTCACGTCCTGCCAATGGGCAGGGCACGCCTTCAAACAACCGAACCGGGCGCAGGTTGATGTGTTGATCAAACTCGCGACGAATGGGGATCAGCAAGCCCCACAGTGAGATGTGGTCGGGCACGGTTGGGAAACCGGCGGCACCCAGGTAGACCGCATCAAACGATCGCAACTGGTCGATACCGTCCTCCGGCATCATATGCCCGGTCTTCAGGTACATCTCGCAGGACCAGTCGAATTCGCGCCATTCGAAGTTAATGCCGTGCTTGCTGCCGGCCGCTTCAAGTACGCGCATACCCTCCGGCATTACTTCCTTGCCGATGCCGTCGCCGGGGATTACCGCTGCTTTTATCGTTGTCACTGGACTCACAAGAAATAAGAAACAAGAAACAGGCGTCAGAGCCCTGCTGTACTAAAGGGCTCTGACCCCTGTCGGTCGAATAGTAACGCATTCCGCAGCCGCTATTGCCAATGGGGTGTAATCGGCCACGGGCCAATGAAATCCGCGATTTGCGCTAATTCAGCGAAACCTTCGGGCCCCTCAGTGCATCTAATAAACGTATAATCTCTGTCTTCACGAAGAAGCCTTGAGTGCCTGAATGCCCCTTGTCGCTGAATTAAAACGTCGCAATGTCTTTCGCGTCGCTGCTGCCTATCTTGTCGTGGGCTGGCTGCTGACCGAAGTCCTGACGACGATCCTGCCGACCCTGGGGGCCCCGGAATGGGCGGCTCGAGCCGTCATCCTGATTTTCGCGTTCGGCTTCATTCCGGCTGTCGTTTTTTCCTGGTTCTACGAGCTAACGCCCGAGGGGATCAAGCGTGATGAAGATGTCTCTCACGACGACGCAATTGTCAGGGGTGCGGCACGAAAACTCGACTACGTCACCGTTACCGGCGTTGTCATCCTGATCGTTTTTATCGGCCTCTTCAGCGCGCAACAAACGGGCAACGATTCGGTGCCCGTCGAAGCCGAGGTCAGTGATGCATCGGTGGCCGTCTTGCCGTTCGAAAACATGTCTAACGACAAAGACAATGAGTATTTTTCAGATGGCCTCACCGAAACCCTGCTGCACATGCTTGCGCAGGTACCTGAGCTAAAAGTCGCGGCACGCACGTCCAGTTTTTCGTTCAAGGGTCAGAACCTTAATATCCGCCAGATCGCGACAGCACTCGGTGTTGCGCACGTTCTCGAGGGCAGCGTGCAGCGCCAGGGTGATCGTGTTCGCATAACGGCACAGCTGATCCGTGCGAGCGATGGTTTCCATGTCTGGTCGGAGAGCTACGATCGCACGCTGGACGATATTTTCGGCATCCAGGACGAAATCGCGATAAGAGTTGGCAATGCCCTTACCGAGTCACTACTCGATTCCGGAGAGCGCCAGGTTGCCGGAGTGAATACCGCTGATCCCGATGCCTACGACTTGTATCTGCAGGCGCGCAAGGCCAGCGCGACATTCTCCTTTGCCGGACTGCAGGCTGCCGAAGACCTGCTCAAGGGCGCGCTGCTGATCGATCCGGATTTCCTCGATGCGAAGACTGAACTGGCGTCTACCTATAATCGCCAGTTCGAAACCGGGTTGATGGATCCACAAACCGCGTTTACACAGATTCTCGCGATCACGGGCCAGGTACTGGAACAACGGCCGGACGACAAGATTGCGTTGGCAACGCAGATGTACGTGAATGCACTGATGGCCGGAATGGCCGGCGACATTAGCGGCCTGGAGAACATCGTGCCGCAACTCGAGGAAATTGTCGCCGCGATGCCCGACGAGATTCATCCGCTTATCCTGCTGACCCGCACATACGAGGGTCTGCAACAACGCGAAAAGGTTGTGACCGTCCTGGAGGAGGCCCTTCAGCGTGATCCATACAATGCGCAGATTCTCTACGAGCTGGGGACTGCCTATATACACGCAGATCGTCCTGACGACGCGCGTGAAGTTCTGCTGAAGTCTGTGGAGTTTGAGCCCGACCAACCAAACGCCCTTTCGTATCTGGGTGCGATCAGTTTGCAGCAAGGTGATGGCGTCGGGTATGCCCGGTATCAGCTAAAGGCACTTGAGTTGGATCCGAAGGATCACGAAATGCATGGCGTGCTCGCGGCCTTCCTGTATCAACTCAAGCTGGTGGAGCAGGGCGACGATCTGCGTGCCGGAGTGCTGGCGCTTGCGCCAACCAGTGAGATCGCATATCGCATTGAGCTGTTGCGCGCTATCGCCACGAATGACACGGAGGCCGGTCTCGCGAGCGCGCGACGTGCTGTGACAGACCACATCGAAGAACGGCGTTTTGCCTGGGGTGGGGCAGTGCAATACCTGCTTCGGCACGCTGTCGAAAGCGACATGGTGAGCGAGGAAATGGCCTGGCTTGAAGAGCAGGAGCCTGGCATTTTTGAGCTGGAAGCAGAATCCGTCTCAATGAAGCATCGCATTGCGCAGGGACTGGCGCTCAGCGCCTGGTATACAACGCTACCCAGGAACGAAGTGCAGCGGCGACTGGATACGTTGATCAATGTTCTTGCCACGCAGGGTTTTGATCCCATGCAGGATCCGGATACGTACGCTTCGATTTTGGTCATGCGGGGCGAAATCGAGAAGGCGGTCGACATCGCCCTGGAGCGCATTTTCACGCAATCGGTTGCAGCGAATCTTGGCTGGCGCAGCAACTTTTCCCAACCGCACTTTGTTGAATTTGCCGCTGACCCGCGCATCCAGGCTGCGATGCAGCGCTGGGAGAAGGAAGAAGAGCAGCTGCGCAGCGACGTCCAGGCCTACCTGGCAGACCTGCAGAATTCGAGCTAGAAAAAACCCCGCATCTCACGATGCGGGGCTGAGCTTGTAGTAGCGCTGCTTGCAGCGCGGCAGGTCGCGGCGACGAGCGCCCCTCCTACATTGCAGATGGCTCCAGCAGGAAAATGCCAAGCTTGTATGCCGTGAATGTGTTGCTGTCCACGTCGTATTGTCCGTAAGCGTGCATCGAACGGGCGGTTGTCGCGCCGTTGAGGCTCGCATTCAGATCATTGACGAAGTCGTCCCAGTCGGAGTACAGGCGCAGGCTGTCCAGCGACTTGATCGAGAACAGCATGCGACCGGATTCACGGGCAATGAACGTCGTATTCGAATCGAGCTCAGTCAGGTCGATCAGGACCGGACCCTGCTTGATGTAATGACGTTGATCAATATCGCCATTCTGGTTATCGAGAACCAGGCCGTCGCTGCCTGAGCTAAGGAAGGGTGCGATTGTGCCTTCCTTGCCCCAACCGACACCTGCTGCGCTTCTTACATCGCTATAGTCGATGATTGAGCGTCCGGTGAAGTCTGGCGGGGCCATGCCGAATGCGGTCGGGAATCCGTATGCAATGATGGGCTTACCTGAAGCGAGACCAGGCAGCGTCAGTGTTCCGGTACGAACTTCGTAATTCGCTGGGTCAGCATCCAGGTCCTCAGACGGGCCGGTCCCAGTGAAGTCGAAAATTTCTGCACGACGGCGGTCGATCGCGTGCAACGTGATATCAGCCTGGCCGGGGACGATCATATTAACGATGCCAGACACGTGTGTGACATGCATGCGCACGGCGCCTTGAGTCGCGTCGAACAGGATCTGCGGTGCGGCCGCATCAGTCGATGCTGTCGGCTGGTTACCGCGGACGGTGACCTTCTGCCCGATCGATAATGCATCGATACTCAGGTCTGAGAGCCGGTGGCCATCCCTGAACACCTTGGTGTCCGGGCCAACTTCGACGACCACGTCATCGTGGAAATGAACGCGGCGGTCAGTTGCTGCGTCGCGCGGAATGATCGTAGCGCCACGAATCGTCAGGAAGTTGCCATCACGCTTGATGATGTTGCCCACCACTGCGTCTGCATCATGGCCTGGTACGCTGGAACCGGCCAAGACGAGATCAGCGGTAAACCTGCGGTCAGATGTCGTCAAAGTCCCTTTGGCAACCGTCGGCGTTCCCTGGCCAGCGGCACTCAATGCGCGCAGTCCTTCGGCTCCGACCCACATCTCACCGTTAACTTCGAGCTCGGTCTCGTCGCTGACGCTGACCTTGAAGCGACCGAATTCACCCATGCGGTCGTGGAACGGTCGCACGGCGATCGTGTAGCTCATCTCGTCTTCATTAACAGCGACGAGCGGACCGCGCACACGAATGTCTTTCTCGTCAACCGGGTGCACTTCGGCAACGATGAATTGCTCGGAGGCGACACGTGCCGGCGTCGAAACGATGTCAACGTCGTGAGAAGCAGCGAGGTCGAAGTCGAGCTGCAACAGGTGCGCGCGACGCTTGGTGACCGTTAACTGATCGCGATTGGATAGTGCAATCTTTAGCTGTGTCTGCCCAAGTTCGATACCGTCCATGTCGGTGACAACGGCATTCTTGGCAACGCCAGCTGCCTCGACGAGGACTTCTGCATCACCGTAGTCCAGGCTGATTGTCCCGGATACATAGGTAGCAGGCGGCACAATGGCCGCAGCGACGAGCTCGGTAACATCGACGTAGTCGGTGAAGTTGACGCGTGTCGCGCGCGGCATGACGTTGACCGTCCTGCCATTCGCTGTTTCGAGCGTCAGCTCGAGCACATCGACCGTGTAGTTGAGAAAATCGCCGTCTGCGTCGGTTAGTCCGATCAAAACCGTGCCGCATTCGTCATATGTGGCGGGATTGTTTGGGTCACAGGCGGCAAGCGCTTCCGGATCTGCTGTGGAAGAGGTGCTGGTGCCTCCGCTGCAGGCGGTCAGAATGAGCGTAGCCAGCAGTAAGGCGGCGCGCCCGGTGTTTTTGATGTTCATGCGTCTCTCCTTGTTCGCGAAGTTCGATTTACAAGGTTTTAACGCGATAGCGGGCCTGCGGTTGACCGTGCCGCAGAAAGTGCAAAAATTCAGCGACTTAGCTTGTATTAATGCTTCAACATGTCACAATTCACAGCCGTATGGTGCACGTTTTCGTGTGGGAAATTTTGTCTTGTGACCAGTACGCCTGACAGCAGTGACACCACAACCGCCCGGCATCGCAGACCGCGGGCCGGGACCCGTACCCGCGGTACTGCTGATGCGATTCAGACCAAAATCGCGCTCGGCGTCCTGAATCTCGATCCAAACGACTACCTGGAGCAGCTCCAGGCCAATATCGGCGAACTGCCTGATGCGGCCGGATGCGATGCTGCATTTATCGCTTTGTTTTCTGAAGACGGCACTGAAATGGAATCGGTCATCGCGGCCGCATCAGGGTTTGCCCAGGCGAATCCTGAGGTTCTGATCGGGCAGAAGCTGGAGAACTGGAAATGGCTGCAGAACCGACTGGGCCATCTCAAGGTCGTCGAAGTTGCGGACACGCGAAAAGGATCCAGGGCCTCGCGCGATGAGCTCGAGAGGTTTGCCGAACTGCACCTGGGTTCGATCCTGATGATCGGATTTTCGGTGCACGGTGAAATTGCGGGCTTCCTGGCCCTCGCCAACGAGCTTCCGGTTGAAAACTGGGATGCGAACCTGCACCTGCTACTGAAGCTGGTCGGCGCATCGCTCGCCGTTGGTCTCGAACGGGCGCAGGATCGTGAGGTCCTGAATGAAATGAACCAGCGCAATGATCTCGTGAACGCCACAGCGAATGACGGAATCTGGGACTTCGATGGTGATACGAAGCGCATCAACCTGTCGCGACGCTGGAAAGCGATGCTCGGGTATGATCTCGAAGACGATGATGTGTTGCTTGACTGGTACGGACTCGTTCATCCGACTGACATGTCTCATGTGCAATCGAAGATGAAGGACCACCTTGCCGGTAAGTCGGATTTCTTCGAGTCCGTGCATCGCATGCGGCACCAAAATGGTGACTGGCGCTGGATGAGCAGTCGGGCGAAGGCTGTGCTTGACGAGAACGGGCGACTGCTACGCCTGCTGGGTGTCGAAGTCGATATCACGGAGCGCAAGCTCTACGAAGAGGCGCTGTTTCGAGAGAAAGAAAGCGCGCAGATAACGCTGCAGTCGATCGGTGATGGTGTTATCACAACTGACGCAAAATGCACTGTCGAGTACGTCAATCCTGTTGCAGAGGAACTGACCGGCTGGAAAGTTGATGCCGGTAGCGGGCGTCCCATCGATGAAATTTTCCGTGGTTTCCATGAAGAGACCTGCGAACCGCTGGAGAATCCACTTGCAGTGGCGATACGACGGAATCGTGCAATCAAGTCGGTACGGCCAACCCTGCTCATTCGGCGCGATGGCAACGAACTGTACATAGAAAGTACCGCATCGCCAATTCGTGATGGCAAGGGTAACGTTACTGGCGGCGTTCTCGTCTTCCACGACGTTAGTGAGTCCCGGGAACTGAACAGACGTCTTAGCTATCACGCAAGTCATGACATATTGACCGGCCTCGTCAATCGCCGCGAATTTGAAAATCGCCTCGAGAGGGCGTTGCGGAGCGCAAAGGCGCGCGAGACATCCTACGCACTTTGTTATCTCGATCTCGATCAGTTCAAGATCGTCAATGACTCATGTGGCCATAGCGCCGGCGATGCGTTGCTTGGACAACTGGGTGCGCTGCTCAAATCCAAGATCCGTTGGCGCGACACATTGGCGCGCCTGGGCGGCGATGAATTCGGTGTACTGCTGGAAAGTTGTTCGCTCGATGAAGCCATGCAAACAGCTGAGTCGCTGCGTATCGCTATAAGCGAGTACAAGTTCATGTGGGACGAGCGCAGTTTCCGGCTCGGCGTCAGCATTGGTGTCGTTCCGATTTCAGCCGACAACGAAGACGTCGCTGCGTTGTTGAGTGCTGCAGACAGCGCCTGCGCGGCCGCCAAGGAGGCGGGGCGTAATCGAATCCACAGCTTCCAGGAAAACGACATCGACCTGATGCGGCGGCGGCGCGAAATGCAGTGGGCTGCACGTATCAATAATGCGCTAGAGGAAGACCGATTTGAACTGTTTCGCCAGACGATCCTGCCTCTGCAGGTGGAAGAAGAGGGCGCGCATTACGAAATCCTGCTGCGCATGCGCGACGAGAACGGTGGCATCATCTCTCCCGGGCTTTTCATTGAAGCCGCCGAGCGTTACGGGATAACGCCGAATATCGATCGCTGGGTAATACGCAGCGCCTTCCGTTGGCTCGTGTCCGAGGCGGATGAGCGCGAGCGCTTGGCACTCTGTTCCATCAACTTATCGGGCCAAAGCCTGGGTGATGAGAAATTTCTGCCATTCGTTACAGAGCAGTTCCACATGAGCGGGCTTGATGCGACAAAAATCTGCTTCGAGATCACGGAGACTGCTGCGATCGCGAGCTATTCCCAGGCCAATCGTTTTATTAATGCGCTCAAGGAACTTGGCTGCAAATTTGCACTCGATGACTTCGGTACCGGGCTGTCTTCATTCGGCTATCTAAAGCACTTCCCGGTCGACTACCTCAAGATTGATGGCAGTTTCGTCAAGGAAATTTTGCACGACCCCATCGATCGTGAAATGGTGCGCTCGATCAACGAGATAGGTCATCTGACTGGCAAGCAAACGATTGCCGAGTTTGCCGAGAATGAAGAAATCATCACGATGCTGCGAGGCATGGGTATCGACTATGCCCAAGGATACGGTGTTTCAGAACCGAAACGAGTAACACGCGCCGTCGCCTGACGGCGCGCATAGAGCATACCTCACCGCTTCTGGGTGTGAGGTATCCTAGAGAAAGAACCCGCCGTGACCAAAACCGACCATGCTCATGAGCATCGGAATGGACAGCAATGTGTTGGTCCGCGAAGCTACGAAAGCAACCTTGCGCGCCTTGGCGATCTCATCGGCGCTGGCCTCAACCATGCCGAGAATCTTCTTCTGGTTCGGCCAGATCAATACCCACACGTTGAATAGCATGATGGTGCCAAACCAGGCGCCGACACCAATGATCATGGCTTGAACGTTGAACCCGTCACCCACCATGCCCAGTGTGAATGCCGCATGCAGCATATTCAGCTTGTACAAGGCGTAGGCACCTGAGACCCACGTCAGGGCCGCGCCCCAGCGGAACCACCAAAGAGCTCGCGGAGCGACATACTTGGTGATGCCCGCGCCGCCCGGTCCGCCTTCGTCGGCGGCCGCATCAGCGAGCGCTGGGACCTGGACGAAATTGAAGTAATACAAAAGGCCAATCCACGTGATGCCAGCCATGACGTGGATCCAGACGACCAGGCTGAGCTCGTTGAGCCTGATGCCCGATGTCGCGGCCGCGATAATGATGGCGAGGACGATGCCGCCAATGATGACGCCACGTACAGAATTCAACGGATTCATGCTTGTATCTCCCTGACTGCTTATAGTTATTGCTGCGTATTCTAGACTAAATGCAGCTACAATCGCGAACGATACGGAGCATATCTATGCGATTAATTGTCATACTCGTCATGGTGTTTGCGCTCTCCGGCTGCACGGCCATGCTGGTCAGTGGTTCAGCGGAAAGCGAAAAACCGAGTGATTGTACCGAAAGTGAAAAAGAGGCTGAAAAACGTGGATGTTAATTCCAGAATTGAAGAACAACTGAAGTCACACGACATACTGCTGTACATGAAGGGCACACCGGACTTCCCGCAATGCGGGTTCTCGGGCCAGACTGTTGCCGCCCTCAACGCGATTGGCAAACCATTTGCGTTCGTTAACATTCTTGAAGACGAAGAGATTCGACAGGGACTTAAGGCTTATTCGAACTGGCCAACCTTCCCGCAGTTTTACGTCAAGGGTGAGTTGATCGGCGGTAGTGATATCGTTATTGAGATGTATCACTCTGGCGAGCTTGCAGAATTGTTGAATCAAACACAGGCTGAAACCGATTGACGATTTCGCAGAAAACATCGGCTGTAATTTCGGCGTCATAGGCGGCCGAATGCGCTGAGCTTTCATCCCACTCGAATCCTGCAGCGGCGACTGCCCGCGCCAGCACAGTCTGCCCGAACGCAACGCCACACAGCGTTGCAGTATCGAAACAACTGAACGGATGGAATGGGTTGCGCTTGATATCCGAGCGCTCGATTGCCTCGTTCAAAAACGCCAGGTCGAATGCGGCGTTGTGGCCAACGAGGATGGCGCGCTGGCAGTTGTTCTCTCGCACGTTACTGCGAATAGCACGGAACAAGCGTTGCAGCGCGTCCCGCTCATCGATGGCGGGCCGCAACGGGTGGTTTGGGTCAATACCGTTCACAGCCAGTGATGCCGGCTCCATGTTGGCGCCTTCAAAGGGTTTGACGTGATAACGAATGGTCTCACCGCGTGTCAGGATGCCGCCGTCGCCAAAATCGACGAGTACGGCAGCGATCTCAAGCAACGCGTCGGTTTTCGCATTGAAGCCGCCGGTTTCGACGTCCACGACGACGGGCAGGAAGCCGCGAAAGCGGCTCGACATTGATAGCTCATCGCTCACTTAGCGCTCTGCCTTCAGGATGAGTTCGTCAAGGAGCAGGCTCAGCGTATAGCGCACGCCGAAACCGGTAATCTCGGTGGGTACGTGGGCGAGGCCGCCCTTGTGATTGCCCGCAGCCAGATCGATATGCACCCAGGGCGTGTTGTTTTCGACGAATTCAGCCAGGAAGCTGCCAGCCAGAATATGGTCAGCCGCGCCTTTTTCTGAGCACTGCTGTATGTCGGCAGTGTCGCTTTTGAGATCCTGCAAAAACTCCTTGTCGATCGGAAACGGCCAGACGCGCTCGCCGCACGTGCGGCCCGTTCGCTTGAGTCGCGGATGCCAGTCCGAACGATTCGTAAACACCCCGCTGTAGCGGGTGGTTATGGCGTTAATGACAGCGCCTGTCAGCGTAGCGTAATCGATGATCAGTTCGGGTTTTTCCCGGCTGGCGAACGTCAGGGTGTCGGCGAGCACCATGCGGCCCTCAGCGTCGGTATGGATGGTCTGAATTGTCTTGCCGTTTGCCGCGGTAATGACATCCTGAGATTTGTAGGCATTGGGTCCCGTGCGGTTTTCGGTGATGGCCAGCCAAGCGTCCACAGCCAGCGGAAGCTTCAGATCGGAAATCGCAAGGAGAGTACCAGCCACAACCGCGCTGCCCTGCATATCGCCATGCATTCCGAGCATCGACTGGAAGGGCTTGAGATTGGTGCCGCCCGTGTCGAAGATGATGCCCTTGCCAACCAGGCTGAGCACCGGCTTCACCGTCGACTTTTTCGGCCGGTAGCGCAGACGCACGATCGATGCACTGTCATTGTCATTGCCTTGTGCGACCGCAAGAAACGCGCCGGCGCCGAGCTTTTCGAGCTGCTTCGTGGTGTAGCGCTTGTATTGCCAGCCATTTTCGGCAGCGAGATCTTTCAACGCGGTCGCATAACTGGAAGCGTTCAGGATATTCGGCGGTAACGCGGTCAGCCAGCGAGCAAGATTATTGCCCTTGGCTTCGGCAATCGTTCGGCCCAGATCGAGCTTCTTGCTCAGTCCCAGGACGCGGATGCTGCGAATTTTGTCGGGTGTTGCCTTGCTCTTGAACTCGGGCAGATTGAAACCGGCTGCCAGTGCGGCCGCGACGGCCGCATTGCACAGGGACTCTGTTTCGCCTGCATCGAAGCCGAGGACGGCAATGCCGAGGCAGCCCGCTTTTTCGCCGGTTGCGGCGGCTACAAGCCTGCGAGCCAGCGTCAGGCGGGCGAATGTATCGTCTTCTGAGCCGGTTTTGCCCGCAACGACCAGTGTCTGGCGTTTGTTGTCCAGTCGCGTCTGCAGGGCAGGGACGTCGCCAGGCGCGCGCTTGCGCAGCAGTGACTGGAGCTTGCTGCCCTGCGGGATCTGCCGCCACAGTGACGTCGGGATTTTTGCAGGTAGTATCAGCAGTAACTGATCAATCGCCTCAAGTGCTTTAGAATCGAGCTTTCCGCGGTGTTGGCTGCAACGTACGACGCTGGAGTCCGGCAAAGTGTTTGGCATGGTATGGAAACCTTTGTTATGTGCTTGACCGACAAGGCCTGAACGCCGAATATGTCGCCCCCTGAGGCCGAAAACGCCCAACCGGGCGCTTGCACGGCGATCCTATTGTGAATGATTTATGAGCCGATTCAATCCATTTGATGACATTGATCCGATTGAGACACGTGAGTGGCTGGAGTCTATCGATTCAGTACTCGGGCAACACGGTCCGGAGCGGGCGCATTTTCTGCTGAACAAGATGATCGACTTCGCACGTCGATCCGGCGCCTATTTGCCGTACAGCCCGAACACCGCGTACCTGAACACTATAGCGAAGCGCCGACAGCCCGAATACCCGGGTGATCGATCGCTCGAGCGGCGACTCGAGGCCTACATGCGCTGGAACGCGATGGCCATGGTCGTACAGGCGAATCGCAAGAGCACGGAATTTGGCGGACATATTTCGAGTTTTGCCTCGTCGGCAACACTCTATGAAGTCGGTTTCAACCATTTCTGGCGCGCGCCGAGCGCGGACCATGGCGGAGACCTGGTCTTCATGCAGGGTCACTCGTCGCCCGGCGTTTATGCGCGTGCCTTCCTTGAAGGGCGGCTGGATGAAGGTGATCTGAACCGGTTTCGGCAGGAAGTCGGCGGAGGCGGGCTGTCGTCATACCCGCACCCCTGGTTGATGCCGGAGTTCTGGCAATTCCCGACCGTGTCGATGGGCCTCGGGCCAATGATGGCTATCTACCAGGCGCGCTTCATGCGCTACATGGAGAATCGCGAAATGATCGCGCCATCAGATCGCAAGGTCTGGTGTTTCCTCGGCGACGGTGAAATGGATGAGCCCGAGTCGATGGGCGCAATTACGATGCCGGTTCGTGAAGGCCTCGACAATCTTGTCTTCGTCGTTAACTGCAACCTGCAGCGTCTCGATGGCCCGGTGCGCGGCAATGGCAAGATCATCCAGGAACTCGAAGCCGCTTTCGGCGGAGCGGGATGGAACGTTATCAAGGTGGTCTGGGGTGGCCGCTGGGACCGCTTGATTGCAGATGACACGAACGGGCACCTGCAGCGCATTATGCAAGAGACTGTTGATGGCGAATACCAGAACTTCAAGTCGAAAGATGGCGCCTATGTGCGCGAGAAGTTCTTCGGCAAGCACCCGGAAACGGCAGCGATGGTTGCGAACATGTCGGACCAGGAAATCTGGCACCTGAATCGCGGTGGCCATGATCCGATCAAGGTCTACTCAGCCTACGACGCCGCCGTGCGTCATACCGGGACGCCAACGATCATCCTGGTAAAGACCGTGAAAGGCTACGGTATGGGCGAAGCTGGTGAAGGCCAGAACACGGCTCACCAGCAGAAAAAGCTCGACCTCGAAGCGCTCAAGAAAATGCGTGATCGCTTCAATATCCCGGTGTCGGATAAGGACATCGAGCACGTCCCTTATTACAAACCCGCTCCGGACAGTGACGAAATCGAGTATCTGCAGGAACGTCGGCAAGCACTCGGCGGCTACCTGCCGCAGCGCCGCACAAAGGCGGCGAAGCTGCCGATACCGGGACTGGAGATTTTCAAAACGCAGATCGACGGCACCGGCGAACGCGAAGCATCGACGACGATGGCGTTCGTGCGCATGCTGACCGCGTTGGCGCGCGACAAACAGATCGGTAACCGCATCGTGCCAATCGTGCCCGATGAAGCGCGTACGTTCGGCATGGAGGGCATGTTCCGACAGTTTGGTATCTATGCGTCGAAAGGGCAGTTGTACGAGCCTGAAGATGCCGGTGAGCTGATGTATTACCGCGAGGATAAGAAAGGGCAGATCCTCGAAGAAGGCATCAACGAAGGTGGCGCGTTCTGTTCCTGGCTTGCTGCAGGTACGTCTTACTCCAATCACAACGAGCAGATGGTGCCGTTTTACATCTATTACTCGATGTTCGGCTTCCAGCGCATCGGTGATTTCATCTGGGCCGGCGGTGACCTGCAATCGCGTGGCTTCCTGATCGGCGGAACGGCCGGCCGCACCACGCTCGCAGGCGAGGGCTTGCAGCACCAGGATGGCCACAGCCTCGTCAGTGCATCGACGGTTCCGAACTGTGTGTCCTACGACCCAACCTATGCCTATGAGCTGGCCGTCATCGTCCAGGACGGACTGCGGCGCATGATCGGCGAGCAGGAAGACGTTTTCTACTACATCACGACGATGAACGAGAACTATGTGCACCCACCGATGCCGAAGGGCGTTGAGGACGGCATCCTGCGTGGCATGTACCTGTTGCAGGTTGGCAGTCAGGGCAAGATAAGGGCGCAGCTGATGGGCTCGGGTACTATTCTGCGCGAAGTGCTCGGGGCCGCGGAGCTTTTGATGGAGGACTTCGGTATCCCCACCGACGTCTGGTCCGTAACGAGTTTCAATGAACTGCGTCGCGACGCATTGGAAGTCGAGCGTTGGAACCAGCTGCATCCCGATGCTGAGCCGCGCAAATGCTACGTCGAACAGGCGTTGGCAGATCGACCGGGACCGTACGTCGCCGCAACCGACTACATGAAGATTGTGCCGGATCAGATCGAGCGTTGGGTACCGGGCCACTTTGTGTCCTTGGGTACGGACGGTTACGGTCGCTCGGATGATCGCGCATCGCTCAGGAAGCATTTTGAGGTCGATAAACGCTATATCGCGGTTACGGCCCTCAAAGCGCTTGCCGACGACGGCGCTCTCGACCAGAAGACGGTTGCCGACGCGATCCAGAAATACGGCATCGACCCGGATCGTCCCGATCCGGTTACGTTATAGGCTCGCGGTTGTGGCGAAAATAATCGACATCGTAGTGCCTGATCTGGGCGACTTTGAAGACGTCGAGGTTATCGAAGTACTCGTTTCTGCAGGCGACTCTGTCGAGCGCGAGGATGGCCTCATTACTCTCGAGACCGACAAGGCGGCGATGGACGTTCCGGCCACCGACAGCGGCGTCATCGAGGAACTGACTGTTTCGACGGGCGACAAGGTTGCTTCGGGTACGGTTATCGGCAAGCTACGCATCGCCGTAAGCGACACGGTTGTCATTGCACCGGCGCTAATGCACGAACCGTCGGGCGATACAACGGTATTGGCATCCCCGGCAGGCAAGTCACAAAAATCTGCTGGCGTGCAAACACTGGTTGTACCGGATCTGGGCGACTTTGAAGATGTCGAGGTTATCGAGGTGCATATTTCCAACGGCGACGAGGTCAATATTGAAGACCCGATCGTTACGCTGGAGACGGACAAAGCTGCCATGGATGTACCTGCTGTAGCGGCCGGTCGTATCGAGTCGGTCCTGGTTAGATTGGGCGACAAGGTGTCGGCGGGCGCATCGCTGGCAATTATCGATGCGGTCGCGGTAGATGAAACTCCTGCGGCTGACGTCGAGGAGGCGGCAGCGCCACCGCCCGCACCCCCCGTCGAACAGGCACCGCCTGCCATACAGCAACAGTCTGCACCGGTCTCACGCGCGCTTCCCTCGATCGACGAGGCGGGATTCTCGAGAGCACATGCGGGTCCATCTGTGCGCAAGCTGGCGCGTGAACTTGGCGTCAATCTCGTTGATGTGAAGGGTAGCGGCCCGAAAAATCGGGTATTGCACGACGACGTCAAGGCATTCGTCAAAGCGATTTTGACCGGCCATGGTGGAGCACCGGGTGGTGCAGCTCTGCCTGAAACACCCAAAGTCGATTTCGCGAAGTTTGGTGAAATCGAGCTGCAGCCGCTTACGCGTATTCAGAAGATCTCCGGACCACGGCTGCAGGCGAGCTGGATAAACCTGCCACATGTTACGCAGCACGACCTTGCAGACATCACGGCCCTGGAGTCACGGCGCCAAGAGCTTAAAGGCCCTGCAAAAGAACGTGGTATTTCATTGACGCCGCTCGCATTCATCATCAAGGCCGTGGTCGCCACGTTGCAGGAATTTCCGAAGGCGAACTCCTCGTTATCGGACGATGGTTCCAGCCTCGTCTACAAAAAGTACATCCATATGGGCTTCGCGGCCGACACCGATCAGGGGCTGATGGTCCCCGTCATCCGCGACGCTGACAAGAAAGACGTTTACGAACTGGCTGAGGAACTCGGTTCACTTTCCAGGGCGGCACGCGACGGCAAACTCAAGGCCGATCAGCTACAAGGTGCAACCTTTACAATATCGAGTCTCGGCGGCATTGGGGGTACGGCGTTCACACCGATCGTCAACGCTCCCGAAGTTGCGATCCTGGGCGTTTCACGCTCGTCGATGCAGCCGGTCTGGAACGGCTCCGGGTTCGAACCGCGACTGATGTTGCCGTTGTCGCTGTCTTACGATCATCGTGTCATTGACGGCGCAGCCGCTGTGCGCTTCACGACCTTCCTGGGTCAGCAACTTGCTGACGTGGACGCGCTGCTGCAGGCAGACTCGTAGTGGCTGAGACGACATCTGAAACTCGAACGATGGCGGCTGACGAGATCAAGGCTGCGCTTGGTACTGCGTCGAAGGATACAACGCACTCGGCGCAACTCGTCGTCATCGGTGCCGGCCCGGGTGGCTATACAGCCGCGTTTCGCGCTGCGGATCTTGGCATGGAGGTCATCCTCGTGGAACGCTGGGACACGCTGGGCGGCGTGTGCCTGAACGTTGGTTGTATTCCTTCCAAAGCGTTGTTGCATGCGGCCAAGGTCATTGATGAAGCGGAAGCCATGGCTGAGCACGGCATAACATTTGGCAGCCCCAAGATTGATGCACTCAAACTGCGCGAGTGGAAAAACGAGGTCGTGGGCAAATTGACAGGTGGGCTCACGCAGCTCGCGAAGCAACGCAAGGTCAAAGTTGTGCATGGCAGTGCGACATTCGAGTCACCGACAACATTGCTTCTCGATAATGGTGAGTCAATCCGGTTCGAACAGTGCATCATCGCGGCCGGCTCTGAGCCGGTGAGTCTGCCTGGTTTGCCGGAAGACCCGAGGATCATCGATTCGACGGGCGCGCTCGAAGTGCATCCAATTCCAAAACGTCTGCTTGTTGTAGGCGGAGGAATTATTGGCCTCGAAATGGCCTGCGTGTACAGCGCACTAGGAACAGATGTCAGCGTTGTCGAGCTGATGGATCAACTGATGCCTGGCACAGACAAGGACTTGCTGCGGCCATTTCTCAAGGTCGTAGAACCGCGCTATGAAGCGATAATGACGTCGACGAAAGTCACGGGCATGCGGCCGACAGTGCCGGGAATTGAAGTTTCATTCGAAGGGAAGGACGCGCCGGAAATTGGCGTTTACGATCGTGTTCTGGTGGCAGTTGGCAGGCGGGCAAACGGGGACAAACTGGCAGCGGATAAGGCTGGAGTCGTCGTCAATGATCGCGGTGTTATCGAAGTCGATAAACAGATGCGTACCAATGTGCCGCACATCTTTGCTATTGGTGACCTGGTGCCCGGTCCCATGCTCGCTCACAAAGCAACGCATGAAGCAAAAGTCGCGGCAGAGGTTGCGGCCGGGGAAAAGAGTTTCTTCGACGCTCGTACTATCCCGTCAGTCGCGTATACCGACCCCGAGATTGCGTGGGTCGGCCTGACGGAAAACGAAGCGAAAGAGCAGGGAATCGACTACGGGAAAACGCAGATCCCCTGGGCAGCCAGTGGACGAGCATTGGCGCTGGGTCGTTCCGAAGGATTCACCAAGATGCTCTGGGACAAGGAGACAGACCGTGTCCTCGGCGGTGCGATAGTCGGCCCTAACGCAGGCGATCTTATTGCGGAGGTCGGTCTTGCCATCGAGATGGGTGCCGACGCAGCGGATATCGGCCTGACCGTGCATCCGCATCCGACCTTGTCAGAAACAGTGGCATTCGCCGCCGAGGCCTTCGACGGCACACTGACCGACCTGTACATGCCAAAGAAGCGCTAGCTTGCCTGGCCGGATTGGTCACGTATTTTTTATCAACACCCCGTCTCCGCCAGGCGCTTGATCTCCAGCAGCATCTTGCGGCTCATCACGAATGTAATGGGCTCGATGGGGATGCGCCCGAAAGTGAGCCGAGTTACCCACCCGGGAGAGAAATCACTGCGGCCACGGGTGAGAAGCCGACTCATCCCGTCTGATCGGGGCCGGACGTTGAACTGCCACGTAGAAATCCCCCAGTTTTCCTCAGCAGCGAAGTCGGTCGGCGAGCCGCACAAAACCAGTGCGTGCGGCGGTTCCACGATTTCGACCTGCAAGGGCGGTGCCGTTGGATGCAGGTAGACCTCATCCCCGACCTCGGGATGCTGATACTCGGGGAGGATCTCGGTGGTGTTGTTGATCTCGCACCCGACCATATTTTCCAGCGTCTGATAACTATAGAAGCCGCCGCGCCCCTGCCCGATTTGGGCGATCCACGGCCAGATCGCTTCCGGCGGTGCAGCGACGTCGAGGCCGAGTGTGTAAGACCACTTCGGGTTCGGGACGAGTTCGTCGCCGGGAAGTGGATCGGTCGCCTCGGTCTCCTTCGTGCCCCAGCGCAGGCGTTTCCGTCCCAGGAACGGAGTTGCGACGAGATTCCAGGCAACGAGGCCGACGCCCTCAAGAGCAGCAAGAAAGCCGACGCCGGGGAGATGTGCGCTTGTGGTCATGAGTTGTTCCTACGATAGTTCGAATGGCATGTATGTCACTCAGATTATGAGCGTGCGCAAAGGTAGCCGTCTGCGTAGCATGCATAGCGAATGCCTTCTTGCCCACACCATCGCGCGCAACCCGTCTACCAGGGGTTGTGCAGGTGGAGTCAATTATTGAGTTGAGCATCGCTATTACACATACAATGCCATCGCGAATGCGCGTCCTGAATACGGAGTATCCGTAATGATTGCCGCTTGTGAAGTTGGCCCGCGTGGTCCGTTCTGGTTCGTTGCCAGACGCTCAGTACAACTCCTCGCGAGTGACTGGCCTGGGTGGTACAGCGGTCGCTGGAGTCAAGACGCGTTAGCGACTCACGGCTTCAGAAAGCACCTGGTACAACGCAATCTGCCACGCCCAGTCCTCCGGGTTGCTGGCTTCATCTCGTGCACTGTGGACTGCGATGACGACATTGTTCTCGCGATCGATATGGATACCCTGGCCGAATACGCCCGACGCGCCAAACGTATGCTCATCACCAAGCCACCAGAAATAGCCGTAGCCCGGATTACCCGTTGAAGGCGTTGTTGAACCGTTCATCCAGTCGCCAGGTAGTACTTCGGTACCGTCCGGGAGGCGTCCGTTTGCCAGTGCAAACATCCCCAGTCGGCCGTAGTCTCGCAGCGTCGCACTAATGCAACAGCCGCCAAACTCGCCGCCGCCGGGCTCCGTCAGGGTCCACGTGGCATCGGATTCCATTCCGAATGGCTTCCAGATTTTCTCGGACAGGTATGTCGACAGGTTGTTTCCAATCGCCGATCTCAGCACAATGCCGGCAAGATTGGCCTCAGCCGAGTTGTAGTTAAATACTTCGCCAGGCTCGGATGTGCGAGGTTGGCTGGCCAGTGCCTCCAGAAGTGGCAGGGTCTCCCAGTTAACGCTTGCAACATCCGACTTAGGATCGGCATAGTTTTCGTCCCATGCGACGCCTGATGCCATTTGCAACAGGTCGCGAATCGATGCTCGGTCGTAGGATGAGCCTTTCATTCGCGGCAGGTAATCAGTCACCATCTCATCGACACTGCCGATGTAGTTGTCCTGGATGGCTGCACCAACAAGCATGGATACCACGGACTTCGTTACCGAAAACGAGACCCACGGGCTGTCCTGAGTATTGCCCAAAGCGTAGCGCTCGTAAGCAACTTCCCCGTCCTTTATGACGAGCAGACCTGCGACGTTCTTGCGCTTGATGTACTCATCCACTGTGAGGCTGTCGTCACCCACTCGCACCAGGACGTCGTCAAGATTGACGGTAGCCTCTGGTAGTTGCTGCGGGTCACCGTTTGCCTTGATGGTGCGTGTTGAAAACAGGCGATCTGCATTTCGGAAGCCGGCAACTTTTTGTTCCGCTGTCCAGAAGAGAACATCTTCCGGAGGACCGAAGTAGTCGGCATCGTCGGCTGGGTCAATGAACGGCGCATCCGCGAGAGAAACTGGCGTGCCGATCAGGCAACAGGTAATAACAAGAGGTAGTCGCATAGTTTGTCAGGTGCACTCTCTATTCGGGAAAACGGGATGATACACGCTTCTGCACGAGGCCATCGCGCGGGGCTGTGTAAACTACGTATTGCCGCGAATGCCGCCGGGTTCGAAGCTGCAAAAAGGAATGCAGGAGACACGCCGTGCAGGATTTCCCCCACCACTATGCGGTAGCCGCAACCTCGGCCGCCGACAGCAATGTCATGCTCAGAAGTCCGGGCCTTGAGACACTTGAGTCCGCAGGACCGGCAGAATTCGGTGGTCCCGGGGATTTGTGGTCTCCGGAAACAATGCTGGTCGCGTCCGTGGCGAATTGCTTCATCCTGTCTTTCAAGGCAATCGCGCGTGCATCGAAATTCGAATGGCTGTCGCTGAGCTGCGATGTTGTGGGCGATCTCGACAAGGTCGGGCGAAAAACACAGTTCACGGGATTCAAGCTTCGTGTGACACTCGAAGTGCCAGAGGGCGCGCGTGAAGACAAAGCGCAGCGCTTGCTCGAGAAGGCCGAGAAATCGTGCCTGATTACAAATTCTCTGAAAGCAGATTCGCATCTCGATGCCAAAATCCTGATCCGGGAAATGGCGGTCTGATCAGCTACCGACTGGTATCCAGTTTTCCCTGAGGTGGGCTTCCTCGAATCCCGCACGCCGGATGTTGCTGTACGAGTGTTGCTCGTCGCCAGGCACTGCCTCACCTGTCATCGTCACGATAGACGTACAACCTGCATCCAGCGCAGCCTGAATACGGGTGCTCAATAGGGCCGTCTGCCCGCCGCGACGGCGGAAGTCCGGGTGGGTGGCGCCGAAATCCAGGTAGGCGACGCCATCTCTCATATACAAGCCACCGGTTCCGGCAGGCTGGTCGCCGTTGAAACTCATGTACAGATACCAGTTTGGATCATTGACGAGTGCTGCAATGGCCGGTTGAAAATTAGCTTCAAAATCGAACGCGTTGCCGACGATCGACGCGAAATTCGCTGCGTTTTCGCGGCCAATGCGGCAAATCGAGAGGTCCGTTGTGACAGGTTCGACCTCGCCGGTGCCGCGCTCGAATTTCATCCAGCCACGATACTTCTCATATCCGGCTTCTGTCAGCAGTGC
>Ga0316201_10000079_pt1 | contig 38228 bp, 33 predicted proteins | sample CS6wburrow_MG_FD_204516 | JGI IMG/M metagenome (GOLD analysis project Ga0316201, IMG submission 204516) | Coastal sediment microbial communities from Delaware Bay, Delaware, United States - CS-6 worm burrow | ecosystem: Environmental > Aquatic > Marine > Coastal > Sediment | place: USA...
ATAGATTACTATTTTATCAAATTTTAATTTATATTTATAGATTATTGATTTTTAAGTATTTTTCATAAGATGACTTATATAAGTATATGAAATATAAAAGATAATTATTTAGGGACAAGTCTAATATAGAAAGACACTGTCTTCTTGCTCAATTTCCTGAGACGCATCGCTTTCAGGTTCGATTTCCGGAATCGGATCGCCTTCTGGCTCGATTTCGTGAATTGGAGATTCCTCGCCTTCTGGCTTGACTTCCTCAGTCAGAGAGGGCTCGCCTTCAGGCTCGATTTGCAGAGTCGGTTCGTCTTTGGGCTCGATTTCGTCAATCATGTGAGAGGGTAATTGTTCTTCAGTGGGCGCTGGTTCTTCCGTAGGGAAAGGAACGCACGGCTGTTCAGAACACAAACACTGTTGTTCTATACATGAGAACCATTTCCCCGAAGCGTTACCCGCCAATATGCCAAACCGTTTATTGTTCTGGGTATCCCACAGACGCACGGTACCCTCACTAGAAGCATAAGCCAGAATGTGTTGTTGAGCAGAAGTCGGATTAAAGTCTATGGTGGTGATGTAATGAGTCTCAGGCACCGTTATTGGTAATTCAATCGCGTCGTCTGCACCCACATCCCACAAATAAATTTTGTCGTAAAAGCTATAAGCCAGGCGGTTTCCTTCAGCATTAAAAGCGACAGCATTAAGCGCATTTTTTTTAATGCTATTAGAAAACAGTTTAATTAATTGTCTGGACTGAGTATCCCAAATACACACCAAACCATGACGGAAACCTGAAGACAGCAGTCTGCTATTGGGGCTGAAATCCAGGGTGTTGACATGTTGATATTTTGTACAGGTTAGGCGTTGTTTGTACATTTTAAAAGAGTCGGTATTCCAAAGACGTACTTTTAGATCAGACGCACCAATTGCCAGCATTTTTCCGTCTGGGCTAAAAGCGACTGCTCCCATCTTGTAGACTTGCCATTTAAAGGGTTTTCTAAGCAATTCACCGGATTGGATATTCCAAAGGCTGACTACCCTATGTGAGCTGGAAACTAATATATTGCCATCCGGGTGAAATGCGATATAATTAGCGGCATCGGGCTGTGCTTTAAACGTTCTGATGAGGGTTTTAGAGTTTATATTCCACAAGTGTATGGTTTTGTCTTTTGAACTCGAAGCCAGTATTAATCCATCTTGACTAAAAGCGACGGCGGTAATGGGTTGAGTATGTTTTTCAAACGTATTGAGTAATCTACCAGAATGGGCATCCCAAAGGCGTACCCGGTTATCACCCGCACCATACGCGAGTAAGTTGCCGTCTGGACTAAAAGCGACAGAAGTGATTTTACTTCTGTTATCAAGGGCCGTTAATCGCTTCTCAATCTCTTCTTCTGAGAACAGTGGCGGTTGTTTGGGTACGGCTATTGAGCCAAAAGACAAAAAAATGAGGTAAAAACAAAGCAGTAATTGTATTTTTTGCAAGGTATTCTGTTTAACCCTGTGTAATATGTTCATTGATTCTCGTTTTTAGACTACAGTTTTTCAGAAAAATTCAAAAGGGCGAACACGCAGGTTCGCCCCTACAAGATTTGACATCGGGGTGAACCGGTGTGTTCGCCCTCCCAAAAATTCGTTAACGTAGGGGCGAACCGGTGTGTTCGCCCTCCCAAAACTTTTTTCCAGCCAAGCGCAAGGCTTCACATCGCCAACATAAATACTTGCGCCCTTCGATAGGCTGCTCAACCAGCAAATTGTTCCAATATAAACGCCGCAATAACGCATTACGCTGATGATCATAAGAAAACAAGGCACTAGATGGGGCTACTTTTTCTTGTGCTAACCATTCGCGCACTTGCTCCGCCTCTTTTTGCCGAAAAGGTGTGAACAATCGCCACACAAACGGATCATGACTCAAAGCAGCCGGGTAGTCTTGCCATTCAAGTGTTGGCTCGCTCTGGAACAACTGCAAACATTTTTGCAGTAAAACGGGGTGTCGGCCACTCAGTACCAATAATTGATCTGCACTGTCCTCATCCAATGCTAATTCAATATCAAAATTATTCCGCATTGCGTACACCTCTGCTCGCGTTAATTCTGGCCATTGGTAAACTTCGGCCGTATTTAACACCGACGGGCTATGGTGTGGATATTTTAATTCTGCCAGTTTTTCTCCGCCACAAAGTATGATATGTATTTGATTCGCATGGCTTTCGTTCAAACTTCGCACCATACCGGCGACTTGTTGGCGGGTGGATTGTGCCCCATGTTCAAAACGACTGATTAATAAAAACAATGGCGTTGAGTGGTTATTTAAGCGAGCGAGCAACGCTTGTTCAAATTCAATCCCATTGTTGACGGTTTCACTCAATCCAGATTGTTGTGCTAAAAGAGCAAAATAGTTTGGCCTGTCGGTTTCCAAACTGTACGATAGTGCAATGTGCAAACAATGCTCGGCTTGATAGCGCGTCTTTGCCTCTGTCAGCAGGGCTTCCACCATCGGAGCTTGGTTTCGATCATTTTGTGCCAACAAGATCAACGGCGGTGGTGAATTTTGCTCAAAATGGGTCAACCGGGTTTTGATAAATTCACGGGTATCGCTTGTGACTGGCACTGTCGGCGCGACGGCGGGGGAGGGCAATTCTAAGTCCTTTTCATCGAAGGGTTTATGACTCAAATGAGAGACTAATTGATGAAATGCCTCCTGGTATTTTTCGGCGCTAAAATTGATCAGACTAGCAGACAAAAAGGGAGAATCCGATAATACGTCATTAAAAGCCACCGGAATGAAGGTCAAATCGGGATCATGTTGTTGACGTTTTAACATCAACTCGCATTCTTCGCGCACCCAACCGGATTCAATGGTTTCAGGTGTGACAACCAATATTGTGTGCTTTGGTAGCACATTATGCCCCTCAAGCTTTGTCGCTGTTTCCCGAATATCCCAAAAAACCAGATAACCGATGTGATTAAGATTACGCGCCAAAGTTTCAACCACCTCTTGATTTATGCCGTGGTGGCTGATAAAAATCGTATCGTCAGCCGTAAGCAAAGGCGGACTTTCCGGGGTGGTGGGGGAGGGTTTTACCCTCTGTCGTTTTTTTTTAGGCTCTGTTGTCCAAGCGGCAAAGATGCCGGCTAAGGCAGCAATTCCGAGTATCGTTATTATATCCATTGTTTGAGTGAGTTTGAGTTATCGGTTTTGAAATTAGGCAGCAAAGCCAACCGTTAAATTGCGCAATTTATGACGATGCTAAGTATAATACTTCGATAGTCTTTCAAATAATTACGGCAAAAAGGGCCCTGGTTTTCCAATGATATGATCTTGAAACTTTAGATCGAAATCGTCACAATTTAAACAAGACTCCCCGCTCTCTTTCGAGAGCGCATAGGCTTTTCTTTTAAAAGGCAAGTTCATATTCTCTATTCTTCGGTGCTTGTGTATCTTCTTTCCAACCTGGTTGACTGTACTGATTAGGATTTAAAACAAATTGTTGGGCCGGAATACAATCAGACACTTCAAAATTTCATTGGGTGAGTCCATTTGAAGCTAACGCTAAATATGCTCACGCAAAGCCGCTAAGACGCTAAGAAGGCTAAGTGAATTAATCTTGTAACTTTGCGCCTTTGCGCCTTTGCGTGAGATAGATTTCAATCAGTTGATAACTGATAACTGATAACTGATAACTGATAACTGATTAAACTTTTTGATAAATTTGGCTGCCTTGGGTTTTAAATTCTTTGGCTTTTTCGTCTAGCCCGGTTTCGACGGCCTTTTCGATATCGCCGATGCCTTTTTGTTGGGCGTAATCCCGTACATCTTGCGTGATTTTCATGGCGCAGAATTGGGGGCCGCACATGGAGCAAAAATGAGCCGTTTTGGCGGAGCTTTTGGGTAGGGTTTCGTCGTGATATTCAATGGCGCGCAATGGATCGAGGCCTAAATTGAATTGATCTGCCCAGCGAAATTCAAATCGCGCTTTTGAAATGGCATTGTCGCGAGTTTGCGCACCTGGGTGCCCTTTGGCTAAGTCGGCCGCGTGGGCGGCGATTTTGTAGGCGACAATCCCTTCACGTACATCATGTTTGTTGGGCAAGCCTAGGTGTTCTTTGCGGGTGACGTAGCACAGCATGGCGCAGCCATACCATCCGATCATGGCCGCGCCTATGCTGGATGAGATGTGATCATAACCCGGTGAGATATCGGTGATCAGGGGGCCTAAGGTGTAAAATGGGGCCTCTTGGCATTCTTTGAGTTGTTTGTCCATGTTTTCACGTATTAAGTGCATGGGAACATGGCCGGGGCCTTCTATCATCGTTTGTACATCGTGTTTCCAAGCGATTTGGGTTAATTCGCCTAAGGTTTCTAATTCGGCAAATTGGGCCGCGTCGTTGGCATCGGCAATGCTGCCGGGGCGTAAGCCATCGCCTAGCGAAAAGGCAACATCATAGGCTTTCATGATTTCACAGATTTCTTCAAAATGTGTGTAGAGAAAACTTTCTTGGTGGTGCGCTAAACACCATTTAGCCATGATGGAGCCGCCGCGTGAAACCATGCCTGTGAGGCGTTTGGCCGTGAGGGGGATGTAGGCTAAGCGCACGCCAGCATGAATGGTAAAGTAATCAACGCCTTGCTCTGCTTGTTCAATTAAGGTGTCACGAAATAATTCATAAGTTAATTCCTCCGCTTTGCCTTCCACTTTTTCTAAGGCCTGATAAATGGGCACTGTGCCAATGGGTACAGGTGAATTTCGCAAAATCCATTCACGGGTTTCATGAATATTTTTGCCAGTGGATAAATCCATGACGGTATCCCCTCCCCAACGGATTGACCAAACCATTTTTTCAACTTCTTCTTCAATGGAGGAGCTTGTGGCAGAATTGCCTATATTGGCATTGATTTTGACCAAAAAATTCCGCCCGATTATCATGGGTTCTAATTCGGGATGATTGATATTGGCGGGAATAATGGCGCGACCGCGTGCAATTTCATCACGGACAAATTCTGGGGTAATGATTTTCGGTATGGCAGCGCCAAACGATTCCCCAGGTTTTTGGGCCAAGCTTTGTGCCTCAGATTCTTGTAAACGTTGATTTTCGCGGATGGCGATAAATTCCATTTCGGGGGTAATGATGCCACGGCGGGCATAATGTAGCTGTGTCACATTGCATCCTGCTTTGGCCCTGCGCGGTGTGCGAATATGGGCAAAACGGAGTTGTTGGTTCTCATCCGCGTGGCGAACTTGGCCGTAGTGTGAACTGATTGTGGACAAAATCTCGGTATCCTTTCGATCTTCTATCCAAGCTGTCCGCACTTCTGGCACGCCTTGGCGCACATCAATGGCGACATCGGGATCGGTATAGGGCCCGGAGGGATCGTATACCGTTATTGGGGGATTGATTTCACGTTCTCCCTTTTCTAACACCGTGTCAGATAAGGTAATTTCCCGCATTGGCACACGAATATCAGGGCGAGAGCCGGTGATATAAATTTTTTTGGAATTTGGGAAGGGTTGTGTTGAAATAGGATCGATATGGGCCGTTTGACTTAAATTTTCTTGGGGTATTGCGCTCATCTGAATGACCTAATAAGATTAGTGTTGATGTTAAATTAAATTTCGATGTGCTCTTGTTTTAAAAAAGGCGCTTAAGCGCCTATTACAAACTATATAATGCTGTCTTTATTTGCAAGTCCACTTATCTAGGTAATTGATTATGCCTTATATGAACATTGAACAAGCCCGTTTTAATATGGTTGAACAGCAAATCCGTTCTTGGGAAGTGCTTGATCAGCGGGTATTAGATTTAATTTCTGATGTACCACGCGAGAATTTTGTGCCGATGGCTTACCGTAATTTGGCATTTGCGGATATCAGTATTCCATTGGGACACGATCAAGTGATGATGACACCCATAGTCGAGGGGCGTTTATTACAAGCTTTGATGCTGACACAAAAAGATACTGTGTTAGAAATTGGAACGGGCAGTGGTTATTTGACGGCCTTATTAGCTCAATCCGCTAAACACGTTGATAGTGTGGATATTTTTGAAGAGTTTGTCAAAACGGCTGAACAAAGGCTTAATGCTTTAAATATTAATAACGTTTCCTTGGAGACGGGGGATGCGATTAAGGGGTGGAATAAGTTCACTTGTTATGATGTGATTGTATTGACTGGCTCGGTGCCGGTGTTAGAACCCCATTTTCAAGCGCAATTGAATGAGGGGGGGTGTTTATTTGCGATTGTTGGAGAGGAACCGGTGATGCAAGCGCAGTTAATTAGTCGCGTGAAAGAGGATGAATTTAATATGGAGGTGTTATTTGAAACGTCGTTGTCGCCGTTGATTGGGGCCGATGAGTCTGAGGAGTTTGTGTTGTAACTTGTCATATATTAGCCACGGAATGACACAGAAAGCACGGAATTTTTCCGTGTTTTTCCGTGTTTTTCCGTGGCAAAATTTTACGATTAATTATTTTAATTGGTTAAGCAATATGCAGAAATACATAAGCTTTTTGTTATTAATAGTTTGCTGTTTCACTGGCCCGGTTCAGGCCGAAACGTTGTTAGAGCTCTATGAACTCGCTGTGCAAAATGATCCGCAATTGAAAATTGCCCATAAAGATTACCTGGCCATTTTGGAAAAAAGGCCACAAGCCCGTGCCTTGCTGTTACCGTATTTGGGATTAGGGGCTAATGTGAACGAAACGTGGTCTAACGATTCGGGTATGTTTGGTGGTAGCAGAGAAAATACCAGCGGCGGCTACAATGTCTCACTGAGTTACCCACTCTATCAACGCGATCTCCGTGTTCAAGTGGAACAAGTTGATAGCCAAATTAAACAAGTCGAGGCCAATTATGAAAGTGCTAAACAAGCTTTGATGGAACGGCTTTCGACGCGCTACTTTGGGGTATTGGCTGCCAACGATAACGTGAAATTTGCGGGCAGTGCTAAAGGGGCCTTCCAACGGCAATTAGATGACGCTCAACAGCGTTTTGAAGTGGGCCTGATTGCGATTACGGATGTACAAGAAGCGCAAGCGGGCTATGATTTGGCGGTAGCCGATGAAATTCAAGCCCAAAATGAACTGGATAATGCTATTGAAGCATTGCGTGAGATCACCGGCAGTTATCATTCATTGTTAGCCACTTTAAATGAAGATGCGCCTTTACTTGGGCCTGATCCGAAAGACATCGACAGTTGGACTGAATACGCTCTTAAAAACAACCCACAAATACTGGCAGCAGAATACAGTATAGAAACCGCAAATAAGGAAATCGAAAAACAACGCGCTGGCAATTGGCCTACTGTTGAAGTCGTCGCTAAACATAGTTACAGCGATGTCTTCAGAGGAGATGACAGTCCCTTCGGCAATAAAAGCAGGAATAACAGTATTGGTTTGCAATTGAGTTACCCTTTATATGAAGGGGGCGCAATCCAAGCACGTACACGAGAAGCGAAACAACGTTATTATCAAGGGATTGATCAAAAAGAGCTACAACGCCGTGCTATTCAATTACAAACTCGTCAAGCTTTTTTAAATGTGCTTTCCAATATCAGCCGAGTTAAGGCCCTTAAACAAGCATTATTTTCAACCGAAACGGCTTTAAAAGCGATTCAAGCGGGTTTTGAATTAGGCACCCGCACGTCAGTTGACGTGGTTAATGCTCAACGTGATTTACTCCGTGCCCAACGGAATTACTCTAATGCGCGTTATAATTACGTGCTGAATACTTTACGACTCAAACAAGCCTCTGGATTAATCAGTGTCGATGATCTCGGCAAGATCAACAGCTGGCTGAGTCAACACACGATCACATTAGAAGATCAAAACCCCATAGATGTCAACGCACCACTGGAAGACTCTGAAGCTTTACCCGAACGTGCAGAGGATGGCTTGGAAGAGTTTGAAGAATTACCCGAACGTGCAGAGGATGCCTTGGAAGAGTTTGAAGAATTACCCGAAACCACAGACGAGATATTGGAAGACTTTGAAGATGATTTCTCACCCTCTTAAAATAGTTTAACCTGTAGGGGGCAATCCCTTGTGGTTGCCCCTTTATCGCAAAAAAACAGAACACTATTGGAGTTCATAATGATAAAGCAAGTTGCTTTGGTTTTTTTATTTAGTATTACAATTGTATCCTGTTCGACAAAAACGGTTAAATCAACCGATGCGTCTTCGATAGAACGTCATGCTCTTGGAAAAAGCAGTATTGCCTCCCCACAAGCGGAAGCGGATTTTGTCAAGGGCAAAAAGGCGCTTGAAAAGGGCAATGATGCGATGGCTTTCAAATTGTTTCGCCAAGCGTCTGAACAAGGGCACGCGGGGGCACAAAACAATTTAGGCATGATGTATAGTCTAGGCAAAGGCGCACCTAAAGATGAGCAAAAAGCGATCAAGTGGCTTCAACAGGCCGCTGCTCAAGAATTGCCTTTGGCACAAAACAACTTAGGCATGATGTATAGTCTAGGCAAAGGGGTCACACAAAATGACCAAGAAGCGGTCAACTGGTTTCGTAAAGGCGCTGAACAAGGATTGGCAGAGGCGCAACTTAATTTAGGTGTGATGTACCACAATGGCAAAGGGGTCACTCAGAATGATCAAGAGGCGGTGACTTGGATTCGCAAAGCGGCTGAACAAGGCTATGCACCAGCGGAATATAACTTAGGTTTAGCGCACTTAGAAGGCATTGGCGCGAAGCAAAGTGATCAAGAGGCCTTTAAATGGTTTAGCAAAGCGGCTGAACAAAACCATCCAATAGCGCAAAATAACTTAGGGCTCATGTACTTCAATGGTAAAGGGGTACTACAAAACGACCGAGAAGCCATTAAGTGGTTTCAAAAAGCGGCAGAACAGGGATATCCAGACGCACAATTTCACTTAGGCATAGCCAGCTTAAAAGGCCTTGGACTCCCAGAGGATCACCAACAAGCCTTCAAATGGTTTAGTCAAGCGGCTAAAAAAGGACATGGCGGCGCGCAATACAATTTAGGGGTCATGTATAGTGCTGGCGATACTGTGACTCAAGATTACCAACAAGCCGCTCAATGGTTTCACCAAGCCGCTCAACAAGGATACGCAGACGCACAATATAACTTAGCCGTCATGTACTATTACAGCGAGAATGCTTCCGAAGAAACTCGCCAAGAAGCGATCAAATGGCTTCGTCAAGCGGCAAAACAGGGGCATCCAAAAGCACAAGCCGCATTGGAGAAACTGGCTGCACAATAATCCTCTTTTAAAACCGTGTTGATATTATTGTCTATTAGCATTGACACCTATTTGGTATGTGTTGCGTTTTTAACGCAACACAGAGTTCGCAGAGTAACACCGAGTTTCACAGAGGAACTCTCTGTGGCCCTCTCTGGCCCTCTGTAAACTCTGTGTTGAAAAAAAATAAACGGAAGGACTGAATGATGAATTGGTTTCTAAAAACACTCTACTCAACACTGGGTCAAAAAATCCTGATGTCACTGACAGGATTCTTTTTAATCTCGTTTTTAATGGTGCATTTGACCGGTAATTTGATGTTATTTAAAGGTGATAATGGCGCCGCGTTTAATGCCTACGCCCATTTTATGTCCACAGCAAGCATTATTCGCGTTGCAGAAATCATTTTAGTCTTAGGCTTCATATTACATATTTACACCGCTTGGCGACTTACTCAACACAATCGCCAGACACGGCCGCAAGCGTATGCTTACAACCGGCCGGATGCCAATAGTACTTGGTCATCACGCAATATGGGTATAGCGGGTTCAGTCGTACTCTTTTTTTTGGTCATACACCTGTACAACTTTTGGTTTAGATATAAATTTCAAGCCGAGATTCCGATTATTCCCGGCACGGATTATAAAGATATGTACTGGTTAGTCCACACCGTTTTTGTACAAGAATGGTGGTTTGCCATTTTGTACATTGTCGCAATGGTGTTTTTGGGATTTCACCTCGCACATGGATTTGAAAGTGCTTTTCAAACCTTGGGCATCCATCATAAAAAATATACCCCGTTGATTAAAAAAATCGGGGTGCTATTCGCTATTGTCATACCAGCCGGTTTTGCCGCCATGCCAATTTATATATTAGGGCATTATTTGTATTTGATGTCATGATTTGTAGAGACGCGATGCCTCGCGTCTCTATCAGGCCACTATTTACAGAAACGGGAAGGCGAGACGCTTCGCGATCGCGTCAAATTTACAAATAGAAACGTGATGCATCGATTCCATCAAAATAGAGACGCGAAGCATCGCGTCTCTACGATTTCATCAAAATACCTCGCTATGAAATTAAACGCAAAAATTCCAGATGGGCCTCTTGCCGAAAAATGGACTCAACATCAATTCGATTTAAAACTCATTAATCCAGCCAATAAACGGAAATATGAGATTATCGTTGTCGGCACCGGATTAGCCGGTGCTTCAGCTGCCGCGACTTTGGCCGAATTAGGGTACAATATCAAAGTCTTCTGTTTTCAAGATAGCGCCAGAAGGGCGCATAGTGTAGCCGCTCAAGGCGGCATCAATGCCGCCAAAAACTATCAATATGACGGCGATAGTGTTCACCGGTTATTTTACGACACCATAAAAGGCGGTGATTTTCGCGCACGAGAAGCGGATGTGCATCGGCTTGCCGAAGTCAGCAACAATATTATTGATCAATGTGTCGCGCAAGGCATTCCCTTTGCCCGTGAATATGGCGGTTTATTAGATAATCAGTCTTTTGGTGGCGCTCAAGTGTCACGGACGTTTTATGCCAGAGGACAAACGGGGCAACAATTGCTGATCGGCGCTTACAGCGCCCTCAGTCGTCAAATTGCGAATGGCAAAGTGCAAATGTTTCCGCGTACCGAAATGCTAGAACTCGTTCTCATTGATGGCAAAGCGCGGGGTATCGTCGTTCGGAACTTGATCACCGGCAAAATAGAATCACATAGCGCCCATGCCGTCTTACTGGCTACCGGTGGCTATGGCAACGTTTTCTTTCTTTCCACGAACTGCATGGGGGCCAATGTCACCGCCGCTTGGCAAGCACATAAAAAAGGCGCTCTTTACGCCAACCCCTGTTTTAATCAAGTTCATCCTACCTGTATTCCCGTTCACGATAGGCATCAAGCCAAACTCACCTTAATGTCAGAATCACTGCGAAATGATGGCCGAGTTTGGGTGCCCAAAAAGCCTAACGATAAACGTCATCCGCATGATATTCCAGAATCAGAGCGAGATTACTTTTTAGAACGAAAATACCCCGCTTTTGGAAACTTAGTCCCCAGAGATGTCGCCTCCCGCAATATCAAAAAAGTTTGTGATGACGGGCACGGTGTTGGGCAAACCGGTTTAGCCGTTTATTTGGACTTTAAAGACGCTATCGAAAGACGCGGGAAAGAAGAGATTAAACATAAGTATGGCAACCTGTTCCAAATCTACGACAAAATCACCCATGAAAACGCTTACGACGTGCCCATGAAAATTTACCCCGCTGTGCATTACACAATGGGCGGCCTCTGGGTAGATTATAATCTCATGACAACCATTCCAGGCTTATATGCCTTAGGCGAAGTCAACTTTTCAGATCACGGTGCCAATCGTTTAGGGGCCAGTGGTTTAATGCAAGCCCTAGCCGACGGTTATTTTGTGATACCGCGTACCGTTGCAGACTATTTGGCCAACATGCCTTACGATAACGTGCCAACCGATCATGCCGCCTTCAAAGAAGCTGAGCATGAAGTCAAAAATAGGATTGATCACATCCTATCGCTCAAAGGCGACAAAACGGTTGATGAATACCATAAAGAACTCGGCCTCATCTTATGGAACTACTGCGGCATATCGCGCAATGAGGCCGGTTTAAAAACAGCGCAAGAGAAAATCAAAACGCTGGAAGGCGAGTTTTGGGAAAACCTCAGCATGGTAGGCACCAACAACGAACTGAACCAAAACTTAGAAAAGGCCCTACGTGTCGCCGACTTTTTAGAAATGGGCCAGTTAATCGTCGAAGATGCCCTACACCGCAAAGAATCCTGTGGCGGGCATTTTCGAGAAGAATCGCAAACCGAAGAAGGCGAAGCCAAGCGTGATGATGAAAACTTCGCTTACGTTGCCGCCTGGGAATACCGGGGTAAAAACCAAGCAGAAGTCCTGTATAAAGAACCCTTAAGTTTTGAACACGTCAAACTGGCACAACGGAATTATAAATAATTGTTTTTATTGATTTAATTTCATCCTTAGCGGAAGAAAAATATCTTCACAGAGCTAGGGCAAGAGTGACAATTAAAAAGGTAATCAACCATGACTGACATAGAAGAATCCATGCTTTCAATACTGCGTGATTTTGGTGGTGAATCCTCATCTTTTTTGATGACAAATCCCGATGGCCCCTGGGGAAAATTAGGTGATGCCGATACCTTAAAGGCAACGATGAAATCGTTACAAGATCAAGGAGCCGTCGCGTATGATGCTGATAATGATGTGGTGAAGGTTGCTTAAAATTCAAAGGGGGTTAAACAACCCTTCAATTGTTGAATGTGAATAGGCTTTCAGGCGAAAGTTTTTGCGTGGTACCTGAGCTTGTCGAAGGGCGCAAAAACTATTTGCCTGAAAAGGTGCAACCTAGTGTTGCAATTTTGATATGAGGCATCATGGAGAAAACATTAATGCTTGAAATCATGAAGAGTTGTGAACAGCAACCCTTATTGTTTGAAGAGTCTTCTGTGGGATGTAAAATTATCGAAATAGACAGGATAAAACAGTTCAACTTGAGCTATAGACATCAAAACGGTACATTATTTCAAGGTGATAGCATAGAATGGTTGAAATCTTTGGAAACGGGAAAAGTGGATATGATTTTTGCTGATCCGCCGTACAATATTAAAAAGGCAGACTGGGATAAATTTGAAAGTCAGGAAAAATATATATTATGGTCAATGCAATGGATCAGAGAGGCATCAAGAGTTCTGAAAGAAAACGGAACACTTTATATTTGTGGTTTTACTGAAATACTTGCCGATCTGAAGCACCCGTCCATGAAATATTTCAAGGGATGCAGATGGCTAATATGGCACTATAAAAACAAAGCCAATCTGGGAAACGACTGGGGGCGATCCCATGAAAGCATTCTTCATTTGAGAAAAAACCGCCAATTTACTTTCAATATTGATGATGTGAGAATTGCTTACGGAAAACATACCTTGAAATATCCCTCGCACCCACAAGCCGTTACCAGTCAATATGGCAAGAACAGAAAAGATATCTGGAATCCGCACCCAAAAGGAGCCAAGCCCAAAGATGTCATCGAAATTCCGACAACCTGCAACGGCATGGGCGAAAAAACACCGCATCCCACTCAGAAGCCCGAAGAACTGCTGAGAAAACTGATTCTGGCTTCTTCAAATGAAGGTGACACAATATTAGACCCTTTTTCAGGTTCAGGAACCACTTTGGTTGTTGCAGAACAGCTTAACAGAAAGTGGTTAGGATGTGATCTTGAACAAGAATATAACAAATGGGCGAGAGTTCGTCTTGAAGAGGTTGTCAGAAAAACCAAAGCGGAATGGATTGAATCTGACAGGCGTAACGAGGAAAGAAGGCAGTCTATCCGATGAACTTAAAACAACTGCTCGAATTTGCAATTAACAAAGAAAATTTTATGAGCATAGATGATTATCTTGGTTTTGCATTATCTTATCTGGAATTTATCAAAACCAATCTTCAGGCTGTGATTGTTTCACAGAACGAAAATCACTACAGGTTTTTTCAGTATAAAGAAGAGGGCACGTTTAATGTGACAAGACCGATAAATTCGAGGTTAATGCTCGGATTTGAAGATTTCGAGCAATGCAAAAATCATTTTCAGTACCTGTTAAAAAATATCAAAAACGATAGGCTCAAAACAACTGAAAATCGTACATTGCTGAACAGTCTCGTATATACCGCTCAACAATCAATCGGTGCCACTTTGGATGCACTTCCAGCGAAAAAATCAAATACAGCTCGAAAAATTAATGGCGATTTGTTTGAAAGATTCATACGATTGATCATATCTGATATCGGTATTGAGGTAAGAGAAGCGCATCGATCAATTCCCGTGAAAGTAAACGATGAAGTATTGTTCAAAATGAATTATCAGCATGATTTATAGCGTTTCCCGATTGAATAAGGTATAATTTCATTTTATAATCTCTCTCAGAGATTTCAAAAAAAATTTGATTTAATTTAATTTAATGGAGTTTATGATGCCAAAGCCTTATTCAATAGATTTACGTGAAAAAATAGTAGCTGCTTATGAAAACAAGGAAGGTTCAATGCAAAAATTGGCCAACCGTTTTAAAGTATCAAAAAATTTTGTGGCTGACTTACTAAAACGGGTAAAACAAACCGGTATTTGTGCGCCCAAAACGCACGGTGGTGGACATCCTCCATCAGTTAAAGTTCAAGGTGAAACGTTCCTAAAGGTATTAATTGAAAACAAACCCGACTTAATTCTTGAGGAAATTCGTGATGAGTACAAAGAACATTTTGAGCCAGTCAGTCGCTCAACAATCGATAGAACTTTAACAAGGCTAAAGTTAACCCGAAAAAAAAGACGCTGTTTGATCCCAGAAAAAATACCCAAAAAAATCATCAAAAGCAACAAGATTATCAAATAAATATTGCTCCTTTTGAGGAAAAATACCTCATTTTTATTGATGAAACCGGTAGCGTCAGAAACCTAACCCGTAGTCACGCCCGTTCACCATCAGGGCAGCGTGCTCATTGTGGAAATTCTTTGACTCGTGGAACCAGAATTAGCACGATTGGAGCTTTAAACATTGAAGGCATATTAACCGCTTTTTGTTATGAAGGAACTTTAACCGCTCTTTTGTTTGCATTCTTTGTCAAAGAATTCTGAAGGAACCGTATTAACCCCTTCTAACGTCGTTATTCTCGATAACGCGACCCAGTCATCACAGCGAAGAGGCTATCGCAATGATTGAGGCAACTGGAGCTGGGGTTGTATTTCTTCCTCCTTATTCACCTGAATTAAATCCCACCCCGCATATTTGGTCGAAAGTCAAAAGTTTTCTCAAGAAAATCGTTATTTCAAATACTGATGAACTTTATCAGGCTATAGCAGATGCTTTAAAAACTATTACTCCTGATCAGGCCCAAAATGGCATCCAGCATTGCCTATAAAAATGTACCTTACGCAATCGGGAAACGCTATATCTCCTCATTGAGTTGCAGAATCGAAAAAGGTAAAACCACATCCAATCGTCTTTTTGCGGCATCTGGCTCACCTTTGGAAATTTCTTCAATGACAAAGGGTGAAATAAGACAATTCATTTGAGGTTGAATGGTTTTCCACCATTCTTGCGTGATGTGTTGATGTCCCGCAACGAGTATATCCAAGCTAGGCCTGGCAACCAGATAGCTAACAATGCTCGTTTCAATATAACCTGTTAGGACTTACGCATTGACAAATCATAAAAAATAGGTTATCGCAAATAGAATTGAAAAAAATTATCTTTAATATTAATAAGTTATGTAATTTCATTCCATGTCACTTTCATTGACATTTAATGGTAGCTTTTTTTAGCTTGATTCAAGTAGAATTATATCTAAAAATGTCATTTACATTAAAATTAATGTCTACCTTTTTAAATATAATTAAATCGGCTAATATATTCATTATTATCAAAAGCTTACCTTTTTACAAATACTAATTAATCTATATCAGGTCTTAAAACATGAGAACACTTACAAAACCTTCAACAGCTAATTGTACTTTGTCAATGTATATTGCTTTTTTATTAAGCGAACCTAAAAATGCCACTTGTACCCGTTTGTCAGATATTTTACTGAATGAAGCATGACAGTGCTAATCGCTTTTTATGACGTGAATATTATACTCCTTATGATTTGTGGCAAGTAATTTGTAATCGAATTATTCTTGCTGGTGGAACGTTGACTGTAGATGATAGTGTCGTTGATAAACCATATAGTGACCCCAAAAAAGCCGAATTAATTGATTATTTTTGGTCAGGTAAACATAAACGTTCTGTTAAAGGAATTAATTTCATAACTCTTTATTACACTGATATTAATCAAGTTCGTGTGCCAGTGAATTTCCGTGCGATCTTAAAATCTGAAAACAAAACTAAAAATGAGTATTTTCGAGAAATGTTGAATGAAGTATTAGTTTGGGGACTACAACCCACTTTTGTAACGGGAGATACTTGGTACGCCTCAATAGACAATTTTAAACGTGTGAGACACCACACATTGAGTTGTTTATTTGCCGTTGAATGTAACCGTTTAGTCTCTGTTGAAAAGGGCACTTACGTGCAAGTTCAACATTTAGAGATTCCTGAATCTGGATTAGTTTGTTATCTGAAAGGGTTTGATACAGTCAAAGTGTTTAGGACAGTATTCAAAAACGAGTATCGCTATTACACATTGTACGTATCTAATCTCGAAAAACTTGAAAAACTAACTTATGCCGATTTCAAAGCTATTCATGATAATCATTGGAATATTGAACAATTTCACCGGGCAATCAAACAAGTTTGTAATATTGAACATTTTCAAGTAAGAACAACCGTAGCTATTAAAAATCATATCTTTTGGGATTGAAGTGCTTTTGTACAACTTGAGTTTCTGCGGTTCCAAGACATCATTATTAATTGGTATGAAATTCAAAAAAACTTGTTTAATGATGTTATTCGTGCTTTTATCAGTGAGAATTTAGAAAACATAGACATAATGGTAGAGAGCATAAAAGTATAGTTTTGTCAATGCGTAAGTCCTACCTGTCTGTTTCATTTTGAATGCCCTGACATGATTGATATTTAAAAATAAAGGCTGTTTTTCCAACACAAATTCTGTGCGGTTAGCCAAACCGCAGCGTATTTTTTCGGCTCTCTTGGCTATTTCGGGGTGCTTAAATTATGATAAATCAGTAAGTTATATGTTACCACTAATCTACCAAGAACCCGTTTTTTTAAAAATTGTTCAAAAACATCTATTTAAATCACATACAAAGTGTAGTTGTTATTAGAAAAGTAATTTAAACAAACAAAGAATATCCTTCTAAATCAAGATAGATGCGCTGGAACCAATGACCTATATTAAAAATACCATAACAACGTCTTTTAATTACCTTGAGTTTGTTGTTTAATCCTTCTACAAACCCACTCGTATATCGATCATCGAAATAGTTTAGAATTTCATTTTCTCTGGAAGTTAATGTTGATAAAAAGCTGTCAAAACATGTCAATTCACTTTTAGCTACACGACGTTTCCAAGCTCTAATTTTCCTTCTAGTACCACGCGCCGCAAATATATCGGATAATAATATTCTAGTAAAAACTATCTTTAACTTATACTTAATTGGGAGAAAAAAAACATGGCCCGTCCAATCACACCAATCAATTTAACACCTGCTCAAAATGAATATCTTCAAAAAATTATTCGTAGTCGCGAAGTACCTTATAGCCGCGTGCAACGGGCCCAAATCATCTTGAAAGCTGCGGCCGGGGATAACAATAAACAAATCAGTCAGGATTTAGGTTTATGCGAAGATACCGTTGGTCTTTGGAGGCGACGTTGGATAGAAGGCCATACAGATTTATTAATTGAAATTGATAGCAATCCCAAAAAATTATCTCAGGCAATTCAAGAGCTTTTAAGTGATAAACAGCGTCCTGGAACGCCACCTACTTACACTGCTGAACAGGTTTGTCAAATCATCGCTTTAGCCTGTCAGACCCCGCCTGAGCCTTTGACTCATTGGACTCGCGAAGATTTGGCAAGAGAAGCTGTGGCACGCAGTATTGTTGAAAAAATTTCGCACTCAACGATAGGTAGAATCCTCAATGAGGCAGATATCAAACCTCATCGTAGTCAATATTGGCTCAATCATGAAGTTGAAGATGAAGCGACTTTTAGAGAGGAAGTGCGTGATGTTTGTAAATTATATCATCAGGCTCAAGAGTTACATGAACAAGGTGTACATATCATTAGTGTCGATGAAAAGACTGGTGTTCAAGCTTTAGGACGAGCTCATCCAACACATCCTATGGAACCTGGAAAACTCGAAGCAGTAGAGCATGAATACGAACGACATGGTACTCAAGCCGTGATCGCCAATTTTGAAGTCGCAACAGGACAGATAATCAGTCCAACAGTGGGAGATACCCGTACCGAGGAAGATTTTGTGGAACATATTGTGGCAACAGTGAAAACCGACCCACAGGGAGAATGGATATTTATTTGTGATCAATTAAATACCCATAAAGCAGCAACCTTAACACAAGCGATTGCACAATTATGTTTCATCTCAGAAGATTTGGGAGTCAAGGGTAAAAACGGGATTTTGCACAATATGAATTTTAGCAAAGCCTTTTTGCAAGACGAAAATCATCGGATCCGTTTCGTGTATACGCCCAAACATTGTTCCTGGCTTAATCAAGTCGAGATTTGGTTTAGTATTTTGAGCCGCCGCTTGCTTAAACGGGGTAACTTCAAATCTACTGAGGAACTAAAGCAAAGGATTTTGGGCTTCATTGATTTTTTTAATAACACTCTAGCCAAACCCTTTCGATGGACTTATATCGGTAAGCCACTCATGATTTGAATAATCGGATTAATTTACGGCGCGTGGTACTAGCCTCAATTTTGGAAATGTTTTGATTAAAAATACCCGTTAGCTCATTAGACAGTTGATAGGCCAGTCCCAACATTGGTGAATAATTAAACAACAATATCAAGGTCATTTTTTCTTCAAAATCAAGGTCAGATGGGTTTTTACGTAAAATCCACATTACGTTTTTCAGTTCTTTGTATTCATCAAGCGGTAATTCTTTTTTAAGACGCTTCATTTCAGATTTACGCAAGGAATCCAGACTGTTATGGTACAGTTTAGAAAGATGAAACCGATCAACTACAACCTTTACCTTTAGGACTTCTTAGCAGCATTTGTGCAGCATTTATGAAACCTTCATACATGTCAGAACAAACGGCTTTGATAGTCTTACGTAACATTTTGGGAATGGTTTTTAAAAACGTCTTGACCGTATCCTTTTTACGGTCTTTTAGAATGGCCAAAATAATTATTTTACCATCAACTCGTGCAGTCACAATAGTGACAAAATCTTTATGCCCTTTTTTAAGGGATATTTCATCTAAACCCAACAACACAATCATTTCAATTAAGTCCCAATTAACTTTTTTTTCAATATGACGGTCAATGATTCCTTGTACCTCGTCTACGGTCAAATTTTCTTTTATAGCAATATCAGATACAGTGCTATTAACAAGTTGAAGCAAAACGTGGTTTTCATAAGCTGTTGTATGGTGGCAATATGGCTCTAAGCCAGACAATTGTTGGGTAGTTGTTTTACCACAATGAGGACATTCATATCTTTTAGGACAGAAGCGAATATACGTTTCTAACCCAAAGCATGAAGTGTGCCTCACTTGTCTCACATCAGCATGTCCATAAAGTTCAGTGGCTATTTTACCACAGCTATGACAACAAACACTCTCATCTGTATTTCTGAGCGTTAGAATAAATTGGCCAGCCTCGTTAATTTCAGTATTGAAAACCTCAACATTTTCGATATCAAAGGGGACTTCTATTGTGTTATTCATATTACATTTCTCCTTAATGATGTTAAATTACGTTTTGGTTCTTAATTATAACAGAATAACATAATACTTTCTGGAAATTCACAAAAAATAAATACATTTAATTTAAATAAATTTTACTTTGATTATACTCTATTTATAATAACCATATCTTTTATGCATAATTTAAAATAATGATTTTTAAGGATATTATAAAAAACAGGTTTCTGTTAAATGAGCATTAATCAATAACTAACTGTTTTAATTAAATTTAAGCACCCCGAAATAGCCAAGAGAGCCATAATTTCTCCCTGTCTCACGGTAATGAAAACTTCATCACCAAGAGACAATTGGGCTTGATTAAGCATTTCCGGGGTAAAACAGAGGCCTTGATGATTTCCCCATTTTTGAATAACGGCTAACATCTTTTTTCTCCTAAGTTATCAGTTATTAACGATTGGTTCTTTATTGTTAATAAAAATATATTAACATGTGTAAGAGTAGAACGCTGATTGCACTAAAATGATTTACGCTGCTCTCAATTAATCTAATCAGTGTTCTATCTCATTAAATTTTTCTCACGCAAAGACGCGAAGGCGCTAAGGGGCAAAAGTCATTATGCTTAGCTTGATGTCAAATATTCAAATACAATTTGTGCCGTTTTATAGCCACTTCTCGATAGTTCATGTTGATGAAACCGGAATTAACATTTAGCTTCGCTTACTTCGTATCTGACCAAAGCGTAGAACCAGAAGGTAAAGGTTGTAAGATAATAGGCAAGGGTTGTTTTAAATCTTCATAAGCTTCAATAAGTGCCGCTAATGCATCCGTGACATTCGGTATGACTTCGTCTGGGGTATCGGCTTCCGTCACAAAATTAGGCAACACAGGACAAGTTATCGTGTAACCCCCTTCTGGTTGTGGTTCTAATATGTAGGTCAACAAAAGTCTTTTAACAAAATTCTTATATATAAAAAATGTTAAAAGATTTATGTGTCCCTACTTATTAAAGGGAGTTTATAAATATTTGTTGGCATGATATGATTAACTCGTTGATTTATTGTATATAAAAACCTGATAGAACGCTGATTGCACTAAACTGATTTACGCTGATCTCAATTAATCTAATCAGTGTTAATCATGATAATCAGCCTTCTATCTTAAAGATAAAAAAAGATCACAGATTGAAATGATTTCCATGAAAAGGGTGAGCGACTTGAATGACTCCAAACTATTGTGTTCATTACCAGATCACTTCAACCGGATATTGTACAAATAGACTATCAGCCGTGATGATCGGTATTTTTTCTACCCTAGCTTGTGCAATCAGTAAACGATCAAAGGGATCTTTGTGAAATAAAGGTAGATTGCTTAATTCAAAAATATGCCCTTGTTCAATGGGCAAAAGTTTCAGATCGTTAAGTAAACATTGCTCTTCAATCATTTCTGATAAAGAGAGTTCAAATTGAAGCTTACCTAATTGCTTCTTTATCTGCATTTCCCAGAGACTTGCCATACTTAAATAGGCAGTATTATCAGGATTTTGATAAATTTGTAAGGCCAGTTTCGATACTTTCTGTGGTTCATTTCTCAACCACAAAAAAGCATGTGTATCAAATAAGAATTTCTGCTTTATCATTTAGAAGATTCTCCAAGCCAAAATTCATCGGGTAGCGCTGCATCAAAATCATCGCTGATGTGTATTTTCCCAACATACTCACCTACAGTACGTTTTTTAGGCTTTTTAGGCACTTGTTCACTCTCTTGTGCCAGCCATTGTGGTAAATGATATTGTTCTTCGTTTTGAACAGTGGGTTTGATAATAATTTCTCCCTGTCTCACGGTAATGAAAACTTCATCACCAAGAGACAATTGGGCTTGATTAAGCATTTCCGGGGTAAAACAGAGGCCTTGATGATTTCCCCATTTTTGAATAACAGCTAACATCTTTTTTCTCCTAAGTTATCAGTTATTAACGATTGCTTCTTTATCAATTACTTTTTCATTTTAAAGCGTTTAGTACAACATAAGTTTGTTAATACAATACCTTCGCCAATTATATAACCTATTGTTTTTGAAAAAATTAGAGTTACGTTATCTATTCAAACTTTTAAAAAGTTTAATTTCTCTTTTAATTTTAAAATCAATAAGTTATGAATTAAAATCCGCTGCGCGAAAACCAGAACCTATTTTTAATGGAGAATAAGGACTCATCTACCTTTCGCGCTGACACGCAAAAATAGCGTCTAGGCGCACGGCTGTGCGTCTCGTTTGACAATATAATAACCACATCAAATTGATATAAATTTGGCGAAGGTATTGTTAATAAAAATATATTAACATGTGTAAGAGTAGAACGCTGATTGCACTGATTAAACTGATTTGTGCTGATCTCAATTAATCTAATCAGTGTTCTATCTCATTAAATCTATTAATTATTTTGACTTTGCGTACTGTAGTAAATCAAACCTTGGAGCGGTAAAAAACATGAACCTCAAAAATACCTTAATTGCCTTTTTTCTTATTATTGGAGCAACAGTGATTGCCCTATTGGCAGTTTACTGGATTTTAGAAGCCATGGGAATCAATGTTGAAAGACAGCTTTGGCTGACTCGAAATCAACTCTTTGGCCCTGAAAAAGTGGGCATTTGGCAGACCGATCCCCTATTTGGCTGGTCACATAAACCAAATAGTACAGGCCTACATCGCAAACCGTCTGATTTTGATGTGTACTATCATATTGACCCATTTGGACATCGCATCACTTCTGCTGGTTATCATTTACCCAAAATCCTGTTATTAGGTGGCAGTTTCACCTTTGGACACGGTGTCAAAGACGATGAAGCTTATCCGGCCCGCTTGCAACAACACTGGCCAGATTATAAAATCATTAACGCTAGTGTCAACGGTTGGGGAAGCACTCAGGCGCTACTCAAATTAGAACAACAGTTGGAACAGCATTCTGATATCCGTTTAGTGATCTATGCGTTTATGACTCATCACTTGCAACGTAATTATCTCAGGAAATCTTGGCTGAAACAAATGATGAAAAATCGGCAACGCCATAATCCTTATTTTAAATTGGAACAGGGCAAATTGGTTTTTCAAGGTTTAGCTGATTACGAACAAGATGGGCTGCCAGCCGGTATTGAATTGGATAGAATGGAATTTATCATGACGCTGAAACTGCTAGAAAAAATAAAACAGCTTTGTCAAGCTCACTCTATTCCGATTCTGTTTATTTATTTGCCCGATGGCAGTCAAAACAATCTACAAGTCCATTTTGTCAAGATTTTTGATCAAGCTGTTGACTTGCGAACAATCGTGAACTACTCACAAAATCGATTTGTTTATGACTACCACCTCACAGCAACAGGCCATCGTCTCATTGCGGAAGCCCTTCAAGCTATTTTAAAAAAGAAACGCTTGATTCCTCACGAATGAGTTCTGAACTCAGGAACATAAGGTGGACACGACAAATCAAACTTCCGCATCTGTGGCCAATGCCTCAAGTTCTAGCAATATCTCGTGCGTGTGTTTGATGATAATGCTGTCGTGCATGTCGTATCTTTAGCAAATGGATATTAATCACGATTAATCAAAACGCCAAAATCATCAAGCTTCGGTAGTTCTTTTGAAGGCTAATAGAACAATTTATCAAGCACGATATCACCCAGTGCTTTTTATAGTGTTTCCAGATTGGGTTAAATTTAGCTTCGCAGACCTTCGGTTCACGATTTCACGCGAAAGTTTCGCGTGAAATAACGTTTTTGCGCGCAAAAACTGGAGCAAAAAATACGAGGAATGTAGGATTTTAGTTCAAAAATTTATTTTTGCAACTATTTTTATTCCAAATTTATTTCATACTTACTCCAGTTATTACACTTTAGTTTTTGCTTCAGCATCATTTTTGAAATAGCATTTTTTTTTGAACAAGTGCTTGACATCTTTGAAAACCCAATATAGCATGGCGCATCTCCTTTCAAAAGCATCCTTAACTCATTACAGGTACTGAAACGCCTAACTCTCATTAATATATAATGTGGATGACGAAAAAATGGAACATTTTTAATGACTATAATAGTCACGGAAAATGACTGAGCCTTATAAATCTAAAAACAAATCTAACGTTGAGAAGGCTTCCTATCAACTTGCAACGATCACTTTTATTTATGTCTCATTTATCCTACCTTAAATTTTTTGGTTTTTTGTTCAGCATTTTATTGTTTAGCGTTGCTATATTTAACAGTTTAATCGATCCATTTGGGAAATATCAATTCATCAAAATGGTTGGCATTAACAGCGAAAAAACGCAAGTGGAAATCATTGGACTGCGTACTATTAAGGCAATTGGTTTATTAGGAGCCGATTATCATGCTGTTATTTTGGGCACCTCGCGTGCCAATAATGCTATCAATCCTAACCATGCCGCTTTCCAAAAAATAGGGGCAACCTATAACGCTGCTTTAACCGGTACTAATATCTATGAATTAGAAAAAATATTCGACTACATTCTAAAACACCATCGCCATCTAAAAGAAATGGTATTTTCTCTTGATTTTATAACCTTTTCTAGCCGCCGCACCGTTAATGCTGATTTTGATCAATCTATGTTTTCTGAACACTATTCTATTTGGACAAAATTGAGCAGCACTTTTTCCCTAGATGAAACGTACTACGCGATCAAAACCATCAGTGATAATGTTGCCAAAAAGCGAGCCGCTTATCATGCTATATTGAATGAGCAAGGTTTTACTGACAGAAAATTCCCTTTGCCCCACCATCAACTCTTTATCAATATTCTGAGGAAAAACTTTTTTGTTAATAAAAACACATACGCTGGTTTTTGTTACAGTCAAGATAGGTTGCACCGTTTTCAAAGAATGCTTGAAAAATCGAGGCAACGTGGTATTTCAGTCAAACTCTTTATTTCACCAGTACATGCCTGGCAACTAGAGGCACTCCGCATAATGGGTTTATATCCGACTTTTGAACAATGGAAACGGGATTTAGTAGCCATTTTGGCTAAAGATGCGGCTCAACACCCTGATAAGCCACTCTATCCATTATGGGATTTTACAGGTTATAATAGTATTACAACAGAGACAATACCCATTAAACCCACACAACAGATGCAATGGTATTGGGAATCGTCGCATTTCAAAAAAGAAGTCGGGGATTTGGTACTTGATAAGTTATTCGATTATCAAGCGCCAGGGCGCGTGATTCCTGATGATTTTGGTATATTGATTAATCGTAATAATATTGAAGCCCATTTACAAAAATTACTTCAAGAACAAGAACATTATCATCAAACGCATCCCCAAGATATTATGAAAATAAAGAAATTGGCAAAGCAAGTGATGGTTAAAATACCTTGCCCCTGAAGAATAGAGAGGTTCAGAAAAATCAATTCACCGCCCAAACCTGACAGGTTTTAAAAAGTCATTATGCTTAGCGCGAAGCGTGATAAATGCTCTTAATATCTAATAACAAGCGTTTTTATGCCAGCCTTACCACCTATCCGTTTTTTATAACTCATTGTAGAATTGTAGAAATGCGAGGAGAAACGCAAGGAGAGACGCGATGCCTCGCCTCTCTACATCGCATTAGAGAAAACGGCGCCCCTTCATCACACCCCCTTTTTTTTATGAAAATAGATATACTCTAAACGTTCAAGTTTTCGGATTTATTATAGGAAAAAAATAGTCTAAAATAATATTGATTTTAGACGTTCAGATTATGGGTATTGGGCAACCACAAGGGTTGCCCTTTTCAAAAATCCGTTTCATGCTCGAAGTCTATTTACCCAATTCTATAGAAAGAAGTGATCTGATGTCTCAAAATCCGACAAAACATGGAGTATCCGAGGGCGATAGTCGTTTTGACTAGCAGTATAGATACGTTCCTGAATATCACGCAATGGATTGACTTGACAGAAAACCGATAAGGCTTCGTGAAATCGGGGCCAACGTTTATCTAATAATTCTTTATTTTGATGGCGTTTTATCTCACTATTTGGCACGCTTTCAAGGGATGCCCCGCCGACATGATAAATATAAGCATCATCACAACAGGCAATTTCAATATTTTCTCGCCAAGCACGCATAGAATAATCGCATTCTACCCCATAGCCGGGCGCAAAGGCTTCATCAAAATCACCTAATTGATTTAACGTTTGGCGCGTGATCAACAAACAAGAACCGCCTGCCGTCGGAATACGCGGATATCGTCGTACTGAACAGTTTTCAATTAAATGAGCAAAATCAATGAGCTGCATGGATAACACATTATGCTCATTCATGACAGGTACGGAAAGTAGCGTCGCATGATTAGATAACGGTGAAACAATGCCAATTGCGGGATCACTTTTTAAACAGCGTTCCATTTTTTCTAGCCAATGCTTCGTGACTTGGGTATCCGATGCCAGAATAACGACATCGTTTTCAGAGCCATTAAGCTGACGATTAATATTCGCCACCAAACCCAGATGATTTTCCGCCGGTAGCACCGTGATTTGTAGATAATTTTGGGCGAAACGGGTTAAGAGGGGCAAAATACGACTATCAGTGCTGGCATCATCCATAAGAAAGAGACGCTGTTTAGCATCCGTGTGGCGGATGACGCTTTCAATACATAGATTCACTTCATCATAAGCGTTGTAAATGGGAATCAAAATATCATAAACGTGTTGACAGGCAAGTGTTTTAGGCGCTTGTATTGGTGAACGGCTATTATACTTCACTAAAGCCTGTCGAATCTGATTTAAAGTGTTAAGCGATCCACTATCACCTTGAGCGGCCGCAATAAAGGTTTGATAAACCCTCTCACCATAAGCGGCAAGATGCTGATCCAAATCAGGTGTCGTCAACTGATGATGATGTTTTAAATCGGTGCTTAAAAAAGCGGTGATTTTGTGCTGTACCGATTGAATGCTGTGGGCATATTCTAATTTCAATACCCGCGCTATTTTTTCCACCGTTGACTGCCAATCTTGCAATAACTCATCATAAGTGACAAAAACTCTTGAGTAGGATTGAGTCTGTTTTTCAGCGGCGAGGCTGTTTTCTAGCCATAATTGAAATGAGGTGTTACCAGACAAACCATCGCGTTTTGCGAGCGAAGCGGCGACTTCATGGGGATTTCTGGTCACAATCACAAAATGCAAAACACTCCCAGAGGCCTCTAAAATAGGCAACCATAGCGGCAATAACCGACACAATCTAGGGTCTTTAATGCCCCATAATGGACTGGTTGCAAAATTTTGATTGTGTATTTCATTGATAGCCTTTTTAAAGGGTGCAAGTGTTTCAGACTGCCACCATTTTGGGGGTAAGGGGGTAATATCATCCCATGAAGAATTAAGACTGTTTAATATTTTTTCATTAATTTCAACAATTTGGACATTTTCCCAAAAACCTCTTTCATTGGTAACATGTTTAGGCAAAAGTTTGGTACCCAAATCGACACCAAGCAAGTTTAAAACCCCAGTGAGTGCCGAAGTGCCACTGCGGTGCATACCTAGAATGATGATGGCTTTTTTTGGGCAATTGTTTGAGAGTACGGTGGGTTTAGCTTCGCTGGTCTGCGACTCACTTCGTTCTACCCACCCTACATGGTTTTTTGGGTTTTTTGGGTTTTCTTGGTTTTTGGGCTGATCAGAAAAGGTGTACCCTAATTCTGCGGCGTATTGACTACAAATATCACGAATGGCTTGTATATCATCAGTCTCTAGCAGTTCACGTTTTTGGCGAACCGTTGAGGGTGTGATTTTCTCAATGCCTTGTAAATGCGGCGCATTGGGTATGTGATCTAAAATGGTTTGTAATACCTTGACAGGTTCAAGCACCAAGTCTTCATAACGCACCACGGTGAGTTGAGCGGCATCAGTCAAAATACACTCGGCTAAATAACGCCACAGTAAAGCGCGTTTTAAATGCTCTTTGGGAGAGGCGGCAATTTCGGCTAAACGATCCCGTTGCCAAGGCGATAAAAACGGATCATTAACCTGCCCGACTGGAAAATCAGTGACAGTCGCGTGTTTCAGATGGGGAAAAGTGGATTTCCATGAAGCAATCGTATCTAAAGGATGACGCACACAAGCTATTATCGGCGCGTGTGGCATCACCTGTTTTAATTGGTGCAGTCTGGATAAATAAGCCAAAGTGTTTTTTGTACAGAGCAAAAAGTCGGCGCGACTGACTATTGGTTGATAATGGGTTCGCGTATCAATAATAGCTGTATCTTCAATAACTTCTCCATTCTGTAGCTTATTTTCAATCAGTTTTCCCTCTAAAATATCTCGCCGTAATGCCTGATAAAATGTGGCGATTCGCCAAGGGCGCGATTCATGAGCTAAAGGCGCAATAATTTGAGGGGGTTCATTGATAACGACGCAATCTGGTAAAGTATGTAGCAAGCGACATAAATAGCTCGTACCGCTGCGGGGTATGCCAGTAATAATGGCTTCAGGTTCAGGTTGAAACGGTTTTGAAAGTCTCGGCAGTTTGGCAGGTTTCAGCAACTGCGCCCATTCCGGCCACTCCAACAGCTTTTTTTTCAGAATGGGATAGGTTGCCACTAATTCTGTGACGAATTGATGAAGCTGAGGCTCGCGCCTTAACACTTCTGGCGAATGATAATGACAAAGAAAGGGTTTTTGAGAATTGGGGGATTTCGGCAAAGGTTTTAAATGGGCGGGATAATTAAAACGTTCATCCAGACAGTCATAAGCTAAATTTAATTTAGCCACTGCAATTGGCAAAGCAATTTGATCAAGCCACGGGCGTTTATTGGTGATTGACGTTTCGATGTCAATCGTTTGACAACACTCAGCCCACACTTTGGCAAAACCCAAACCATTTTGGACTGCAATCACACCCGAATTAAAATAGGGCAACATCAATTCACCCGAAACACTGGAAATAATCCGTTGATCCGGCAAAGGTAAGTGACATAAATCATAAACTTGTTGCCATACAGCGACGTTTTGAGTAAACGTCGGTAAATCAGCCGGCTTAGCACTAAAGGGCGATTGACTCTCAAACCAAAATTCGCTGAGACACAAAATATCACTGTCTAAAAAAACGATCCTATCAGCAAACGTGTCGATATCTAAGCAAGCGACTTTATGCCCAATGGGATAATCCTCATGAATTGGATTCGTTATCGGTACCAAGCGCACCCCTAAAGTTTGCATCAAAGCCCGCGTTTCCTCAGAAATGATTCCCCAACGGCTATCGGCTTGAGGAATCGCCGCTACACATTCAAACTTTCCCCGTAAATAGCGTTTCAAAGAAGCCGCCAACAACATAGACTTTATTTCTAATTCACCTTGCTGGCAGACAAAAACAAAACAAGTGCTTGAGGGTTTATGGGTTATTTTAGCGTTTTCTTTTAGGGAAGTATGAGTATTAATTTCAAATGGTTTCATGTCAGCATTGTGCATTGTTGGCATTTTAGGGGCCTTATTAACATCTGGAAAAGGTAAATTTGGGTGAGGTTTTTCCAAAAATCGACATAATTCATAAGCCTTGAAGACAAGATGAGTGAATGATTACTTGAAAAAACTCGGTATTTTTAGTTTCTCTATTGTATAATAATATTTTTATTCAGAGTAACTTGACAATGTCACATTTAAAACTTAGCACCTATCAGTTTGGCCCGACACTTTTTTTCAACACAGAGTACACAGAGTATCACAGAGTACCACAGAGTATAAGTTTTTGATTTTTAATGGCCTATTATGATATAAAATACGATGCAAATGTGTGTGTTTTTGAACCAGAATTTGCAAATTGATAGGTGGTAAGAAGCAAATCAATTTTATATTTCCACACATATTTATAAGTAACTATAATACGCCAATTATGAAACATAGAAAGGGTTTTCCTATTTGGACAAATCTTGAAATAGATATACAATCTTCTTGCAATAGAGACTGTGACTTTTGTCCGCGTTTTTGGGATAGATCGGGTGTTAGAAAAGATGAAAAGGGCAATCAAATTCTCACAAAAATGCCATCAGAAAAAGTATATGATTTAATTAATCAAGCCTATAAATTGGGTTTTCAAGGCAAAATCAAATTGCACCGTCTTTCCGAAAGTTTATTGGATAAAAGATATCTCGAATTTGCTCAATATATCAAAGCAAAGGGCTTGAAATTATATGAAAACACCAATGGAGATGTCTTCAAAAAAAACCATGCCTTATGTTCACAGTTAGATGGATTAATAGAACATCTGACCATAGGGCTGTATGACTATAAAAATGAACGCGAAAAACAAGAAGAAATGATCTATTGGCACAGCCAATTTAAGAAAACTGAAATTGCATTCAGTTTACCGCATGAAAATTGTACAATAAGACAGGGTGCTAAAGTTTATTTTAAGGTGACGAAAGAACCAAGGGCATTATATTTACCCTGTAGACAACCGAGCCGTATGATGCTCATTAGATATGATGGGGAAGTCTCGCTCTGCTGTGAAGATGATGTCTGTCATTTTGATCTTGGCAATGCGTTTGAAAAAAGCTTACTGGAAATATGGTGGTCTTATAAGCATATTAAAATAGCAAGAGAGTTGGAAAAACCTGGAGGAAGGCACAAATTGAAAAGATGTAGTCAATGTTATAATGCTCAAAAAATCAATCTGTTGGCCTAAAAGCAAAAATACTGAAAGCTTGGCCGGTATTTTTCATAGCAGGGTTCCACAAACTTGAATGTGAAACGCAGTAATTCGCTGCGCGAGATCATAGCCCAAAGTGCAATCCTCATCGTTTAAGTCTTTCGTAGAGTGGGTAGAACTTCAAAGCAGCCACCCAATCCATTGTAATAAAATAACGATGTGCAGGACCAAAAAATATAAATGTAGGTAGGCACCATCCTTTTCATGGTAATCAGCAAAATAACATTTATTGCGACCCGCAAAATAATATCAATTTGGAAGGCCGACCCGCAAAATAACATTTTTTGTCCTGTACAAAGATAAAATAAATAATAAGGCTACTATTGGAAACAACATTCATAAGCATTTATGCGTGAGTTTCTCAACCGTTTTTATATCATAATGACTCATTCTGTTTGCATCAGGGGGGATTTCTTTCTATTTTTTAGGCAGATTAAAATCAATATCCGCCAATTTCTGAGCCGAAATAATCTGATCTAACCAATTATCCAACTGTCCCAGATCAGTCGTTGCCTCAATGTGCTGCACAATGCCTGTTGGAACACTGTTGAATTTGTGGTGTAATTGACGAATTAGAGCGCGTTGTTCACCTCGTTGTTCACCTTGTTTTATGCCTTGCCGCATACTGTCCGATAGGGCTTCTTGAAACGTAGGGAGTTTCCCAATCGCCTCTGGCATCTCTTGGAAAAACTGATCGATAATGGGCCAAGTTTCTTCATGTATCATATGTTTCATGGGTTTCACCTCCAAAATTTTTCGCCAAATTAATTCCGGATCCGTTGCCAGTCCGATGTCTATTATCAGTTGTAAATACTTATTCAAGCCTTCACGCAGACATAAAGCAATGAACGCTTCCAATTTCTTCCCCCGTGCTAAGGGCAACAGCGGATAGTTTTTAGGCACCAACTCCAGTTCACTGGGATGAATAATCCATCGACTTAATATATCATCACTCAAGTAAATTCCCTTTTCTTGAGCAAAAAATCGATACTCTTCCTTGAACTGAACCAAAATATTATCGGGTCGCGTGACACAAATGATTGTCACGCTCATCTCGGTAGGCAGTTGAGGAGTTGTGCTTTCTTCGCTTTCTTCGTGAACACTTGAATCTGAAGCGACCTCGGATTTGGGAAGCGATTTTTTGACTCCCAGCCCCCATGCCCTCATCATAATCCGATTAAAATTATCAAGCGTTAACGGGTCATGGAAACCTTTGAGTTCTACAGCGTTCCATTGCCGAAAATGGGCAAAGACTGTCTTTTGTAATCGCTTACGATCGGCCTTGGTGGGACAGGTGACTACCAAATCAATGGTACGTGAGTGAGAAAACACTTCTCGTTCTGTTTCCGCCTTAAATCCCCAATTTTGAAAGAGACGCTGATAAAACGCTTTAGTCGTTTCATCAAAAGGTTCGTGTTTTGATGTCTTATGTTGATTTGAGCTCATTTAGTGCTATAACGACAAGGAGTGCATCTAGGTACACTCCTTGTCATGACATTGCCAATTTTGCTTTGCAACCTTTAAGGCTAAAAAACTAATCGGACGGGGTTGTCAAACCCCATCCTGCATTGGAATGTCTCAATTACTCTGAGGCCAATGTTGTTGTTTGGTTTGCAAGATTAGAACGTTGGGTTGCTTCAAGTCCTTCTGTTAAAGGATCACTACCGTCCTTAACATAGACCGCATAGAAGGTATAGCTTCCACCTAGACCCGGAATAACTTCAAAATCTAACAAACGAGTTGTTTTACTGCTGCTTTCTAAGGATTCCTTAAAAGGCTGGGGATTTTGAGAAAACCGTGCCAGCGGTAAAGGCGTAAAAAACAACAACTGACCAGATGGGATTTCAATCGCAACCCATAAATCAACCCGATTGAAACGGTTAGTCTTGACCTTTTCCACCAAATCGACAATGACTGTTTCACCAACAGCATAAGATTCATTTAAACCCGCAATCTCCACACGAACAGCATCGACATTTTTCTCTGTACCAATAATGAGATTTTGGCTTGTCGTGTCTTTAAGGTTTTCGTCGTCCGTAACAGTTAATATAACGGTATAGTTACCAACATGATCAAACTTAAGGCTTGCATTGCTACCAGAAGCGGTTAGCATTGTTTGTCCATTTGAAGCCGTCCATGCGTAACTGACAATTTTGCCGTCTGGATCATAGGATTGACTGGCATTCAAATCCACATTTAATGAGGTTTGTACAGAGGCAGGCAGTTCTTCAAAGATAGCCACTGGTGGTGTACCACCGCCCTCATTCACTTTAATAGTTCGCCACGCTTCAGTACTTTGTAGTCCATCATTGTCTGTGACGATGAGCGCGATTTTGTAGTCGCCCGGTGTCTTGAAAGTCATTTCCGCATGTTGGCTATCCGCCCGTTGTCCGTCAGAGGCAATCCATTCATAACTGACAACGTTACCGTCAGGATCATAAGATTCACCACCCTCTAGGCCTACCTTCAATGGAGCCTCACCCGCCATTGGCAGAGCTATCAATCGTGCAATAGGCCGAACTTCTGTTTTATCGACTGTGACAGTCTTATTGGCTGTATTAGAACTGTTATCATTTTTGTCATCAGTGACAACCAGACTAATGGTATAAGTTCCAGGTTCATCAAAAGTTATCTGAGCAGACTCCCCAACTCTTGATTGTCCATCCGAAGCTGTCCAGGCATACTGAACTATTAAACCATCGGTGTCAAAAGATTGACTGCCATTTAATGTGACAGTGAGTGGCGCTTTGCCATCTGTTGGAGTCGCGACGAAATTTGCTGTTGGGCGCGTGTTTTTAGGAATGACGTTAACGCTATCTGTCGCCGTTGCTGTTAGCCCATCGTTATCAGTGACTTTGAGTGTGATCTGATATGTCCCTGCGTTGCCGAAAGTCATCTGCGTATCGCAGCCCAACACTGACGCTTTTCCGGGGACTTGCCATTCACACTTTTCAATACGACCATCAGGGTCATAAGAACGACTACTCAGGCTAACCGTGAGAGGTGCCGTACCCGTTTTAGGATTCACAGAGAGTTGTGCCACTGGGGGCTGCGGTGAGTCTACCTTCACGCTATCCGCCGACGTTGCTGTTAGCCCATCGTTATCAGTGACTTTGAGTGTGATCTGATACGTCCCAGCATTGTCAAAAGTCATCTGCGTATCGCAGCCCAACACTGACGATTTTCCGGGGACTTGCCATTCACACTTTTCAATCTGACCATCGGAGTCATAAGAACGACTATTCAGATTAACCGTGAGAGGTGCCGTACCCGTTTTAGGATTCACAGACATTTGCGCTACCGGGGGAATGGGTTGTGCTTCGACGATCACGCTATCCGCCGACGTTGCTGTCAGTCCATCATTATCAGTTACTTTGAGTGTGATCTGATATGTCCCTGCGTTGCCGAAAGTCATCTGCGTATCGCAGCCCAACACTGACGATTTTCCGGGCACTTGCCATTCACACTTGTCAATCTGACCATCGGAGTCATAAGAACCACTATTCAGGTTAACCGTGAGAGGCGCAGTACCTTTTTTAGGATTCACAGACATTTGTGCCACTGGGGGAATGGCTTGTGCTTCGACGATCACGCTATCCGCCGACGTTGCTGTTAGCCCATCATTATCAGTGACTTTCAATGTGATGTTATATGTCCCTGCGTTGCCGAAAGTCATCTGCGTATCGCAGCCCAACACTGACGGTTTTCCGGGCACTTGCCATTCACACTTTTCAATCTGACCATCGGGATCATTAGAACGACTATTCAGGTTAACCGTGACAGGCGCAGTACCCGTTTTAGGATTCACAGACATTTGTGCCACTGGGGGAATGGGTTGTGCTTTGACACTCACGCTATCTGTCGCCGTTGCTGTCAGCCCATCATTATCAGTGACTTTCAATGTGATGTTATACGTCCCGGCACTCTCAAAAGTCATCTGCGTATCGCAGCCCGACACTGACGCTTTTCCGGGGACTTGCCATTCACACTTTTCAATGCGACCATCTGAATCAGAAGAACGACTATTCAGGTTAACTGAGAGAGGCGCAGTACCCGTTTTAGGATTGACAGACATTTGTGCTACCGGGGGGATTTTTGCGGGTTCGGCGACACTCACACTATCTGTCGCCGTTGCCGTCAGCCCATCATTATCAGTGACTTTCAATGTGATGTTATACGTCCCGGCACTCTCAAAAGTCATCTGCGTATCGCAGCCCGACACTGACGCTTTTCCGGGGACTTGCCATTCACATTTTTCAATGCGACCATCTGAATCAGAAGAACTGCTATTCAGGTTAACCGAGAGAGGCGCCATACCCGTTTTAGGAGTCACAGACATTTGTGCTACCGGGGGTAATTTTGGGGGGGCATCATCATCATTCTGAATTGTGAGTACAGCAGAGCTGATACCCAGTTTTGCACCACCCGTTGGTGCTTTAAGAATAAGCGCAACGGTTTCATTAGCTTCAGGTTTGGCATCATCAACAATCGGCACATCAAAACTCCTTGAACTACAATCTCCACTTGCACCCCAAGTTAGGGTTCCGCTAACAGCATTGTAGTCGCCGCTCCCTGATGTCCCTGATGTTGCACTAGCATCGCTTGTTTCATAGGAGACTGAGGCTTGACGATCGGAAAACCCACAATCTGCGCGTTCAACCGTAATTTCTGCAAAAGGGCTATTCTCACTAACGCTGTAGTTTGATTGGGAAAAACCAATCGTACTTGCAGCACTGTTTGCCGCAAACAGGGCTGCCAATGCCCCAGCCGTCGTTAAGCTTGCTCTTGAGTTGACAGATGCCCCCACTTTTCTTAAAAAGGAATCATTTCCACTCTCACCGTTTTGTGGAAATGGGGTTTCTGCCTGTGTAGTGCTTCCCAAAATTGAGCCACCACCCAACGGGGCAGATGAATATTTTCGCGTCATAATTTGATCCTCCATTAGATCAATTGAGAATTGAGCGTGATTTTTATTTGATGGTGGCAAAAATGGGTAATGAATTGAGATAACAAATGAGCCTTTATTAAATAATGATCTAAATTCGATTACTCATTACTCCTCATCAAATGAAAGACCTAAAATAGATATCACACTCTAAGAATTAATAATATACTCACTTAACACAGGGCGCATTCCTAAAAAAGGGTTATTATCAATTTAATTTATTTCGGTTGAGTACTTTGGCCGAGTAGACTTTAATCAATAGCGCCTTCGCAAAATAAATTTGGAACGAAAAGCGCAAACAAGCAAAATAAATTTTGCACTCCTAGCAGACCTTCAAGATTTATCAATATGACCCTTTTTTTAGAAATGCACCTTTTCAATCTACTGTTCATCAAATGAAAGACCTAAAATAGATATCACACTCTAAGAATTAATAAACTACTCACTTAACACATTAGCTTGTTTTTGCAAAAAGGCCAAAATATTTTCGTAGTCACTGATTTTAAAAGCACCGCTGCTGAGTCTGTGATTCAAAGTGGTAATAGACGGCATCTCCGACAAAACTTATGAACCATAAACACGACTTCTATGACCTACCTCAGTTACTATAACGACTAAGGCATTATCCCATATTTCATAGATAATGCGATAATCACCCACCCGAATACGATAACGATTTTCATAGCCTTGTAGCTTTTTAGCACCGTGTGGACGCGGATTGTTGGCTAAAGCCTTTATTTTAGGTTTTAATCTGGCTTGAATACTTTTATTCAGTTTGGCAATTTGGCGTGATGCAGCAGGTTTGTATTGAATTGTATAAACCACAGGTTACCACCCCAGTTCCCGCTCAAGTTGGGCTGACGAAATGAAACCTTCTTCTTTGAGTGCCTCGTCCGCATTGGCATTATCAATACAGTCCTCAAGTTTTTCTACCAGATCAACATCATCTATCGGCACAACTGTCAAAAAAAGCGTATTTTCGTATACCAATGTTAAACGTTTTTTTTCGTTCTTCGCTAGATCGAGTACTTCTTTTAACGTTTGTCGTGTATCGTCGATGGCAATGTCGTCTACTTTTAAAATGGCTTGTGTATGGGTTTCTTTGATTGAAGTTTGTGCTTTAGTTATTAGCATAGTTATGCCTCATAGTTCTTAAATTTATTTTACGCTTTGCAAGCAAGCTTATTTTAATTTTAATCTCGTCAGTGAAAGACATAAAATATAGAAGTCACACTCTAAAAATTAATAACATACTCACTTAACACATTAGCCTGTTTTTGCAAAAAAGCAATAACCTTTTCATAATCACTGATTTGAATACGACCTTGATGTTGCCGCGTCTGTGATTCAAAGTGATAACATACCGCATCACCTACAAAATAGTTTTTGCGGTGGTGTGTTAAACAGGCTAAATTTAATTCAACCTCTTCAAAGCATTCCGCATAAGTAGGATTAAAGCCCTTTTTCAAACAGTTGTCTTTCAATGAGCAAAAATGCCGCTGTTCCGCCAACACTCTTCGACACCACTGGTATAGAAATTGTAGTAGGACTTAAAACCTTTATGGCCAATTTCCAATTGCTTATTCTTATCAATTGAATACCGGCGTGTTGGATTTCATTATTGGCAAAATGTAAATTGCAACATATCGTGCCACAGACAGTTTTGTTTTGCAAATAGATTTATAGCATTCTAGTCACAGCGTCATTAATGAGTTCTATATCATTATTACAAAATAACAGCAGTTCGGTACTGGTATCAAGGTGTTCAAATACGACAGCGTTATTGATGCGACTAAGTACTGAACCACAAATAAACAGGTATTTTACCGCAAAGAGACGCGAAGCATCGCGTCTCTACAATTCGCGGTTTCGTTCCGACGCGATCGCGAAGCGTCTCTAATTACAAATAAACATTGCTTCTATTAAAATACCTCAAAATTTATGCTTCAGTACTTAAAATGATAATAATCAAACTTCACCACCCTAAGATTATAAAGTGTACTGAGCTTTTAATTCGTCGAGCCCTCATTCATTGTACTTATCTTTACAGTCATTTTCTCTCAATAACCATAGTACGCCAACATTTCTCCCGCACATTGTTTAATCACGGCCCATTGTGTCGCGCTCATTCGCGCTAAACTGCTCGCATTTTTTGGGCTTGTCGCAAACGCTGAATCTGGACGCTGTAAATTTTGTCTCAAGCCTTCAGCATTCAAGGGGGGCAAATGCACAAAGTCACAAATTTTATGGGTGACGTTTTCGGGGTTATCCATCAAGTCTTCATAACGCACTTCTAGTACATTGTCTAATTTGGGGGCGGCGGCTTGAAATAGTTCTAAACTGCGTAACCATTGCCGTGCTGTTCGATGCAGTAACAGGGGTTCTATTTCATAGCGTTGTCGAATGTGATCTTGGAGTTCAAGGGCTACTGCATAGCCATTGCGAACCATTAGTATAAAATAAGCGCCTGGAAACTGTTCTTGTAGCCAAAGCGATTTAGCCATGCCGGTAGGTAAATTTTCAATCGCAAAAAAACGATTCGGTGGTAATGATTTTAACCAGGCCGTTTTCTTTTGCTCAAATTCACGTTTATCATTGGGGCACTTGGCAACTAACTCTTCTTTTTCAGTCCAAAGAGAGGGGATTGCAATGTCTATTGACAGGGTATCATCTAAAAATACTTTATTATCAACTACTTGTAAAATTGACTCATGTTGACAAAGTAGGGAGGCTAATAAATTTGTACCTGAATATTCGCAGCCCAGTATGAAAATACAATGAGGTGATGGTGAGTTAACGGTTGGCAGTGAGACGTGTATTGGAGCCGTTTTTGCTGCTACTGGTGATTTAACCCTTGGCTGTGAAAAGTGTATTGGTGCGCTTTCTGCCAGTGCGATGATATTTAATGCTTTCGCCCATTCATCAATATGATTTTCCAGTAAGCCGTTTTCCAATACCCATTGTTTTAACTGATGCCCTGCTGTTGCCTTTAAATCATGGAG
>Ga0316201_10000080_pt1 | contig 38171 bp, 28 predicted proteins | sample CS6wburrow_MG_FD_204516 | JGI IMG/M metagenome (GOLD analysis project Ga0316201, IMG submission 204516) | Coastal sediment microbial communities from Delaware Bay, Delaware, United States - CS-6 worm burrow | ecosystem: Environmental > Aquatic > Marine > Coastal > Sediment | place: USA...
AGTACCATCGCGGCCGCTTTGGGAAAGGCTCTCGGCCTCGAGATCCTGCGATCGGACGCGGTACGCAAGCAGCTGTTCGAGCTTCCGGTCGAAACGGCGGTGATTCAACCCTTTGAAGAGGGGATGTACTCCCGGGAAGTCACCGCCCTGACTTACGAGAGGCTCCTGCTTCAGGCTCAGGACCAAATCGCAGGCGGCCGGTCCGTCATCCTGGACGCCACATATGGCAGCCGCCGACAGCGGCAGGAGGTTCTGCGATTGGCCCGGGATTCGGATGCCAATGTTCTCTTTGTTGAATGTTCCGCCCGGCCGGATATCCTTATCGAGCGGTTGCGGCGGCGCGAAAACGGTCCCTCGGTTTCCGATGCACGCGTGCAACACTTCCAACAGCTGAGGCAGCGATTTGAGCCGCTGGTAGATATCCGGGCGGAGTTGCACCTTCGCGTCAACACCGAAGAGCCCCTTCGGAAGAACCTGGACCGGATCCTCAGCCACGATAATAATCATCTGTGAACCTCTATCCCGAATATTTCATAAAATCTTTTCTACACTATGAGTAAATTTGTTTGAATTTAGATACTTGAACCGAAATTGAAGCAAAATAGCCAGGGTACAGTTTGTAACTTACGAATTTTAGAGAAAAGCAGAAAAGATTTCACCCCATGGGCGTGAAATATTCAGGATAGCTTTGCTGGGAAGATTCCCAACGTTTGACCGTTCCGGGAGTTAACAAATACCTGATGCCCGGCCCCTCTGAGATCGAATATTAATTGTTCCATCTAGGGGCATGGCATATATTCTGCATATTTTCATTGCTGGAATTTGTAACCATTGCCGGAATATCAGGGATCGAGCCGATGACAGGGCAATACGAGAACCTCAGGCGCTGTTGTATACCTCTATTGCAGGTTCTGGCTTTTGTTCTTGTTCTTTTAATCGGGTGGATTCGCTTTTTGACGGGTCCTGAATTTGCCTTTTCGCTCTTATACCTGCTGCCGATTATCACCGTTACCTGGCTGGTCGGCATACACTGGGGGATACTGATATCGATATTGAGCGCCTTCTCCTGGCTTTTGGCTGATCTGTCCATGATTGATCGTTTTTCGAAATCCTACATCCCCCTGGTCAACGAATCCCTCAGGCTCTTGGTCTTTTTGTTTATTGTCTTCATGATCACCAGGCATAAAAAAATCCTGGAAACCCAGAAGGAAATCGCCATGCTGGATCCTTTGACGGAAGTGGCCAACCGGCGGGCGTTTCTTCAATTGGCCCGGACGGAAATCGATCGATCGCGCAGATACAACCACCCTTTTTCGGTAATGTACATCGACATCGACGATTTCAAACAGATAAACGATCATTTCGGACATCACACGGGCGATCGCCTGTTGATTACGGTGGTTGAAACCATCAAACACCATGTGCGTGCCATCGATATCGTCGCGCGTTTCGGTGGAGACGAATTTGTTGTCCTGCTGGTTAAAACAGGGGAACAGTCCGCTGCCTTGGTTGCCCAGAAACTTCAAAAGCGACTCTTGAGCACAGTGAGAAATAACCAGTGGCGCGTGACATTCAGCATTGGTCTGGCAACATACCACTCTGCTCCCAAAAGTGTCGAGGAAACCATCAAGGCCGCCGATGAATTGATGTATCTTGTCAAGCGCAATGGTAAAAACAATATCAGACAGTCGGTGCTAATAACGTAAAACCGGAAACCGGTTTCGATGAAGAGATTCAAAGGTAAAAACCTCTGGTTCTGCTTGCTTTCTGCTGTATTTTACATGGCCCTGCATTTCAGTGGTCCGAATACGCGCATGTCATGGGCTGAAGACGTACCACTAAAAATCGGCGTTCTTGCCATCAGAGGCTCGCAGCAGTGCCTAAATAGCTGGTCGCCCACAGCTGAATATCTTTCCCGCAAGGTTGCCGGTCGACACTTTATCATCGTACCGCTGAGCCATGACCAGATCTATTCCAGCGTGCAAAAGGCAGAGGTTGATTTCATCCTGGCCAATTCCGCCTATTATGTGGGGCTGGAATACTGGTATCGAGCCAATCGTATCGTCACTCTGAAGGAACAGCGCATTGACGGCGTATCCACCCAATACGGTGGGGTCCTATTCTGCCGCAGCGATCGAAAAGACATCCGGGCCCTGGGCGATCTCAAGAACAAAACCTTCATGGCGGTCTCGGAATCTTCGCTGGGCGGATGGCTCATGGCCTGGCGCGAACTCCACGAAAACGGGATCGATCCTTACCGCGACTTCAAAGAGCTTCGCTTCGGCGACACCCACGACCAGGTTGTGTATTCGGTCCGGGACGGCCTGGTCGATGCGGGCACGGTCAGAACCAATACTTTGGAAGATCTCCGTGCTGAAGGTAAAATCGAGCTGACCGATTATTACGTGTTTCCGCAGCCTCATGCTGCCGAGGGTGATAAACCGTATTTCTGCACGACGCGGGAATACCCGAACTGGCCTATGGCCAAGGTCAGGCATACCCCTGACGATTTAGCCGAAAAAGTTGCCGTGGCCCTGCTGCAAATGCCGCCGGATTCACCCGCGGCCAGGGCCGCCGGTTGTGCGGGCTGGACCATCCCCCTGAATTACCAGCCGGTTCACGATTGTCTGAAGATCTTGAAGGTCGGCCCGTATAAAGATCTGGGCAAAATCACCCCATCGGATGTGCTTCGAAGCTATGGACATTGGATATTTTTTGCCTTTGCGGCCTTCATCATCCTGGCGACCTTCTTCGTTGTGGTCCTCAAACTCAACAGCGAAATTAGAAAGTCAAACGAGCACCTGAAGGTGGAAATGGACCTCCGCCGCCAAAAGGACCGGGAGTTGAAGCAGGCCAAAGAACTGGCCGAAGCCGCCACCCGGACCAAAAGTGAGTTCCTGGCCAATATGAGCCATGAAATCCGTACTCCCATGAACGGTGTTATTGCTGCGGCGGATCTGGCTCTCGGCGAAAACGTTCCTCCTAAAATTGAACACTACCTGAAAATCATTCAAAGCTCGGCCTACTCTCTACTGGGCATCATCAACGATATTTTGGATTTTTCCAAAATTGAAGCCGGCAAGTTTGAACTGAAAGAACGGATGTTCAGGTTAGATGACGTCCTCGACAGGGTCATGGACCTTTTTGTCAACAAGGCGGCCGAAAAAGGTATCGAACTGCTGGTCGACTTCGACCTTAATACTCCCAAGGTCCTTCTGGGCGACCCCTTGCGTCTGCAACAGATCCTGACCAATCTGATCAGCAACGCCGTTAAATTTACCGATTCGGGCGGCGTGGTCCTTTTGAGCGCCCGGCTGCAGACGGAAGCGGCGGTCGATTCTACCGCCGATGAGGTGAAGTTGGCTTTTTCGGTAAAAGACACGGGCACCGGCATCGCGCCGGAGTACATCGATCTACTTTTCGAGCCCTTCAGTCAGGCCGATACCTCTTCGACACGCAAGTACGAGGGCACCGGCTTGGGGTTGAGCATCTGCAAACAGCTGGTGTCGATGATGAGCGGCGACATCAGCGTCGAAAGCAAATTGGGAAAGGGCAGCACTTTTTTCTTCATGGTGCGTCTGCGCCGGCCGTCAGCCAAACCGGTCTCCCGAATGGTGGTTCCCCCCGATATTCAAGGCCTGAATGTCCTCGTAGTCGACGACCTGGCCGATAGCAGGATCACCATGCGCAAGATGTTGGAGTCTTTAGGATTTAAGGTCGAAACCCTTGTTTCCGGGCCGGAGGCCTTGAAACGGCTGAAAGACAATATGCTACGCAATAATCCGATCGAACTGATCATGATGGACTGGAAAATGCCGGCGATGGACGGTATCGAGGTATCAAAAAAGGTTCGCCAGGAATTAAAATTGACCATGCCGATCATCATGATGACGGCTTTCGGCAAAGAAGAACAACGTATCGAGGCTGAAAAAGCAGGGATCAACGGATTTCTGACCAAGCCTATCTATCCGTCGACGCTGTTTGACGCCATCATGGACGGTTTCGGCAAAGAGAGTTTAAAAGAAGCCGGCCTGAAAAAACATTTCACTACCAGAGCCTCCATTTACCGAAAGCCCCTGAAAGGAAACCGAATTTTGGTGGCCGAAGACAATCCCACCAACCAGCAGGTGGCCCAAGCGATATTAGAAAAGGCTGGAATCGCCGTCACCATTGTCAACAATGGTGAGGAGGCCTTACAGGCCGTCCGAACCACGCAATTCGACGCCGTTCTGATGGATATCCAAATGCCTAAGATGAACGGTTACGAAGCCACCCGGTTGATTCGTGAACTGCCGCAAGGCGCTTCAATTCCTATCGTTGCCATGACGGCCCATGCCATGAAAGGTGACGAGGAGAAGTGCCTGGAAGCGGGAATGGATGGATACATATCCAAACCGGTCAATCAGGATCGCCTGTTTCACACGCTCTGGCGGTTGGTTCGGAACCACAAGAGTCCGTCGGATTTTATGGCGACGGAAGAAGATGAGGCTGCAATCGACCCGGGACCCGATGGTGAAGAGATTCCGCAAGGCGAACATCTTGAACCACCTGGAAAATCGATTGAAAATGACCGGATCCTCCCGGCCAAACTTCCGGGAATCGACATTGAAAAGACCCTGGAAACACTGAATATAGACGGCCCCACTTTAAAACGCATCATGTTCGGATTTCTTTCTGATAACCGGGATACCGCGAGAAAAATAAAAAAGGCACTTAGCGGCAACGACCCGAAACTGATGCTCCAATTGGCGCATAGCCTCAAGGGAAGTGCCGCCAACATCGGTGCCGGAGAATTATATATGGCTGCGCACGATCTTGAAGCCGCCTGCCGCGAGGATTTATCGACGGATGTCGAACCGTCTGAAATGGAAGACTTAATCGCAAATGTGGGGTCCACCTTGAACCAGGTTCTCGAGTCGATTCAATCGCTGGGGGAGCCAGCGTCCAGTGATTCAGCCACCAAAGTATCCATCGAATCCGGCCTGCAGTTCGACACGCTTCTGACGCAACTGGCCGGGGCCATCGACCGGGCCGATCCGGAACAAATTATGACATACATGCCTGCCGTCAGGCAACAGGCTGCCCTATGTAAGCATATCGACCCTTTCAGTCTTAAAACGCTTGAAGACCAGGTCAATCGCTATGACTATGACCAGGCTTTGGAAACGATCCGGAAGATTTTCAGAATTAGACAGGGAGACCCATGAATCCGACTCGACCTTTAGTTCTGATTGTGGATGACAACGCAACAAACATCGACCTGCTGGTCAACACACTCAAAGACGGGTACCGTTTGGGCATTGCCAAAAACGGTCCCAAGGCACTGGAATACGCTTTTAAACATAAACCGGACCTTGTGCTTCTGGATATAATGATGCCGGAAATGAATGGCTACGAGGTGTGCGCCCAGTTAAAAGCAAATCCTATAACAGCATCCACTCCGATTATTTTTATCACGGCCATGAGTGAAACTGTAAGCAAAACCAGGGGCTTTGAATTGGGCGCGGTAGACTATATCACCAAACCGTTTCACGCAGCGGAAGTCAAAGCGAGGATTCGAACGCATTTATCACTCGAGGGGATGAGACTGGAGTTGAAGTCCCAAAACGTGCTTCTGGAGCAAAAAGTTGACCAGAAAACAGCCGAAATACGCGAAATGCTCAATGCCAGCATTCGCAGCATGGCACTTATGGTTGAGATCAGGGATCCTTATACTGCCGGGCATCAGCAACGTGTTGCACAGCTGGCCTGCGCCATCGCAGGAAAACTGGGGCTTGCTCCGGCGTTGATCGACGGTATTCGTATTGCCGGAATCCTGCACGATGTGGGAAAGATCCGCATACCCGTTTCCATCCTCAGCCGGGCAGGCAGGCTATTGGCGGCTGAATTTGAAATGATCAAAATTCATCCCCAAGTCAGTTTTGACATCTTAAAAAACATTCCCTTCCCATGGCCTGTCGCCCAGATGGTTCACCAGCATCATGAGCGCCTGGACGGTTCGGGTTACCCCCAAGGCCTTTCGGGTGACGAGATCCTGCTGGAGGCCAGAATCTTGGCTGTTGCAGATGTGACGGAAGCCAACAGCTCTTTCCGACCCTATCGTCCTGCCCGCGGAATTGAGTCGGCCCTGGCAAAAATCGCCCGGAAAAAAGGGAAGCAGTACGATGTCGACGCAGTCACGGCCTGCCAAGAGCTGTTTGCCAGTGACGGCTTCAAATTCGACGACAGCAACGGCAACGCCGCCCCTTTCTTTGAACCCCTATAGTTTTCGACGTTCTTTTGCGTTTTTATTCATTCCCTGAAAAATTCAAGGCATCCCAATTATTTCTACTCTTTTCGAGTTGCCGGCTGCTGGCATTTAATTTGCAGATCTTTAATTCATATGCAAACGCCGCTGGCGATGAGGTTGCGTCAGACTAACGCCTTCGAAGCGACATCCCAGATGGGACCAGACGATGCGTTCGATGGGCGTAAGAGCAAAAAGATCTCGACGCACCATCGCTGCGTAGCGGCTGCATTATGGTCCTGCATCGGTCGGCCCTCGGCTGATGATGGGCGCATACTGGATTACAGCGGCGAAGCCTGCGTGGCGACCAGTGTGGGGCTGAGTCTGGCACCACTGTCTGGATTCGAGTCGACCGCCGCCTTTACGTTGGTAAGGCCTCCGAGTCGAGTACCTACTGACGGTCGCTTTGGCAGTCACCAAAGGGTGTCAGGGACTGTGCCAGAAACATTCGGTGGCGTTCCGGTGTCAATTTAAATCTTTACATTGTGTAAAAAAAATTGACATGGACACGGAATTTTAACCCACTCACAGATTCCTTGTGACAGACAAAAAAAGGAGTATCGCCATGAACAGATCGAACGCAGCCCCAAAAGTGTCCCGTCGCAGGGTGCTCTTCACGTTCTATGCACCGCGGGCCGAAGAAGTTCTGCTGTTGGCTGACTTCAATAACTGGGATGCCACGGCCCAGCCAATGAAAAAGGACGCCGATGGGCTCTGGCAGAAGATCACCTATCTTTATCCGGGCCGATACGAGTACCGCTTTCTGGTGGACGACAAGTGGTATTGCGATCCGCGCAATTTGAAACGTTGTCCCAACTGTTTTGGTTCCGAGAACACCGTCATCGAAATCGAGGCCCGTAGATAAGTTCTCGGATAGGCACGATCGTTGAATAAACGCATGCGATATATTCTCTCCGGATTATCCCGATTTCGATAGCAGAGACATTTCCAAGTTGCCTGAAAACAGGAAAATTCCACGACGACCGATAAAATACCCGAAAGGCAATTTGCTGCCTAATGAATCTCCCTGCAGCAAGCTGCAGGGTATCAAACCTGATAGATTTTATCCCCTCACCCTAACCCTCTCCTCAGGGAGAGGGAATTAGTGGTGACCCTGTAGCGAGCTACAGGGAATAGTCAAGTTTAAAGACAACCTTCAATCCGATCAATCTGGTTTCTGAATGGCATCATGAGTGACATTTTTCTTTTGCTGGTCGGGCTCGCTCTGCTGATATCGGTCCAGGTCGTCATTGATTGAAAAACCGGGCATGATATATGTCGGGCATTTCGGAAAGGTCAAACTTCACGATTGAAGGTATGCGGTGACGACTCCGATTAGATCCGGTGTATTGAATAAACTCGACAACCTCGGTTCAAATCGAAGTCTTCACCTCTTGTTGTTCATTGAAATCGGTCTGCAAGCGTCACGATATCTCAGCACCCTTTACGCGAACTGTTACCCGGTCTTAATTTCAATTTTTTTGCCTTCAGTCTCTTTGGTTTTGGTAAAAACCAGCTTCAATACGCCCTTTTTGTATGCAGCATCCACATTTTCCTGATCGACCTCCGCGGGCAGCTCCATTGATCTGCTAAAATAGCCGTAAGACCGTTCAACCCGATGAATATTTTTGTCCTTTTCTTCCTTTTCCTTCTTTTTTTCGCCTTTGATCGTGAGGGTGCGGCCGTCGATACTAACGTGAATATCTTTGGCATCACATCCGGGGATTTCCACTTTTACGGTAATTTCCTTTTCCCCTTCACTCACATCGACCCTCGGCGTCCAGTGCTCTTTTAGAAAAAGCTCACGAGGGTTAGGAAAATCGACATCAAAAAAGCGATTGAACAAACTATCGAATTCCCTCTTTAATCCGGCTAAATCCTTAAGGTCCCGTTTTCCCCATGGCATTATGTCAAACATGGTGTGTCCTCCTTTTTTTGTGTGATGACTCTGATCAAGAGCATGTAACATTGTGCATCACCGGGTCACTCTCTCATGAGCAAGAGCATGCTATTGAGAGCTGGTGATCCTTGTCGCCGATTCACCTTATCGAATCGTCGACAAGCCTTTAGGGCATGGTCTCCGGTCAGTACATGGCCACATATTTCACTCCCAACGCATATACCAGGCCGTCTTCTTCGATGACTTCATCCGCCCAAGAAACCTCTATCAGCCCATTCATGCGTAAGTATTCGCTGTCATCGCGGATTTCCACCGATGGTAGATCAGCGAGGCGAAGAATAAGATACGTTCCCGGCCTCACCGGTTTTCTCGAAATGAGGAGCATTTCATTTCGTGTGATATCGATCAGCCTGACTTTGAAAGCATTGCTTCGACCGGCAACATTGATGCATTCGGCATCCAGGTCGCACGTTGCCCGCTGCTCCATGAGGTTTCCGGTTTGGCTGTTCATTTTTGTCCCAGAACCTCCTCGATTGAATCTTTGAGCCTGTCAATGCCATCCGCACTTTGGATGGCATAAACGATGGCCGGAATGTCGGGCAACTTTTCTTTGACAGCGTTGAGCAGATCCAAACTATCGAATCCCTCGGACAAGGAATTCAGAAAAACCGCCGCCGGTTGATACATCCCGAGGTACACCCAGGTCTTTTCGACACTATCGGCTATATTGGCGTGATGCCCTTTTTCACGCACAGCCGTCGCCACCCGTTGACTGACATTGCGTTGATCATCCACGATGAGGATGGACATTTTCTGTTCATTGTTTGTTTGACATGCGGATGTAATCATCAACCGTCAACTCCCAGCGGCGCCGCAAGTAGAGCAATCAAACCCTATGACCGCCTGAACCAAGCATACCGTTGCCCGAACCACCGAAACGTTGTCGAAAAGCCCGGCATCCTCTCCAGGCGCCAAGTTTTGCAAATAAGGTGTGTCGAACCCTTGATCGGATACGACGAAATTTCTTATTTTGCCATGAAAAGGGTCCTGTTGAAAAAGATTGAAGCAATCAATATGCCAACCGATAGAAAAACATTTATTATCATATAATGTACTGGTTACGGTAAATTATGGGCCATCGTTCGGTTGAAAATGTGTCAGTTTTTTTTGCACAGTGATACAAATATTTTCATGGTGGGCAAGAGTAAAAACGTAGAACAAAAAGCGAGATGGCCGGTTATCCCAAAATCCGAAGAATCCTCCGAGGTAATTGGGTCAAAAGTATAAAAGATGGTCGGAATCAATTAAGACTTTGTGATCTGCAACGGCATACGGCAATTCATGTAACTCGTTCCCGAGCACCCATTGAGATCGTAAGTAAAATGTTTTCTGATTTTGCTTTAGAGGTACCTTCATATCTTTTATGACCCAAGTAAAAGGATTTATCAGCCTGCAAAGAAAGCTGACACACCTTCCGGCGATTCCTGGTCCAAATATTTATAATCAATTGAATATAATATAAATATTATTATTAAGGCGCCTGGCATGCTGCTTGCTCAACCGCTAGTTGGTTTATCCGTGACCCGTACTGGTGTCGGATTGAATCACAAAACCCAGTTGGATGGTGTGAGCGTCTGTGGTTTTGCGCATGGGGAGTAGGCAGTATATGCAAAAACCTATGAACAATCCTCAAGAAAATGGCATGAAGATCAAAGATTATTTTAAACAGTTGGAACGAAGATTTCGATTGGGTCTGCTGCTCGCATTTTTGATTCTTATCGGAGCGTTGTCTCTCTATTTTCATTTTCAGTTCCATTATACGCTCAAAGAGACCGGCAAACTGAACCTCATCGCCATTGCTGAAAGCCAACGCAACACGGTCGATCTTTTTTTACAAGAGCGGGTCATCAATATTCTCAGCCTTTTTCGCAGCAGCACCTTCAGCCTTACACCAACAAAACAACAGATGGAGGTCTTTCTGGAAAATTTGAGGCAGGTCAGCGATGCTTTTATCGATGTTGGCCTTTTACATGCGCAAGGACACCAAATGGGCTACGCCGGGCCTTTCCCCCAGCTTCGGGAGAAGGATTACAGCACGCAAAATTGGTTTACCGCCCTTCTATCGGAAAATCGCGCCCACTATATCAGCGACATCTATACCGGATTCAGAAACAAGCTTCATTTTACCATTGCCGTGAAGCAAATCGTTGACGGGCAAACCGTTGTATTACGTTCGACGCTTGATCCGGATAAGTTTTACTTGTTTTTGAGAACAATCCATCACGGTAAAGGGAGCGAGTCATTTATTATCAACAGTGCCGGTGTGTACCAGGTGGTTGATCCGGCCAGAGGGCAACTGTTCAGTGAAACCGACTATATCCCACCCATAGATCAAGACACAGGAGCGCGTGAGATCCGCCAGGATGGTGTATCGGTATTGGTCGCCCATGCCTGGCTTAAAGAAACCGACTGGGCCTTAATTGTCAGTGAGCCTCTGGCTCTGGCATATGCGGAGCTTTACCAAGCGCGTAGGATAATGTTTATCAGTTCAGCGTTTATTATTCTCCTTGTCATTGCCTCCATTTGGAATGCCACGAATATGCTGATCGGTAAAGCCCGGGAGAATGCCGAAAAAAAGGAAGAACTTTACACTCAGTTACTGCATGCGTCCAAAATGGCCTCGCTTGGGGAACTGGCGACCGGTGTGGCACACGAAATCAATAATCCCCTGGCCATTATCATAGCAACAACCGGTGTCATCAAGGACCGATTCAATCCTGAATTCGACCTCGACGATAACCCAGACGCCATTTTAAAGGATATAGAAACCATCGATTCGGCAGTGTTAAGAGCGCGCGGAATTACCCAGCAACTACTAAATTACGGACGCAAAAATAATCCCAAACTGTTTCCATCGGATGTTAACCAGATCTTGAACGACGTTCTCAGCGGTGTAAAGGAGCGGGAGTTCGCTCTGGCCGATATCACTATCGAGCGCAAGTTTACCGAAGTTTTGCCGGAGGTAATGATTGATCCAGATCAAATCCGGCAGGTCTTTTTCAACCTCATCAATAATGCCGGCGACGCGATTTGTGGCCCCGGAAAAATCACTATCGCCACTGCTGTAGTAGATAGCAACTTGAGGGTTACGATTACCGACACCGGCCATGGACTGAATTCAGAACAAATTAAAAAGATTTTCGATCCTTTTTACTCAACCAAGGAAGTCGGCAAAGGTACTGGCTTGGGTTTGAGCGTTTCATTGGGAATTATAGAGTCCATGGGCGGCACAATCGAAGTCCAGAGCCTTCCGGGGGTAGGAAGTGCGTTTTCGATTGTATTGCCTATCCAGGGAAAACAAGGAGGGGAGAATGAACTTTGATGGGGTCAACCAGGGTAACTCTAACGTCAAAGTGCTTCTTATAGACGACGAAGAGAGGTTTCGCAAAGCCTTAGCGCAACAATTGCATACCAGAGGCTTCGCAGTTCTGGATACCGGTAACGGTGAAGATGCGATTAAAATTGTCAGGCATCAGAATCCAGAAGTTGTCATTCTCGATCAGAAAATGCCCGGCATGGACGGGATACAAACATTGAAGGAGATAAAAAAAATCCGGCCCGAGGTACAGGTAATCATGCATACCGGGCATGGTTCTACCGAGTTGGCTCGGATTACCGGTAAGAATGACGTCCTATCTTATATAGAGAAACCGTGTCCGATAGACGACATCATCAATGCGATCCGGGCGGCTTTAGAGGCGCGGATCCATGCCCTGGCCAAACACGAGATTCCTGAGATCAAGCCATCCGGGTTAATGGACCGACTACTCGGAGTACAAAACTCTCGACCGGGGATAATAGCACTAGGGATTATACTTTTTGTGCTGATCGTTTTCATGCCGGTTTCCAAACAACTCACTTATTTGACTACAGCGAAAAAACAAGGCGTTGTGGGTGAGCCAATAGCCGGATATGCCGATTACCGTCGGATGAAACCTGGGGAATCCATCAGTGACTATTACCCTGAAAAAACCAAGCTATACAATACATTGCCAACATCGGACGGCAAAGTCAAGAAAACACCTCTGCGACCGGAGCAAGTGGCATTCCGCGCTAAGGTCATGGTCGGGGTTTTGGTGGTTGCAGCGCTTTTTTGGGCCACAGGGGCGATTCCGATTGGAGTCAAGGCACTGCTCGTGGGTGTACTGATGTATTTTTTCGGTGTTCTGCCCGCTGATCAGGTGGCAAAAGCCTACGCCAAGGATTCGGTGGTCTTCATTTTTGGTGTGCTGGCGGTTGCGGCCGCCATCAGTAAAACGGGCCTTGACCGTCGAATCGGCATATTACTACTGGGTACAAGTACCACATTGCGACGGTTCGGTTTCATTTTCGCTCCGGCACTGGCAGTAACCGCTTCCTTTCTGTCCGAACATGCCTTGGTCGCCTTTATCGCTCCAATCCTGATGCTGGCATATATGGGTGCCATCAAAACGGCTGGCTTGAAAAAAGACAAGTACTTAGTTGTCATGATGCTGTTGATGCTTTCTTTTTGTGGAAACATTGGCGGTCCGGGATCACCCGCCGCGGGCGGGCGCAACGCAGTGATGTTAGGTATATTTTCAGATTATGGAGTCCAGTTCTCTTTTGGCCAATGGGTGAAGATGGGGCTTCCGTTCGTGCCTGTCATGGCACTGGTGATCGCCGGATACTTTCTGGTGGCTTTTCGCGGCAGAGTTCAGGTGCAATCTGTCAATATAGCCTCTGAAGTCCGACGCGAGTCCGAAAAGATCGGTAAAATGACCCCCGATGAATATAAGGCAGCAGCGGTTCTTGTTCTGCTCATCGTCCTTTGGATTACCCTCTCAAGCCGGTTTGGCATGGGGGGACCGGTTCTTCTATGCCTGGTTCTATTAAATATCCTTGGGGTTTTGCGTTGGCGGGATATCAATGGGATCCATTGGGATGTGGTCGCCCTGTATGCTGCAGCCAGTGCGATGGGATACGGACTAGCGGTCACAGGTGCTGCCTTGTGGTTGGCCTCCGGTTTCGTCGCCTTGCTGCCGGAAGTGCTAAAAAGCGGGACAGGTCTGTGCGTTTCAACCAGTCTTATCACCGGAATTCTCACCAATTTCATGAGCGACGGCGCCACTGTGGCCGCCGTGGGTCCGGTCACCGTGCCCATGGCAACCCTATCCGGGACATCCCCCTTGATGGTCGGCCTGGCCACTGCCTTTGCCTCATCTTTCGCCCACGTGCTCATTATCGGAACACCCAATAACGCCATTGTTTATAGCATTGCCAGAGACCCGGAAACCGGTGAACAACTGGTCACCATGAAAGATTTCTTTATCCATGGATCGGCCGTATTTTTATTGAGCCTGATGGTGCTCTGGGCTTGGGTATTTTTCGGGTACTGGCAGTGGCTCGGCATCTAGTATCGTATCTGGCATTTAGACATTTGGGTTTAACCGTGACAGAAAGGAGTGACAGTCATGCAAACCGATAAAATCAACATACTGATTGTGGACGATGAGGAGCAGTTCTTAAGTTCCATCAGCCGCAGCCTCGAGGTGCGGGACTTTAACGTGGTGACCGTAAACAGGGGCGAAAAAGCGATCGATGCTGCGCGGTCCCAGCCATTTGATATTGCCCTGGTTGACTTGAAAATGCCGGGCATGGATGGTGAAGAGACCTTGAAAGCCTTGAAAAAAGAGCATAAGTGGCTGGAAGTTGTCATCCTTACCGGGCATGGTACCATCGATTCGGCAGCTGAGTGCACTCGCAGCGGGGCCTATTCATACTTACAGAAGCCCTGCGAGCTGGATCAGCTCTTGAAAGCACTAACCAGTGCTTATAAAAAGAAGGTGATGAACAAGAAAAAAATGGATGATCGAAAAATGGATCAACTGATGAAGATTTCCATAACAGGGTCACCTCGTGATATCTTGAGAAAACTGAGAGAAATCGAGAAAGGAAACTAACACTTGAAAGCAATGCGTCGCCGGTCCATTGCCATTGGGTTGCAGCCAGACCAACTATCCGGTAAGGTTTATGGCACAATTACTTTAATGGATTGATTTTCTCAAATGGTCAATCTATTTAAAGAACGTTTAGGCACAATCTGGAGTGTTCCAGAAGGGAATGGTGACTGATTAACCATCATTCCGCAGGTGTGCTTTGGTTCATTCCTCAATTATCGTAAAATCAGTACAGCTATGACCATAGAGACATGTGGAATCGATTGAATCTGAGACAGCGGATTTATGCCACCCTGTCAGGGTTGGTGGGAATCACCTTTTTGGGCGGCCTGGTGATGGTCTGGTACACGTATCGCGTGGAAGAGGTCCTTGTCGATATCATCGATAAGAACGTCACAGCCTTGCAGGTGGCCGAATCACTTGAAGCCGCCATCGTAAACCAGAAAGGGTTTGTCTCCTACTATTATTTGGATGGCGACTCGGATTGGCTCAGCCAATTGGATAATTACCGGCGGATATTCAGTACACGGCTTGAAGAAACTCGTCAATCGGTGCAAAATCCGCAACAGTTAGAGACGATAGAACAAATTGAAAATCAGTACAATCAATATATCGCGCGGAAAGACCAGGTCATTGCGCACTACAAAGCCGGAGCGCGCGACACCGGTACAGCCTTGCACCAAACGGTCCGTGCTCAGTATTTCACCATTTTGGACCTGTGCGAAAAGTATAAAGAAATGCACATCCAAAGCGTGTTTGAGGCACAACAAATCAGTAATGCCAGAGCGGCGCAGCTTCGCACCATAGCCGGGTTTGCCATTTCGATAAATATCATTTTGGCGTTGTACCTGATGTTTATTTTGATAAAGAAGGTCTTGAACCCCATAACGCATCTGCTCCAGACGACAGGCCAGGAGAGACTGGCAGAAAACCCGGACAACGAAGTGGTTGCTTTGGGGCGAAGCGTTGAAGGACTCATTCAGAATGTCGATCAAACCCAGACCGAACTGGCCAAAAACCGGGAGCACCTCCTGCAGGTTGAAAAAATGGCCATGGTGGGCAGGCTGGCCGCAGGCATGGCCCACAGTATTCGCAACCCTTTCACGTCCGTCAAGATGCGGCTGTTTTCCTTGGACCGCACATTGAATCTCAATGCCGCCCAGAAAGAAGACTTTGATGTTATTTCCGGTGAAATTCGCCACATTGACACGATTGTCCAGAATTTTTTGGAATTTTCCCGCCCCCCCAAACTGCTGATGCAATCGGTCAATCCGTCTTTGGTGGTTGATAACACGCTCAAATTGCTGACGCATCGCCTGAAATCCTACAAGGTCAGCGTCCAGATCGTTCGCACTAAAAAACTGGCGAATGTACTGGCCGATCCTGAACAACTGAAGGAGGTCTTTGTCAATCTTTTCATCAATGCCTGCGAGGCCATGGGAAACGGCGGCACCATTACTGTTCAGGAAGATGTTGACCTGGACCATACCCTCGGGAAAGTCGTTCGGATTCGGATTTCAGACAATGGCCCGGGTATCCCGAGCACAATCATCGAAAAAGTAATGGAACCGTTCTTCACCACGAAAGAAGAAGGCACTGGACTCGGGTTGAGCATCGCTTCCAGGATCATCGAAGAGCATGGCGGACGCATTGAGGTATCTTCAATTGAATCTCAGGGAACGGTTTTTACCATCACCCTGCCGGCTATAGGAGAGGCGCCTTGAGCACGATTTTAATCGTCGACGACGATGATCAGCTGCGAAAAAGTTTCCACAAACTGCTTTTTGAAGAGGGCTACACCGTTATCAGTGCCGCTTCCGGCGAGAGTGCCATAACCCTCCTGAAAGAGAAGCTGCCCGATCTGGTGGTATTGGATGTTCGCCTTCCGGGAATCAATGGCATCGAAGCTTTTCGGGCCATCCATCAAATTGAGCCTAAATTGCCGGTGATCATCATGACCGCTTTCGGAACCACGGAAACGGCCATCGAAGCGACAAAATTAGGTGCCTTTGACTATATTTTGAAACCGTTCGATATTCCGGACATGCTCTCCATCATCCGGCAAGCCCTCGAGGCCGGCCGGTTTATGCGCACGCCGGTCACCATGAACGGCGTGCCGTCGGCCGATGCCAAAGAGGCCATCATCGGCCGCAGCAAACCGATGCAGGATGTCTACAAGGCCATCGGCCGCGTTTCCGCCTCCGACGCCACCGTTCTCATACGGGGTGAGTCCGGGACCGGCAAAGAGCTCGTGGCCCGGGCCATTTATCAGCACAGCCTCAGATCCGGCAAACCGTTTCTGGTCATCAACTGCGTGGCCATCCCCGAAAATCTGCTCGAGAGTGAACTGTTCGGCTATGAGAAAGGTTCCTTTACCGGCGCCACTCACCGCCGTATCGGTAAAATCGAGCAGGCTAACGGTGGCACCGTGTTCCTTGATGAAATCGGAGATATGCCTTTCGCTATCCAGGCCAAGATCTTGCGGCTACTCCAGGAAAGAAGTATCGAACGTCTCGGCGGCCGGGAAACCATTCCTGTGGATGTCCGGATTATCGCCGCCACAAACCGTAACCTGGAGCAGGCCATCGCAGATGGTCGTTTTCGGGAAGACCTCTACTACCGCCTCAAAGTCGTGACCATATCACTCCCACCCCTTAGAGATCGGACGGAAGACATCCCCATTCTGACCGATTATTTTATGGTCCGATACTCCGCCGAACTCGACATTGACAACCCCGGGATCTCGCCCGCCGTCCTGGAAAACCTCACCACCTACCATTGGGCAGGCAACATTCGTGAACTCGCCAATACGATTCAAAAAGCTTTGATCTTTAACCGCGGAGCCCCCATCTGTGAAAAAGACATCCGTCAGACCATTGGATCGGAATCAACCCTGGTCGATCCCTCCCAGGAAGACGCCGATGATGCCATTCGCCAATGGGCACGAAATATTCTTACGGGCAGCAAACAGAAGCATCTCTTCGAAAACTGCATGGGTCATGTCTCCGGGGTGTTGATCAGCGAAGCATTGCAAATGACCGGTGGCAACCGCTCCCAGGCCGCTAAGCTGCTCGGCTTGTCCCGCCCTACCCTGCACGCAAAGATCGAAAAGCACCATCTCCGATTTGAAACAACAGTGGCCAAGAAGTCACCATAGTTGTTATAGCAAACCGCGGTAAACTTCCCCCTTTTTCGTTTTATTTTCTTCTTTACAGCCTGGAAAAAAACCTGACACCGAATTGTGGTAACCACCGGCCACCACCGACGCAAATATCTATATTATAAATAAATATAATAGTTTAAAAAACAGCCCCGTTATCTGCCACCTGGCATAAACCTTGCCATATCAGCATACAAAGCCACAGTTAAACCACAGAACTGGACGTTTGGGATCGTCCTTCAAGTGACACACGGCTGCCTGTAGCTTTGGCGCTTGGATGGTCACTCAGGAAGCGACACCGCAACTGCCAGGAGGAGGAAGAGAGATGGACAAAATTAAATCGTTAATGGTGGCATGTGATTTTTCAGAGTATACGCCTCAAATCGTCTCGTTTGCCGTTGATTTGGCTAAGCACCTTAATGCTAAGTTGCTGGTTGTGAACATTATCAACCAGCGGGACGTGTACGTTGTCCGAAAAGTTGAATCGGAACTACCGGCCTATTCAGTCGACAAATTCATCAGAAATCTTGAGAAAGAGCGTCTTGAAATGATGGACAAATTGATCTTTGATGTCGACGGCAACAATCTCGAAGTACAAAAAAAAATCAGGGTGGGTGTCCCTTTCAAGGAACTGATCCAGGTTATCGAAGATGAGAAAGTCGACATGCTGGTAATGGGAACTAAGGGTCGCGGAAATATTGTCGGCGCCCTCTTCGGCTCTACCGCGGAAAAAGTTTTCCGCCGCTGCCCGGTACCTCTGCTCAGCATCCGGACTGAAGATAAATAGATAATAAATCCCCTCAATTTTTAAATACGTAACTGTGGCCGAAAGAGGAGGTCAAAAATGTTGGTTAAAAACTGGATGAGCAAAGAGGTCATCACGGTCGACATCGATGACTCCATGCAGAATGCGATCAGTTTGATCAAAAAACACAATGTCCGCCTGTTGCCGGTGATGAAAAAGGGCAAACTGGTTGGAATTGTTTCTGACAGGGATTTGAAACGGGCTTCGGCATCCGATGCCACTACGCTCGACATCCATGAACTTCTTTATCTGCTCTCTAAAATAAAGTTGAAAAGCATCATGACCCAAAAACCGGTGACTGTGCCGGATGACTATACGGTTGAGGAAACCGCCGAAGTTCTCCTGAGCAATAAAATCTCGGGCGCACCGGTCCTCGATCAGGACGGCAAAGTGGTTGGCATTATCACCCAGTCGGACCTTTTCAGGGTTCTCATATCTCTCACCGGCATCAGCAGCAAGGGGATCCAGTTTGCGTTCAGGCTGGAGGACCGCCCCGGCTCCATCAAGGAGGTCGCCGATGTGATCCGCGAGTTCGGCGGGCGGATGGTCAGCATCCTCACCTCCTATGAGAAGGTCGAAACCGGGTTCCGCCGGGTCTACATCCGCATGCACAACATCGACCGTCAAAAACTCGGCCAACTCAAAGATGTTCTGCGAGAAAGATTCTCGGTACTTTACATGGTGGATCATCGCACCAACCAACGTGAGATATACGAAGGGTAGCCAATCAAAAACGCGGGGATACTAAAGTTTTTAGCATCGATCTATCCGACGGAAAGGACAAGCAATGGGCGAGGGCGAACAAAAGAAAATACTGGTGGCTTTGGACGGCTCGGAGCGGAGTAAACTAACGATCGAATACCTTACTAAAATCAAACCGTTTGAAGACATGGGTGTTGTGCTGTTTAACGTTTTCAACGGTGTCCCTGAAAGCTACTGGGACCTGGAACGTGAACCCAAAAGCGTGAAATCGGTCAAGTATGTTAGAGCCTGGGAAGTTCAACAATTGAAAGACACCCAGGAATTCATGGACAAAGCCCGGCAAGCCCTTGTCCGATCCGGATTTCCCAATGAGAAGATCGATATCAAAATACAGCACCGAAAAAAAGGGGTTGCACGGGATATTCTACAGCAGGCCCACCACGGATATGAGGCGGTGGTCAGTCGGCGTCGGGGCATGGGGCGCCTACCGGGGCTCATTCTCGGAAGCGTTTCGATGAAACTACTGGAAAACTTGTCCTTCACGCCCCTGATTTTGGCGGGTCGTAAACAACCGGGAAGAAGATATATGATTGCGATGGACGGCTCGGAAGGGGCCATGAAAGCCACCGAATTCGCCGGCTCATTTCTGGCGGGAAATGACGTCGAGTTTTTTCTTCTGCACGTCATCCGGGGCGGTGAGAAATCCGGTTCGATCCTATCCACACCCGATATCTTTGTCGATGACTCCCGGAAAACCATCGCCAAAGCTTTCTTGGAAGCTAAAAACCGGCTGGTTGCGAAGGGTTTTGATCCCGACAAAGTCACCAGCCAGATTGTCACCGGTGCCCGCAGCCGGGCAGGGGCTATTGTCGATGAAGGCAAAAAGGCCCATGTCGGCACGATCATCATGGGGCGCAAGGGGTTGAGCCGCACCCCGGACTTTTCCATTGGTCGGGTAACACAAAAGGTTGTCTTCCTTGCGAGGGAGAGATCGATATGGATTATCAACTAGTTCGCCGCAGAACAGGCATAGAAACCGGCAGGACTTAACAGCACCGAATCTTTCATAGAGAAGAGACATGCTTGTCAAGCACTGGATGAATCAACCGGCTGTGGCCATAGCATCGGGTCGAAATCTCAAATCGGCGCTGGCGTTGATGAAACAGCACGAAATTCACATGCTTTCGGTTGTCTCGGATAATCGTCTCATCGGTATGGTCTTCGAAGACGACTTCAATTTTCGATTCGACAATTCGAGCGGAAGCGCGCCGTTTCATCCAAAAGAAAACAATGCCCCGGTTGATGCTGTCATGCGGAGAGATTTTCCGAAGGTCACCACCGAAAATACCGTGGAAGAAACAGCGGAGTTGATGCTTGCATACAAAATGTGCAAGGTTCCGGTGATTGACCGCGACGGTTATCTGGTCGGAACGCTCTCCCGGGAAGACGTGTTGAACGTGTTGATCAATTTGACCGGCGCGAGGCGCCAGGGGATTCTATTTATCGTTCGGTTGAAGAACCGACTGAAATCCATTCAGGATGTTACCGATCTGGTCCGATCTTACGGCGGCCGCATGATCAGCTTTCTCGCCCCCTCGGAAGACAACAGGTCGAAGTACCGCAAAGCTTACATCCGTATGTACGGAATTGATCGTTTCAAGTTGCTGAGCCTGAACGAAAAGCTGGCGGATGTGGCTGAATTAATCTACGTCAAGGATCGCCCTGAAGTGGGTCGTATTTTGGAATGAAGAAACTTCGCGGACGTGCAAAAATACGCGCAGCCATTGGATCGGATATAATGACCATGAAAGGGTAATCCGACATGAGTATTCTCAATCTCGAGAGGATGTTCCGACCCAAATCAATCGCCTTGATCGGTGCCAGCGTAAGGAAAGGCACGATTGGCGCAGCCATCTTGCATAATCTGATCGAAGGTGGATTCCAGGGTCCTATCTACCCGGTCAATCCTCGCCATCGGGAACTTGAAGGACGGACGGCTTTTCCCCGAATCAGCGACATTTCTGAAATCGTTGATATGGCAGTAGTGGCCACCCCTATCCAAACCGTGCCGGAAATCATCGCCGATTGCGCCGCAGCCGGTGTCGGTGGCGCGGTAATTATCTCCGGCGGTGGTAAAGAGACGGGGACTCGAGGCCGTGAGATAGAAAGGGACATCGCCGCTGCATCCAAAGACAGTGGTGTGCGCATCATCGGTCCCAACTGTCTCGGAGTGATAAACAGTCGGGGCAATCTGAACGCCAGTTTCGCGGCCCAGATGCCGTTGCCGGGCCGCGTGGCTTTTATTTCTCAAAGCGGCGCCGTCTGCGGGGCGGTAATGGATCTCTCGATGAAAGAGAAGATCGGATTCAGCACCATCGTCAGCCTCGGTTCCATGCTCGACGTGGATTTCGGCGACATGATCGACTTCCTCGGCAGCGACCCCGATGTCAGCAGTATCGTCATGTATGTGGAAAGCCTGACCCGATTCCGCACCTTCATGAGCGCTTCGAGAGCGGTGGCGCGCATCAAACCGATCGTTGTCCTGAAGGCGGGCCGCACAAAGACCGGCGCGGCCGCTGCCTCTTCCCATACGGGAGCCCTGGCGGGGGAAGACGCGGTTTACGACGCCGCTTTCAAACGGGCCGGCATCGTCCGCGTCAAAACCTTCGAAGAACTGTTCGACTGTGCTGAACTGCTGGCCAAACAACCCAAAATGATCGGTACCAGTTTGGCTATCGTTACCAACGCGGGAGGGCCCGGTGTCATGGCAACGGACACTTTGGCAGATTACGCTCTCGAACCGGTGGCCCTGTCGACGGATACTTTGGAAAAACTCGACGCCGTGTTGCCTTCCCACTGGAGCCGGGCGAACCCGGTGGATATGCTGGGTGACGCCTCGATTAGAAAATATTGCCAGGTGGTCGATATCTGCGCCAATGCGCCTGAAATTAACGGTCTCTTAATCCTGCTCACGCCTCAGGCCATGATCGATCCAACCGAAGCGGCCAACGCCCTTTCAGATAGAATTAAGACGATACCGTTTCCGGTGCTCACCTCATGGATCGGCGGACCCCGCGTCGAAGGTGGCCGCGAGGTTTTCAACTGCAACGCTATACCGACATTTGACACACCGGAACGGGCGATTCGGGCCTTCGCCAACCTCTGGCACTACGCTAAAAACATCGAAATGCTGCAGCAAATCCCTTCGCGACTGCCGCGGCGGCTTGACTTCGACAGCAACAAAGCAGGGGCAATTATCCGGCAAGGGATGGAACGCAAGGAAAAAATCCTCACCGAAGTTGAGTCAAAGTCGCTGCTAAGCGCGTACGGAATTCCGACCAATCCGACTGAAACCGCCTTTTCTGCAGATGAGGCCGTTCGAAAGGCGGCTCAGATCGGCTATCCCGTGGCGCTGAAAGTCTACACCCGCACGATCACCCACAAGACCGAAGTCGGCGGTGTCATACTCGGCCTGGAAGGCGAAAAAGAGGTTCGCGATGCTTACGACAAGATTGTTCATCGTGCGATGACTCACGGCGGCTGCGGAGCGAGCGTGGGCGTCACGATCCAACCGATGTTGTCCAGTTCGATGGTGGAGCTGATCATGGGGGCTAAGAAGGACCGCGACTTCGGTCCGGTAATTCTCTTCGGTACAGGCGGAATCATGACCGAAGTCCTTGAAGATCGGGCCATCGCGCTACCACCGTTAAATCGCCTGCTGGCCCGGCGCTTAGTGGAAGAAACCAAAGTCTGCCGGACCCTCATGGGCTTTCGCAACCAACCGGTTGCCAACCTTGAAAAGTTAGAGGAAATACTAATCCGGCTGGCGCAATTGATAACTGATTTTTCGGAAATCGACGAACTGGACATCAACCCCCTCTTTGCCATCGGCGAAAGCTTCTGTGCGGTGGATGCACGGGTGTGCTTGAAATGCAACGATGTGCCGGCGCCACTTCATTTGGTTATCAGCCCATACCCGGACCAATACGAAACGCATGCCTTCACCAAGGGTCTCAACAAGATCTTTATCCGGCCGATACGGCCGGAAGATGCCCAGATGATGGTCGAACTGTTTAATTCTCTTACATCCCGCAGCATTTACATGCGTTTCTTCTCTATGATGAAGCACCTACCCCACAGCATGCTGGCCCGCTTCACCCAGATCGACTACGATCGTGAAATCGCGCTGGTGGCCCTTCCGGAGGACGGACTCAAGGAACAGCTGCTCGGAGTTGCCAGGGTCATTCTCGACCGGGGTTTCAAAAACGCCGAGTTTTCGGTACTGGTCGGTGATTCATGGCAAGGTAAAGGCATCGGGGCCGAGTTGCTAAAGAACTGTCTGAGGATTGCAAAACAAAGGGGAATTAAGGCCATTTGGGGGCAAGTGCTTGCGGAAAACACGCAGATGCTGGCCCTGGGCAAAAAATTCGGATTCAGCATGAAGAGAGGTCCGGAAACAAACACCTTTGAGCTTACGATCGATCTGAAAAAATTGGACGTTGTCTGAACCTTATGGTTTATTCTTGGCATTTGATTTAAACGGTTTCAAACACGGCGGGAATAAAAAGGAGGATGTCATGATTTCATCGATAAATAAAACGGCATATCGACCTGGAAACTATAAGAAAAAGCGGCCGGATGTCAGCGGTGTTGCCGATCAGTATGTCAGATCCGCGGAAAAACGATTTCAAGAATTCGCCGCTAAAAAAGAAATGCCCACCGGCATACCTCCCACCATCTGTTTTTCGCGCAAAATCGGCGTGGGTGCGCTGGAAATAGCTGATGCTCTTGCATCTATACTCGGGATCCGTGTGGCCGACCGGTTGATTGTCGAAGATATCGCGGCCAATAGAGAGTTGAGCGAAAAAACGATTGGCTTCTTCGATGAGCGCTACCCGGGAAAGATCGCCGAGTTGGGCGTGTTTTTGTTCGGAGAAAAATCATTTGTCATGAGCAACTATGTTCGTGCACTGTTTGGGTCCATATACGCTCTGGCCGATGATGAACCAACGATTTTCGTCGGCCGCGGTGCCCACCTGGTCCTGCCGCGTGAACGCGTCCTGGCCGTGCGCCTCATATGCTCTAAAAGCCACCGCGTGACTAGAGTCGCAAAAATGTTGAGAATTACGTATCTCGAGGCGGAAAAGAAGTTGGACGAAACCGACAAGGAACAACGGGACTTCTTCAAGAAGGTTTTCAAACGCCGTGACGCATCTCCCTACGAATTCGATATGGTGCTAAACGTGGATTTTATCAATAATCCGAGTTGGGCCGTTGACATCGTTCATGCGGCTTTCAGGGCGAAGTTCGAGGCTGAGCAAATCATCTTAGCGTCAAAACGAAAAATAATAACGCCAAAATCGATGACCGCAACTTCCGAATCCAAGACGCTGAATAAATCGGCGGACCGCTATAGATCATTGGTGTAAGACAGCCGCAATCCACGAAGATTCGACGACGCGGTACGGATAACGATAGTCAACGAAAAATTTGTTGATAGAGGCCAGAATCACCAACGTCAATTTAAACGATGGTGGCGGAAATAACGATCGACAGCCGTTTCATCGATGTTGTTCACCAGCAGCATAAACTCCCGATGCATGCGACTGTCCATCAGCTGAATCCCCCAGCCGAGACTTTCGAGTTCTCTGTTTATTGCGTCGCGGGAACCATGATCACCGCGCAGAAAGATTTGCAATAAATCCTTTAACAACGCGGTTCTTTCGAACGGATTGAATCCAATCCGCCGCAATTGCTCCATGACAGCTGTCATTAATATCTTCATTGGCGCCTCCTTTTCAAGATCAAGTGATGCCGGCCGGCAGTAAAGGCAAAAACCGACTGCGGCTGTAAAAACTTTAAGCAAACTTCGTGCCACCAGACGCCTCATATACATTTCGTTAACCTGGCGCTAAAGTGTGCGATCCACCCCCTTTTTATAATCCTGATCTTGCCAGTGAAAGTGTCAGTATTTTTTACACAGCGTAAAAAATGCTTCTAATGATACTGACGTTCCGATTCGGAGGGATGTTAACTTGCGTGTATTTGAGGGGAGTATGTATATTATAATTTCAAACGATGGGATACACGAGAGATCAACCCTCGTCACATCGTGGTGATGCGGAAATTATATTTGTTTTCGTATTTTGTCGATTACTACTAAATTAAGAAGATTTGCCCGTTACATCCAGCGATAGCTTGGCCGAAACGGGTTCGCCTTTCGGAACGGCGGCGGGGTCCTTGGCCGTCACGCGTTCCGGCGTTATGGCACCATCAGTGGTCAGTTCTTCAATGATCGCCTGCCCCCGGGCGGCGGCCAGCGCATTCAATGCAGGCGCCTCGAGGGGTTCGTTCTCCACCAATCGGGAAAAAACCGCCTTTGAGAATGCACCCGGATCCTCGGCTTTCTCCGGTTGGACCGCCGGGGAGTCACTGTCAGCCTCTTCTTTCAGTCGAGTTTCCAAGGCTTTTTTCAACGTGTCGAGTTCCGCCGCGCCAAAGCGCTCTCTAAACATGGCTTCCAGAGCCTGCTGGGTTTCGGCGTTGCCGAAATCGACCGGATCTGGATCGTCATTCGGCGCGGCAGACGTTCCGAGCTTTGCGGCCAGCTGGCGGCGCACGCTTAAACCCTTCAGGGCTGTTCCATCATCCTCGGCGCTATAGCGGCCCTGGACTTCGAGGGTCAACTGGGGCCGCTGCCGCAACGCCTCGGCCAACTTCTTGATTTTCTCTTTTTCGGGTGGCGGTAAAATGTATTTTCCAGGCGCGAAGGTTACGGTATCGAGGCTATCCGATCCGCCGGGAAACATTGCACCCAGAACGCGGAACGGCGCCGTCACGATATTGGTGATCAGTTTGGCAAGGGCCTGACCGATCAGATGGCCGAAGCTGAACTCTGGATCGTTCAGGTCGCCGCGTATCGGCAGACCGATATCGATGACGCCGTTCTTATCCTCCATCAGGGCAATGGCCAGATCGAGGGGCAAGCTGGTTGCTCCGGGGCTATCCACGTTCCCGCCCAGTTTAATGCGATCCACGACAATTTGGTGATCTCCCAGGAGTTTGCCGTTGTCGATTTTGTATTCCAGATCGAGAGAGAGTTTGCCCGCCTCGATCTTGCGGCCGGCAAATTTCCCCGAATACGGCGTCAGGCTGCTCATCTCGATGTTGCGAAATATCATGGTCATGTCCGTGAAGCCCAGCGGATCGAAAACATTGACCTCTCCGCCGATTTTGGCTTGCCCGTATTGATCGACCCTGCCTTCGAGTTCCACCTGGGCCCGGGCATCCCGGGCGGAAGACAGCCCGGCGATCACTCCGCTGAGGGCTTCTATTTTGGTACCGAACTGGGGCGTCAAGGTCAGGTCAGCAAAGTCGAGGCTCGCATTGTCGACGCGCACCCTTTTTACACTCACCGGAAAGCTTTCGTTCTTTTCGTCCGTGGCGGCATCCCGCCCCGCCGGTACCCGGGCACGATCCCTGTTTTTCATCACATTGGCCAGATTGATAGATCCATCTTCATGGATAATCAATTTAGCGACCGGCTGTGTCAGCTTGACTTCTCTAATGTCGAGTCGATTCGGCTGGAGGTTAAGTTTGAGTTGGTCGGTGCTGAGCGCTTTCCAACCGATCAACGTATTTTTTGACTCGGGTTCGGTGATTCTCAACTGGGCCAGCTTGAAACCCCCATCGTAGGAGAGATCGGCTCCGGCAGACTTCTGGCCATATATCAGCTTTCCCCGGGACGAAAACGTGCCGGAATGGAGCACAAGATTCGCCACGGCATCGATGAAGGGTTGGAAGGGTGTCAAGGCCACCTCGGCAACATTGACATCAGATTCAACCGACGGACCGGCAGGGTCGAAAGTGCCGCCTGCAGTCACATTGCCCCCCTCTCGAATCTTGAGGTCCAGACTGAATCCCATGGGGGATTTCCCGTCGACATCGCTGAGTTTGATGTTCACGGGCTCGATGTTGAGAATTTGTCCGTCCGGCTTAAGGCCTCGGTTGCTGAGGCTGGATGTAAGACCCGCAAACTCGATTGATTTTGCCATAAACCGCCACGGTTCACCCTTTTCAGCGGCTTCATCGGACCGGCGTTGAATGGTGCGACTCTCTGGAGGGGCGACCAGGCGAAGCAGGTTGACATCACCATTGCGATCACGTTCCAAGATGATGTGGCCCCCTTCGAATCCGATCCGCGCGACCGTAAGAGCACGCTGAAGAAGATCAAATGCACCATCCTGAAGCACGAGTTTATCAACGCGGATCAACGGCTCGGGAACCTCTGCCGGACCGGCATAAACCTTATCGAGGGTGACAGCCACGTTTTGCGCGAGCAGATTTGTCCGGCCTGCGCCGGCTTCGGCCTCGAAACTGAAATTGACCTTGATGGCATCGATTCCGGCGCTCGAATCCGGCTCTACGCTCGCATCGCGGTATGCAAGAGAAATGTCATCGATCTCGACGTTACCGACCTTGACCCTCCAGGGCGCACCGTCATCTGTTGCAGATGGTTCCATTTCTGTTGGCGGTGGTTTTGCTCCCGATTGATTAGACGCAGGTGCCGGCTTTAGTATCCTCTGCAGATCCAAAGTCCCCTTTTCGTCGACAGCCATTCGGACCGCACCGCCCCTCAGGGCCACCCGTTCTATTTCCAACTGCCGCGCCGCTAAGTCAAAACGGCCTCCGTTGAATCCGGCTTCTCTAATGTCTAAAAATGGATTGGCAGCACCGTCGCGCTTAAGCAACAGGCCGGAAAGACGGACCTCGAGGCGGCTGAGAGTCAGCTGCAGCTCTGGATTGCTGAAATCCAACTGGTAATCGGTACTGACATGCAAATACCCCTCCGGTGGCGCGATGTGGATCGCGTCGCTGACAAATTCATACAGCGTTGCAGTCTGAAGGTTGTCAAATGCGAGGCTGCCCGTCGATCTGAATGGATTCAGCAAAACCTCTCCGGTCCATTTCATTTCCGTGCCGTCATCGGTGGTTGCCGTCAGTGAATACGGCCCTTTCTGCTCGGGGAGGGTGGAAAAATTTTTTAGTTCGAGGGTGAGCGGTCTGATGTTCACGGTGGCCGGAGTAGACTGCCGTTGATCGGCAATATCGATTTCCCCTTCCGTGATCGCGATGTCGTTCACCACCACACGCAGCGGCTTCGAATCCGCATCCGAGGCCGGCTCTTCCGAGCGGGAAACCAGCTGTGCAAGATTAAGCGCACCATCCGGTGAGATGACGAGATTCACCACCGGTTTCACAAGCTCGATATGACGAAATGTCCACGCCCATCGGAACAGGCTGCTCAATTCAAAATCGACCGACAACCCATCGAACCCAGCCAGCGGTCGACCGTCTTTCTCGGCGAGAAGAAAATCATCGACCGCTAACGTAAATAAAAAAGGATTCGTACGGACTTCGCCGATGCGCACGTCGCGTTGAAGCTGTTTCTGTATCAGCAGCGGTACATACCGTTTGACCAAATAAGGGGCGAGGAGGAAGCCGGCGAGCACGTAGACAAGCGCCAGGCCTGCCGCGATGATTAGCCCTTTTATAAGAAAATTACGCCGGAGTGATCGTGCGGGACCGGTATTCTCTTTGTTCTCTGACATATGACGCTCTTTTTCCTGCCGATAATTATCGATTCAAAATGCGCTTCGATGCCATCAAATATGAGGCACCACTGCGACAAATCAAGCCATCCGGTGCGGACAAAAAACGGAAATTTAAAGGAGAAAGGAACCAAAGCTGAGTGTTTAAATTATTAGTAATAGGCGAATTTTTTTATCCGGATCACCTTAGAACGACGGCCATCAAAGTCACCATCGCCTTGGCGACCAGCTTCTCCGACGACTTGTGAATGGAAAATACTTCCGATTCCGAGACGATGATCTTTTTGCCCGGGTGCACCACCCGTGACCGGCAAACGAGGGTGTCTCCCAATGCCGGTTTGAAATAGTTGATCTTGAACTCGATGGTCAGTATCCGTTCATCTTCCGACACCAGGGTGAAAGCAGCGTAGCCGGCCGTGTGATCCGCCATGGTCGCCATCACACCGGCGTGCACGAATCCGTCCTGCTGCCGATGCATCGCTTCAACAGCCAGCCGGGTTTCAAAAATCCCGCTGTCCACCCGATCCACTTCGAATCCGCAATGGGCTGGAAACCCCTGGCGGTAGTCATTTGCCAGATATTCAAATCGATCGTTCGCCATGTCATAGTCCCGAATGTTCCGTCACTGTTATTGAACGTGATCATTTTTTAGATGGCTCTTCAATCCATATGGTTACAGCAGCCTTTAGTCAATAATGAACCAGGAAACAGCGCACTTTTTTTATTGCATAAAAGCCTCTTCTCGTGCAAATTAGTATCATGAATCGAACTTACTTTAGCTATTACGAGTCGCCAATCGGACTGATAGAAATCGTCGGAACGCCAACTGCGATAACAGAGTTGAATTTCGTCGAAGATCGGCGCCCGGATGCCACTCCCCACCCGAATGTCCGCAAAACCAAGCTGCAAGTGGCCGAATATTTCGAAGGCAAGCGGCACAAATTCGATATCCGGCTGGCCCTGAGCGGAACCGATTTCCAGCAGCACGTCTGGCAACGCCTGAAGGCGGTCCCCTATGGCCGCACGGCGTCCTATCAGGACATTGCCCAGAGTATCGGCCGTCCCGCAGCCGTCAGGGCCGTGGGGGCAGCCAATGGACGCAACCCGGTTGCCATTATCGTACCCTGCCACCGCATCATCGGCAAAAACGGCCGCCTGGTCGGTTATGGAAGCGGCCTGTGGCGCAAGGAATGGTTGCTCAGACACGAAGGCGCTCTGTCGATCTAACCCGCGACAATTGAAAGATACCGCCTGTTGCGTTAGTATCTTATATGACCTGCCCGAAATGCCACGCAGCTATCCAGGAGCAATCCAACTTTTGTCCATATTGCGGCGTTGATCTGCGCGACCGCCGAACCTACCGCGGCTGGATCACCGCCATTGCGTCCTGCCTGCTGTTATCCGCCGTCGTCGTGTTCTTTTTCGCCCCATCTGAAACGTTTTATATCCCCCGATATTCTGCAGACCGCACTGTTAGTGCGCCTCCCGCAGCGTTGCCCGAAAACGCCGCTGCGCCTCAAGCTACCGTTCGTATCCCGGTCAAGACAGATGAAGCCCGTATGCAACTATCGGCGGGGATAACAGCCATCTATGACATCGCCGGGAATCTAATAAAAAAATTTCCGGCGGCGGTGGTTGCCAACGGATGGCTGGCCCTACCGGTGGACGTCTGTCTGGGAGGATATTTGTGGCAGTTTACCCGTAGCAATGGCGATGTTCTCGAAATCACCGGCGGCATCATCGGCGAGCAGGACGAGATGGGAATCTGGCAGTTGCCCTATGACAATAACGTTCTGGGCCCACGGCTCTCGTCATGGATTCCCGGCAAGACCCTCCGGTGGGCCTCGATTGTCTCGGAAAGTTCGGTTAACGAAGTCCCGGTGTCAATGGTCGCAGATCAAAGGTACGTGGTTAAAATCGCTGCACCTTCGGTCCCGGATGAACCGGGTGTTTTTATTCAGGATGATCATGTGGTGGGGTGGACATTCGGCGGAACGGCAGAAACCGGGTTCCTTTGGAAAGGGCTCGATGGAGCGGATCTTGTTTACGATATCAGTGTTTACGATTACTATCGCGCAACGTTCGAGAACGGCCGTGAAGAGCAGCTCATTCTGTCCCTGGCCCAAACGGATGCGGCACCCGCACTGCAGCTAGCCGCCTTTGCCGATGCCTTTCTGCTGGATCCGAAACTCACGGTTACGGCAACGCCCCGGCACCTTCGGCGTGAAAACATTATTCCGCAAATGCGCGCTCTGATCGCTCGTCTGATTCAGAATGGACAACCCGCCGAGGCCGCCGATGCTTTTGACGGCCGCAGATTGGCTGCCGCGGGGGACACGGCGCTGGTTATCGACGCTGCCGGTGCCACACTGGACAGCTACGGTTTCGATGCGGCGGTTGGTCTCATCGAAGCCGTGCTGTCGGACCCCATCGGTTTTACCGGAGATCCGCCCGAAGAACTGCAGACGGCACACAGGCAGCTTTACGGTCAGTGGTTGATGTATCTGATCCAAAGCGGCGAGATCCCATGGGCTCGGCAGATCTACGACCGCGCCGAGGCCGCTTTCCCGAAAGATCCGAAGATCCGCCTGCTGGGGGTTGAACTGGCTTTGGCAGCGGGCGATTGGCCGTCGGCCCAGCGGTTACTCGCCATGCAGGTTTATCCCGCCGAACTTGCCGATAGGGTCGCGCTTCTAAAAAGTCAAATTGCCGTCGCAAGAGGCGAAGAAGGAAAAACCATTATTCGATTCAATCCCGGCTCCCGCCAGATTCCCGTCACAGCGGATCTGGGTGACGGATTCAAACAGAATTTTGTCATCGACACCGGGGCGACCATGGTCACCATCCCCCGGTCTACGGCAGAAAAACTGGGGGTGTCCGATGAGCATTCCTCGCTCCGGCGCCAGATTCAAACGGCCGGCGGAATGGTTGATGCTTACGAAGTGGTGATCCCCTCCGTTCAACTGGGAGGCTCGCGGGTTGAAAATGTCAGAGCCCTCGTGCTCGATCTGCCGAACCAACCGAATGTCGGCCTGCTGGGTATGAATTACCTCAGCCTTTTCAGGATGAATATCAATACCGAAAGCGGCGTGTTGACCCTTGCCCCGCGATAGACCGCGACCGTCACATTGTTCCAGGACGGCAATCCACAAAAAAAAGGGCCATCCATCATCAAGTGATGAATCGCCCTTTGATTTCAACAGCGACCAGCCGAACTATACCACGGTGACGTTCACCGCCGCAGGTCCCTTTGGCCCTTGTTCAATCTCGAAGCTCACCCGGTCCCCTTCGTGCAGGGTTTTGAACCCGGATCCCGTAATGCCGGAGTGGTGAACGAATACATCCGGCCCACCTTCCTGCTCAATGAACCCATAGCCTTTTTTCTCGTTAAACCACTTCACTGTCCCACTTGCCATTGCGGCACCCCCTCTTTTTCTTGAAGATTTAACTTGTTCCGATGTTCTGAGACTGCAGGTACCACATTGACAAGTGGTTCATTCCTTCAGTGCGAAATCGGCCCGCCACCACCCACTTAAGGGTTACAGATAATTGCATAATATCGCGAACAGCACTGAAATCAAGTATTTTTTACACGTTGGCACTGTTTTTTGGGACGATTGATACGGTACTCCCCACAACCCGTTCATCCGCATCCACCGCAAACAGAGACGGCGCAGATTGGGCTTGCTTTTGAAAAATGCCTGTGTTTAAAAACGGTTAGGCTCTACAACGGATCTGCAGGGTGTAGCAAAAATCATGAACGTAGACCAATGCCATATTCGTCGCTAAGGTCATATACAGGCTATAACTACGCAGATTGAGACAAATTTAGGATCGTATCGGCAAACGGGGATCTTTTCAACAACACCCTGCCCTAACCGAAGGTCGAAATGTTAAGAATCATCGGTACCCCCGGGCTTGTGGGGAGACTCTCGAAATTTTACGGTTCCAGCAGTTAACAACGGCCTGGGACGATGACTGTTATATGGAAAAATGACCGGCTGTTTGCCCGAAATAATGGTTATAAAGACCGTTTTGAGCCGATCACAAGCCATTTCTCCGGCTTTGCCGGAGGTCATTGAGACTTGTCACCGGCGCTTACCGGGCAACGAAGAAGGTCTCGAATCGCAAAAAGGAGGTGATACGTCGTAAGCTGTAAGGTCTGATGTGATAACAGAGTGAAGGGTTCTGTGCCAGTCAACTTAATCGTTCAGAAAAGTGAAAGGGGAAAGATAATGAGACACAAGAAATTACTGTTACCGCTGGTCTTGTTGCTGGCTGTTTGCCTGATGCTTCCGGCCGGTTCGGTGGATGCCGCTAAACGCCGCTTCGTATCGATTGCTTCCGGTTGGGTCACGGGTGCATACTTCCCGATGGCCGGTGCTATCTCCCGGGTTGCGTACAAAAATTTGCAGGATAAGGGCATCAAAGTGACCGCGGAATCATCCGGAGCTTCGGTGGCAAACGCGAAACTGATCGGTGCGGGTGACACGGATCTGGCCATCCTGCAGAACGACATTGCTTCCTACGCCTATGAGGGCAAAAAACCAATGTTCGACGAGAAGATCACTAACTTGCTCGGCGTTTGTACCCTTTTTCCGGAGCATGTCCAGCTGGTGGCCCGCAAGGATTCCAACATCAAGTCTCCGGCCGATCTGAAGGGCAAGAACGTGGCCATTGGACCGGTGGGATCGGGCACGACGGAAAACGCCATGCAGATCCTCGAAGCCTACGGACTCAAGGTTGAAGACCTCGGCAAAGCCGAACAGTTGACCGCCGAACAATCCGCCGACTACCTCAAGGACGGTCGACTGGATGCCGTCTTCTTCACAGTGGCCGTCGGTGCGGCAGTCATCGTCGATACATCCATCGTTGTCGACACCACCATCGTTCCGATCACCGGTGCGAATGTCGACAAACTGGTCAAAAAATACCCGTTCTATGCCCAGCAAACCGTCCCGGGCGGCACTTATAAAGGCAACGACCAGGACGTCCCCACCGTATCGGTGATGGCGATGCTGGCCGCCAGGGCCGATCTCGAAGAAGACATCGTCTATTCGATCATCGACGCCATGTATGCGGATATCGATCAACTGCGCAAGGCCCAGGACAAGTTCAAGGACATTGCACCTGAAACAGGTCTGGTCGGCATGAGCGTGCCGCTGCACCCCGGCGCCAAGAAGTACTTCAGCGAAAAGGGCATCCTCAAGTAACCGCTCCCAATCGATCATAGATTCAAACTGCGGGGGACTTTGATGAACGTTTCCTCAAAGTCCCCCGCGGGTTTCTCATCACCGCGGCCGGTCTGCCCCGATCGACGCCGGCCCGGCTATCGACTCGAATTTTCCCAACCTGGAGGAGACGAAGTGCCAGACGAAAATATCCCTGACGCTGAATCAAGCAAAAAGTTGATGAAAGAGGCTGAAACCGGATCCCGTGTCCTTGCCGGAAAGGCTCGCTTGGTTGTGGCCGGCATTGCCATTTCAATGTCTCTTTTTCAGCTCTATACGGGATTGACCGGAGAACTTCCCGGCTCCAAACAGCTGTCTGTGCACTTGAGTTTTGCCATGGTTTTGTGCTACTTGTGCTACCCGCTTCGAAAAAAGTCGCCCCGGGACAGGATCTCCATCCCGGACCTGTCTATGGCGGTTGTTGCCGGATTCTGCGCACTGTATCTGTTTCTCAATTACAAACATGTGGTGACATCGGTGGGCAATCCCGCCCCATACGACCTTGTCATCGGCGGCGTTCTGATCGTTTTCATCCTTGAGGCCACCCGGCGCAGCGTCTCCCCGATGCTCCCCATCATCACAATCATATTCCTTTTGTATGCTTATTTCGGTCCCTACCTGCCGGGAGAATTTGCCCATCGGGGTTTCAGGATCCAGCGGATTATCGACCATATCTTTATGAGCGGCGAGGGACTCTGGGGAGTGCCCCTGCGCGTTTCAGCCACCTTTGTCTTCCTCTTTGTTCTCTTCGGGGCCTTTCTGGATAAAATCGGCGCGGGAGAATATCTCATCAACCTGTCGTTTTCCTTGATGGGACGCTTCAGGGGGGGGCCGGCCAAAGCAGCGGTCGTAGCCTCCGCTGCCATGGGATCGATTTCGGGATCTTCGATTGCCAACACGGTCACAACCGGCGCCATGACGATTCCGCTCATGAAAAAAGTCGGCTTCAAACCCCACACGGCCGCGGCCGTTGAAGTCGCTGCCTCCACCAACGGTCAACTCATGCCGCCAATCATGGGGGCGGCAGCCTTCATCATGGCCGAAATGATCGGTATTCCCTATGTACAGATCGTCAAGGCGGCTTTTATACCCGCGATCTTATCGTATACCGCTATTTTCTGCATCGTGCATCTGGAAGCCGTCAAAGACAATATCCGCGGGTTGACCAAAGAAGAAACGCCAGCGATGCTGAAAACACTTCTTTCCGGAGCCCACTACCTGATCCCGCTGGTACTGCTCATCTATCTGCTGCTGGTCGTCATGTGGACCCCCACGACCTCGGCCTCGTGGTCTATCCTTGTGGCAGCCCTGGTTGCGGCCGGTAACAATCTCTATCGCGCCAGTGTTGCTTTTCCGCGCATGCAAGCCCAGAATCAGGTCAGCGAGAATCAAGCCTATCAGGCTTACCAGCAGAATTCCCGAAATTATTTCCCTCGTCGGACGGTCAAAGAAATCCTGGATTCTCTCGAAACCGGTGCCAGGAATATGGCCGGCATCGCGGCGGCATGCGCCTGCTGCGGCATCATTATCGGCGTGGTGACGCTCACCGGACTGGGCCTGAAAATGGCCGTCCTCATCACCGAAGCCGCCGGGGGCAGTCTTCTTCTGACCCTGATTTTTTCGGTTTTCGCCTGCATCATCCTTGGGATGGGACTCCCGACCACCGCCACTTACATCATCATGGCCGCCATGACCGCTCCGGCCATCATGACCATCAGTGCCGATTTGAACCTGGGGCTGCCGATCGTTGCCGTTCATCTTTTTGTCTTTTATTACGGCATCGTCGCCGACGACACGCCGCCGGTCGGTCTGTGTGCCTATGCCGCTGCCGGCATCGCCGGATCAGACCCGATTAAAACCGGCTGGAAGAGTTTTCGATTGGACCTTGCCGCCTTCACCCTGCCGTTTATGTTTATCTACAACCCCAAATTGCTGATGATCAACACCAACTTTGCGGAACTGGCCTATATCATTCCGCTGTCAATCCTGGGGATGTTCTGCTGGTCGGCTTTCATTCAAGGGCACTGGCTCGTCAAGACTTACATCTGGGAGCGGTTTCTCTTTTTGGGGCTGGCCTTTATGCTGGTCAACCCGGGTCACCTTGCCATCGGCGATGTCTATTTCAACAAACACCTGGTAAACTTTGCCGCCATTGTCGGTGTGGTCGCCATCTATTTCTGGCAACGATCTCGAAAATACAAACTTGTCGCCAAAGGAATTGCGGTATAAAAATCGAGAAAACATTTCGGAACAGGCGGATCTGGGCAGTTCTGATAAGTGTCATTCTTCTAACGGCAGTAATGGTTGCGACGGTCGACGTTTTGACTGTCCGGCTGCCGCGCCGGGAATTCAAAGCGGTTATCGTTGTTCGTGTTACCCCGGGAAGTGAATTCCGTCTCAACTACCGTCATTCGGTGGAATTGACAGAGGTGGAGGGCTGCTTCCGTGTCGGACCAGGGCCCGTGCTCCTGATCAAGGAGACACGCTATACTTCCGTCGGCTCCGGCCTGCCGAATTCGCGGCCGGATAAAACCCGCCGGGAAAACGGATGGTTCATAGTCGACGAGGACCTGAAGGTCAACGAGGAATTACGCTTCTTTATTTCCCCAGTCAATCGTACCCGGCTGATCGTTGACGGCCGCATCTTTCCCCTATTCCGCCTAGACCCGGGGACACTCATTTCCATCGACGTGGAGCGGATGCCGATTTCTCGATGGCTTTTGCTGCGCACAGGGTTAACCCGCATATTTCATGAAATTTATTCACTAAACGGACAAAAATAAGGCATATCGGGGGATTGGTCAAACTCATGAACACTATAACCGAGGGACACTTTGTACCTCCCCAAAATCTAATGAAAGAGCTGAAAAGATGTCACCCTTGGGGTCAACCGGAGGCTCCCATGGTCTGCGTTATTCGAGAATCGCAGTAGATTGACTACAGCATCACCTCGAAATGCCTCCCGCTTTGCGGGATCACACATCTGATTATTTGATTGAAGGTGTGCGATTGGCCATAAAAGCCTCCAAACGATGAAATTTCCGGGTTAAACGTTAAATATTAATTGCACCATCGACATTTAAAGGTCAAAGGAGAACCCACGATGCCTGAACTGGCGTATTTGAATGGCGAGATTCTGCCCATAGAAAAGGCCTGTATTCCAATCGAAGACCGGGGCTACCAATTCGGCGATGCCGTCTACGAATTCATCGCCAGCTACAACGAAAAACTCTTCTGTCTCGAGCAACACCTGGACCGCCTCGAACGCTCCATGCAGGGACTTTCCCTGCCGAAGATCCCGCGTGAAGATATTCGGGCGGCGGTAATGACGTTATTTGAAAAAGCCGGCATTGCAAGGGCCGGCATATACATGCAAATTTCCCGCGGCGTGTCGCCCCGAAACCATCCTTTCCCGGAGTCGGCCAAACCCCAATTCGTCATGACCATCCGCCCGGTAGAAGAAAAACCACCGGAGTTGAGACTAACGGGATCAACGGCAATCACTGTGGAGGATTATCGCTGGGGCCGCTGCGATCTGAAAACGGTGCAGTTGCTGCCGAACGTATTGGCCAAGCAGAAGGCTCAGGAGGCGGAAGCGTTCGATGCCATTTTCGTCTCACCGGAAGGTGTGGTCCGGGAAGGCACCAGTTCAAACGTTTTTGTAGTTGCCGGCGGCCGGCTTATGACCCACCCCCTGACACCCCAGATCTTACCCGGCATCACCCGCGCGGTGGTGATCGAACTCGGCCGGAGCATCGACCTGCCGGTGGAAGAACGATTCTTTAACGTCGATGATCTTCTCAGCGCCGAGGAAGCCTTTTTCACCGGCACCGTCACCGAAGTCCTACCGATCGTCACCGTCGACCGTAAACACATCGGCGAAGGTCGCGTCGGTTCGATCACCTCGTGCCTGTATGATGCGCTGAGACAGCAGGCCGGGGCCTGAAAAAGGTTGCACCGGTATGTCGCGGTGAACCCGGGCGGGTTTCTACCATCCAGACAACCGTAGAACACCCGGCAGCAGTGTCCGGGTGTCGCTTACGGCCTCGCCGGCGAAATTCGCGTTGCTGCCGGACCTGCCCTCGAAATAATATATAGAAGCGGTTTCAAAACTTCAGATCGCGCCCGAGTGTACGGCGTGGAGAGACGAAAAAGCGTCGTATACATGGACGTATCTACTCCATACCGTTTCCTGTTCGAGGAAAGCGCCTTGTTGACTGGGTAATGATGTTGACCATAGTCTTTCGCGTGGTACGAAGGTTTATGACACCGCCCGGCAATACAAACCGATGGCTCCCGGAAGGATGAACATGCGCATTGAATCGTGTCAGGAGACACATGCTGTCAGGAGAAAGTTATGGATCGTGCTGACAATGGCGGCTCTTGCACTGGCAGGCACAGGCTGTGAGAATTACGGCAAACTGCAGCGTGACCGCAAACTGACCCAAGCTTTTGAAAACCTCACCCTGCCTCGAGAGTACATCTACTATTACTACGG
>Ga0316201_10000081_pt1 | contig 38010 bp, 30 predicted proteins | sample CS6wburrow_MG_FD_204516 | JGI IMG/M metagenome (GOLD analysis project Ga0316201, IMG submission 204516) | Coastal sediment microbial communities from Delaware Bay, Delaware, United States - CS-6 worm burrow | ecosystem: Environmental > Aquatic > Marine > Coastal > Sediment | place: USA...
TGACATATTCATCGATGTATGGAATGAGAAGATGAACTGTTTTATAGATAAATTCCCATAATTCGTCTAATGGAATTCACATATATGGATAGAGATGCCTTTATTCGGAAAAGATTTAGATTTAGCATAGTTTCAATAGTAGTTAACACTTCAAGTGGAAAGGCTTTCTGGCATGGAAGCCTTTTTTATTTCTTTTAGAAGCAAATGAACGAACTCCTACGGTCCTTTAGAGTAGTCATATTCAGAGTCGAATCAATAAGCAAGCATATCCCTGATACCATCTTCAACTCCATGCGTACGAAGTACCATCTCAAGTTCCAACGTCTCATTCAAAGGAATAGCCGGTACATCTTTTGATCCGATCGTACGTACGGGGGCATCCAGGTATTCAAAGCAGTTTTCCTGTACCCTGGCGGCCAGAGTTTGCGCGAAACTATTGGAAACTTGTTCTTCCGTGACAACGAGGCAGCGATTTGTTTTCCTGACAGAAGCGTACATGGTAGCAGTATCCAAAGGTTGCAAAGTCCTGAGATCAATCACTTCTACCTGACCTGGAAATGCTTCGGCAGCACTTACTGACCAATGCACGCACATTCCATATGTGATGATCGTTAACCTGGGTTTCTCGTTCGAATCATCGCAAGGGAGAGCCACATTTGCTTTTCCGAAAGGTAAAATATAGTCTTCCGCAGGTTCGATTGATCTTGCTCGTTCTGTGTTTTGCACTTTTGACCAGTACAACCCTTTATGCTCAAAAATAATAACTGGATTGCCATCGTAATATGCTGCCTTAAATAACCCTTTTAAGTCAGCTCCATTGCTTGGAAAAGCGATTTTTAATCCTTTTATGCTTGTCACAACAGATTCTACACTGGATGAGTGGTAGGGTCCCCCGCTTCCATATGCTCCGATAGGTACGCGCAATATCATGCTTACAGGCCATTTCCCGTTCGACAGGTAACAAGATCTGCTTACTTCAGTAAATAACTGGTTGATACCAGGATAAAGATAGTCTGCGAACTGAACTTCAACAATTGGCTTCAATCCGACCGCAGACATTCCAACAGTACTACCAATGATGAAAGCTTCCTGGATGGGTGTATTGAATACACGATCCTTCCCGAAAGTTTTTGCGAGTGTGGCAGCTTCTCGAAAAACACCTCCTAGTCTCGGCCCTACATCTTGTCCATAGAGCAGGCATTCCGGATGATTACGCATCAGTTCTTTGATCGCAAACACGCCACAATCCACCATATGTATTGGTTCATGGCCTTCTGGAAATCGCTCCCCTGTTTCTTCTTTGATTGGTGTCTCAACAAACTCATGCGTATACAAGTCTTCAGGTTTTGGTTCGGCACTGTGACGTGCTTCTTCAAAATCCTGAGCGACTATTTCAATGGCTTTCGTTTCAATTTTTTTGATCTCAGTTTCTTTCACACCATATTCCAATAACGATTTGATCAGTTTTGGATATGGGTCACGCTTTTGATGTTCGGCCAGATCATCCCGGTACCACTCTTTTCTGACACCACTTGTGTGGTGATTCAGCAGCGGAACTTTTGCATGGATCAAAAAAGGTCTTCTTTCCTTCCGCATGATTTGAAGAACTTGATGAACTGTTTCGTAAGATGTTACAAAATCACTCCCATCAATACTTCTCACCTCAATTCCTGGAAATCCTTTCGCATATTCGGCGGCGTTCATTGCCCTTGTTTCAGCCGCGTTTGCTGAGATGTCCCATCCATTATCCTGGACGAGGAATAAAACAGGGAATTGCTTTAAAGCTGCCATTTGAAAAGCTTCAGCGACCTCACCTTCAGTTACAGAAGCATCTCCCAACGAACAAACTGAAACCGGGTTTTCGCCTTTTGGCCAATTTTGGATTTTTCTTTTTTCACGGTATTGGATGCCCATTGCCACACCTGCCGAAGGAATCGCCTGCATCCCTGTTGCAGAGGATTGGTGAGGGATTTTGGGTTTGTCATCATCCCTGAGAGAAGGGTGACAGTAATATGCTCTTCCTGCTGAAAAAGGGTCATCTTTCTTAGCCATGAGTTGAAGCATCAATTCATATGGTCGCATGCCAATCGATAATAAAATCGAATCATCCCTGTAGTAAGGAGCGACAAAATCATAGGGCGTTAACTGCATACCTATAGCAATCTGAATCGCTTCATGACCACGGGAAGTGGCATGAACATATTTGGAAACGACCTTAAAATTTTCTTCATATAGCTCTGTCATCGCTTTCGCGCACGACATATGATGGAATGCAGTTTTGAGTGTCCTTTGGGTAAGGGATATAGATTTCGGTTTACTTGCCTGTCTACTCATTCAAGTAATATTAGTTTCGTTTGGTAGGTGTTTTGATCGACTTGAATTTGCAAGAAATACGTACCATTCTGCGCAAAATTTGGTCTATCAAATACGCCACTAAAATACCCAGTTTTTTGCGATATACCTGAATAAAGCGTTTGAATTTTTTGGCCCAGCAAGTTCACCAGTGATAGCTGGATGTGCTGCCCTACTTTTTTTGGAAATTGTACAGAAAATTGGTTTGAGGCCGGATTGGGGAATACCTGGATTTCTTTTTTCGCTATCGGTTTTGAGGTGTTATTTTGTTGTTGATCTTCAATACCAAGTAAAATATCGGATTGGACGATAAAAATATCTCGGGCCATCCATTGTTGCCAGGTATTATCAGCTCCTTCAAATGTGACAGAAGTTGCTCCCTGCGGGACAGACAGTTTCATAGGAGCATAAGATACGCCCCAATCATCAGCTGAATCATATCCTGAAGCGAGGCAACGAGCTGGTTGTTGCCAGGTAATTCCATTATCAAAACTAACGCTCAAGCTATCCGCGCATCGTATCAGATCCGGCACAGAAAAAAACATCATCGAGTTAGAAGCTGCGGGTGCAGAGAATGTGGCTGTTGGATTCGCTGCATTTGCAAATCTTCGATTCGTAGATATCATCTGAAAAGGAGATGCAGGTGATATGGAAAGGTTATCCCAATGCCAGGTATTTTCCAGGCCCTGGCCATTTTTTCTTGGGTTATAGCTATAGTGCCCAAGCATGACAATTGCTTTTTGCCAGGGGATTTGAATTGCGTTTCCATCATCATCGACCCCGGTATCAACCCACCAGATATAGTCTTCGTTGCCCAAACTATCAGGAGGTAACTTCATCCCGAATTTGACATGATCATTTGTGAGCTGTAATTCAAATGTCGATCGGGAAACTTTTGAGGGGGTAATCACTTGTTCAAGGCTTGTCCATTCAGAGATGGGGAGTCCGACTTCATTAAAATTTCCATCCGTCATTGAAACGCTGAATACTCGTCCGTTCCCAGGGTAGTTTGTTTCTATCCACAGGCTGTTTTTTGAACGCCCCTCAAGATCAGCTGCCCACTCAGGAGCAGTCAGGGGGTTGAAGTCTTCAAGAGGAACCAGGTGGATCGTCCACCAATCCCTGGCGGCACCTGCATGGTCCCAGGTGGATACATCAACTTTTAGTGTTGCGTTTCCTAGACTAAGGTCCAGCATATGATTCGGAACAAGGTTGACCAGGCCATATCCATCAGCTCGAATAGCCGTCATAAGGTGGTTTTTACAAGAGTACACCGCATCTTCAAATCGTTGAACATGATGGATCGTATCATATGTTTCATTGTTAAAGAGCACTGGAGGTTCACATGCGGGCCCATGTTGAGCGATCGTGCTATCCAGGTAATATTGATTGTCTCTTGAATGAACAAATGTGGCCCAACCAATATGATTGTAAAAGGAAGTTGGAAATGAAGGATTGAAATCGAATGTTTCGAGGTAATCGGATTGCGCAGAAGTTGTTAAGCAAAATAAAGGGATGAGTAATAAGGTGATGTAATATTTCATTACTCAAAATGTTTAAATGAGAAAATAGGTTTTGAAAAATACGAAGAAGGACCTGGACGGGAGCAAGGGTTAACCCTTGATTTTTCGAATGGCTTCTTTTGTATAATCTGATAAAACAAGTCGACCACTTATCCCCGCTCTTTCATCCAGAAGGGTAGACCAGTGTTCTGTCCCAGACCATAATGCCGTTTTTAACAGACGCATCGCCATTGGACTCATTTCACATAATTTTTCAGAAAAGTGTTTGATATAAGCATCGAGTTGTTCTGTTGTTTCAAACACCTCCTGGAATAGCCCCTTCTCCTTTCCCCATTTAGCCGTTTGCCATTCTGTCGCATTGATTGCCATCTGGTTGAATGCGGATAGACCCACCTTGCGTTCAACTGCTGGGCCCACGACAAACGGTCCAATCCCAAGTGCAAGTTCACTCAGCTTGATAGAAGCATATTTGGTCGCCATGCAATAGTCGAATGATGCTGCTAATCCGACACCCCCACCAACAGCTTTTCCTTGCACTCTTCCAATGATCAATTTTGGACATTTACGCATCGAGTTGATGACATTCGCAAAGCCCATGAAGAATTTTTTTCCTTCTTGAAATGAGTCAATCGAGGCCAGTTCGGAAAAACTCGCTCCTGCACAAAAAGTGCGGTCTCCGCCGGATTTAATAATGATGACCTTCGTCATTTCATCCTGCCCGGCTTCGTCGATTGCAGCTGAAAGCGCTTTTAACTGATATCCCGGCATTGAATTATGAGCAGGATGCTGAAAAGTGATAGTTGAAATATGATTTTGGTTCGAGGTTGTAACTGTGCCTTCCATTTTCAAGTCTTATAAAGGGAAATATTAGATTTATATCGAGTCAAATCGCTTTTTTACCATCGTGAGGATCGTTGCAATTGCGACGGTTTCTCCAGTTTCATCGTACACATCAACGAGAAATTTTACAATTCCTTTGGCGATATCTTCATCATCTCGTTTTTCCTGGTCAATTTTTTCTTTTACAGTTAGCCGCACTCCAATTGTAGCTCCTGCATATACGGGCTTTGTAAATCGACATTCTTCAACGCCATAATTCAATAAAACAGGACCTTTGCCAGGATCTACAAATAATCCGGCTGCTGCAGAAAGGATGAAATAACCATGGGCCACGCGCTCTTCGAAAATCGTACCATCAAGCGATGTCGTGTCTGTGTGCGCATAAAAATGGTCCCAACTGACATTCCCAAAATTGATGATATCAGCTTCTGTAATTGTCCGTTTATGCGTGTGGATCGTTTCACCAACTTTGAGGTCTTCGAAATGTTGTCTGAATAAATGCGTATTGGGTTCTTTATACTTACTGCCGATTTGAAACTGATTCGTTACCTCTGTTAAGGTAGTAGGAGAGCCCTGGATGGCACAACGCTGCAGGTAATGTTTCACTCCCCGCATACCGCCCATTTCTTCTCCACCTCCTGCACGTCCTGGTCCTCCATGCACAAGTAATGGCATTGGACTACCATGACCCGTGCTTTCTTTGGCACAATCCCGGTTCAAAATCAAAATCCGACCATGATAACTCGCGGCTCCAAGGGTAAATTGACGCGCGGTTTGATTGTCATACGTTGCGATAGAGCAGCATAATGATCCCTTGCCCATTTTCGTCAACTCAATGGCCTCGTCCATGTTTTGGTAGGGCATCAGCGTACTGACAGGGCCAAAAGCTTCTATTTCATGAGCTTCGGTATATTTAAATGGATCTTCCTGCAGTAATAAAAGTGGAGAAATAAATGCGCCTTTTTCGGTTTGTTCCCCAATTGTTTCTACATGGTCAAGATTGCCATACACCAGGGAGGAATTTTGCAGGAGCTCCTGGACTCTCTCCTTCACCTCGACTACTTGCTCCTGGCCGGCCAATGCACCCATTCTAACTCCCTCGACCATTGGATCTCCAATCGTCGTTTTTGAGAGTGCTTTTCCGAGGGCGATCTGGACATCTTCTATCATCGTTCCAGGTACAATAATCCGCCTGATCGCTGTACACTTTTGTCCACATTTAACGGTCATTTCTCTCTTTACTTCCTTGATAAAGAGGTCAAATTCCGCTGTTCCCGGTACTGCGTCAGGTCCTAACACGGAGCAATTTAGTGAATCAGCTTCCATATTAAATGGCACTGCTTTATCAAGGATACGCGGAGTACTTTTAAGCATTTTTCCGGTTACCGCACTGCCGGTGAACGTAACGATATCCTGCGAATCGACATGATCCAATAAGCCTCTTGCAGACCCGCAGATGAGCTGCAAGGCCCCCTCAGGCAAAATCTCAGATTTTATTATTTCCTGAACCATTGCTTCTGTCAGGTATGACGTTAGCGTAGCAGGTTTGACAATGGCAGGTACTCCGGCGAGCAGGTTTACAGCGACTTTTTCGAGCATCCCCCAGATTGGAAAATTAAAAGCATTGATATGGATGGCGATACCTTCTTTGGGTACCATAATATGATGACCGATGAATGTTCCTCCTTTCGATAATGCTGCTGCCTCACCATCGACATAGTATGTTTCGTTCGGGAATTTTTTTCTTAATGATGCATTTGCAAACAGGTTTCCAATTCCTCCTTCAATGTCAATCCAACTATCCAGTTTTGTCGCTCCTGTCTGATAAGAGATGGGATAAAACTTGTCTTTTATACCGTATAAATGGAGTGCGAGGGCTTTGAGCATTCGCCCTCTTTCATGAAAAGTCATTTGACGCAACTTTGGTCCTCCTACATGCCTTCCGAACTGGAGCATATCATTGAAATCAAGTCCCTTACTTGTTGCATGGCCGATTAAGTTTCCATTGATCGCATGGTATAATGGGGCACCTTCACCTTCACCTTCAAACCACTGGCCCTGGGCATAGCTTTGTAATTTCATTTTTGTTTTGTTAGGGTAAAAAAATGAATTTTCGATACTTACAAATGTAGGCAAAAGACGGGAAGCAATGAAGTCTGGAAAGTCTTCGGAAAAGGAGCCTTAATTCACTTTTATAACAGGGGAGGAGAAGTGTGTATTATTCTCTCCCTATTATGATTTTCTGGCTGATCTGAGAACCATCTTCAGCAAAAAACCGGACAAAATACATAGCTGGTGGCCATTGATTCGTTGGAACCTGAATCAGTTGATTTTGATTTATTTTAACAGTCTCAAACATTGTTCTGCCGTTTTCATCAGAAATGATCATCCGGATGATTGATTGCGTAAGATTTTGGAGGTCAATGTTTAATGCGATCGATGCAGGATTTGGGAAAAGTGATATTTGTTCTATGATCTGAGGATCGTTTTTGACCGAAGTGGTTAGTGGCTCAAGAACCACATGTAATTCAGTAACAATACCATTTTCAAATACAACATTTCCTTCCCATGTCTGATAGCCGTCCGCTGAAATCTGAACCAGATATTCACCGGCAATTGCTTTACCTGTTTTGAAAACACCGCCTTCTTTTGAAAACTCAGGCAATACAACCTCTTCGTCGATGATCTCCACACGTGCATTGAAAATGTCAACCTCGGTGCTTCCGCCTCCAAAGCCCTCTTCTTTTCCTTTTACTGTTCCTTCAAGAAAAGCAGCCCGCACATAATTTGGTGACAGGACAAAAAGTCCATTTCCAGAATCAGTGATCAGCACTTTTCCAGAAGGCAGGAATGGATACGCTCCCCACGCCCCAAACCCGGGGTCACCGTTGATAAATGTATCAAAGTTGCCCACTTCTATGAGATTATCAGGACGCGATGCATCGACTATTTTCCCACCATCTGCGTAATATGAAATAATCAACCAGTCATTTAATACATGCACATTGTGTGGAACAACTCCCTGGCCGACTGTTTCAGCGGGTACATATCTATCGAGTTCCTGGATATCTCCAAAATCAGAAATATCGTATGAAGTGACGGGTGCATTCCCTCTTTCATCCGTTGTAAATACTGTTTTACTATCGTCTGAAGGCCAGGCATTGTGCGTGAATTTAAATGGCGTTTCTTGCACGCCTAGTAGCGTAATATTCGAAAGATCACTGTAATCATAAATACCAAGCGTTCCATTATAGATTTCAGAAGAATATAAAATACTGTCTCTGCCATAAGAGTCGTGGCTATAAACGGCTGGGCCAAGACCCATAATTGAAGGAACGCCAGGAGTTGTATTGACATCTACGAAAATGACGCCGCCATTGTTCACATTGGAGCCTGTGATGTGTAGAATGCCAAACTCATCAATAAAAACATTGTGTATCGTTCTCAATACATCAAAAATCTCTGGTTGATTTGGGCGTTCTATTTCAGGTGTCCAAAAATAAAATGGTGCCTCTGCAGGCAGGTTTCGCAGATCAACAACCATCAGACCATCAGCAGCTTCAGTGGAAACATAAGCAAAATCTCCCCAGGTTTTAATATCGCGCCACGTGGAATTGGAGCCTTCCAAAAACGCGACTTCATGAATAGGATCTTCGCTTATTGATACAATGGACAGCCCTCTTCTTGTACCGACCAATGCATATTCGTCACCATTGGGTGCCATATAACCCCAAATGTCATTCGTATTGAATGCATAATCAAACTGGCCAACCAGTGTCATATTTAATTGAGCTGATAATGGCCAACTTAGGAGGGTACAAAAAACAATGGCGAATAATCTGGTCATTGATCTTTTTTAAATGATGTGCGCAAAGAAAAGAAAACTGTCGCTCTCTTTTTGACAGATGGAGAACAAATCTATTCCTATTTAGTTGATTTGATTTTTTCCCAGGTCTCAAATAGCACTTCCTGGTCAGGTCTGTTGGCTGGCATTTCGAGCAGCGGTAAAGCTGGATGAAGTGTTGCATGACAGTCAGCAGGTAACGACTGATAAAGAGCGGTTCCTTTTTTCTTCCATTCGATCATTTCTTCAGATACTGCACGAATAATCCTTGCCGGATTACCGACCACAAGGCTCTTTGGGGGTATGATCATCTTCGCTTTCACGAAGGACATTGCTCCGATAATTGAATCTTCTCCAACCTCAGCATCATCCATAATCACAGTGTTCATACCGACCATTACATTTTGCCCGATCTGAGCTCCATGAATAATTGCACCATGACCAATATGCGCTCCTTTTTCGAGCCGGATAGTGATACCAGGAAACATATGGATCGTACAGTTTTCCTGCACATTGCAACCATCCTCGATAATGATTCCACCCCAATCGGCTCTAATTGCTGCACCAGGTCCGATATATACATCTTTTCCGATAATGACATTTCCGGTTACTGCTGCAAGTGGGTGCACATATGATGACGGGTGGATAACAGGTGTAAATCCTTTAAAAGAGTATATCATGGTTGCTTCAGTGTTGTGCTGTAAAAGTAGGTCTAAAAGGTAAAACTGGCATGATTTTCGAACTTATATCGTTCCATGTGCATGTCTAACGTCCCCATTTCGGGGCATTATAATCTCATTCTTTTGGTACGGTGAATACAGATCAATATGATCTTGATATTGCCGTACCATTATTTTTCCTGCTGTGCCCATAAGCTTGATCTTTAACATTTCTGCATTAAAAAAGGCATCCTCCAAACGGAAAATGCCTTCATACTGTATTATTCAGATCTTTTTATTTGGCTAGTCACTTGAAGAAAGAATCGCTAACAACCTCAGGATTTCAATATAAATCCAAACGAGTGTAATCAACAATGCCATTCCGGCAAACCATTCCATATATGATGGGGCGCCATATTCTTCTCCTTTTTCGAACATGTCAAAATCGAGGAGTAAATTTAATGCTGCAACACCAATAATGACCAGGCTAATAACGATGCCAATTGTACCTCCTTCATGTAAAAATGGCATATTGATACCAAACATTCCCAGAATCCAACTCAACATGTAAACAAGAAAAATCGATCCGGTTGCCATCACGATACCTGTTCTGAGTTTATTTGTTACGGGTATGATCCCACTTTTATAAATAAAGAGCATCATAAAGAAAACCATCATAGTCAGTGAAACTGCCTGTAAAATGATCCCACTCAAACCAGCAGCGAACATGGCTGAAATACCTCCTACAAATAGCCCCTCAAGTGCAGCATAAATCGGAGCTAGAATGTTAGATTTTTCTTTTTTGAAAACGGCAATAAATACAACAATTAACCCTGCGATTGCACCACCTATGGTTAAAATTGTGTTTTGTGCGAAGAAATTATAACCCGCAGTCAACATCATTATTCCAAAAAGAATGAAAGTCTTGTTGATTGCTCCCTGAACTGTCATCAGGTCTTCACTACCCACTAAATGTTCAGCGCGGCTCTTTGCCAATACTGATTCATTCATCACTGGATTCGAAGAACGGGTTAATCTGCTAAAACGGCTCATATCAATTCAATTTTAATTTTGTTCTAAATTAAGTGTATAACGATTGCAAAATATGAATAGTTCAAAGATATGAACTTACAATTGTCGAACGACACGATTTGTCAGACTAAATCAAATATCTGTAGCATTTATGCTATTGATTTCGATACTTTTGGATTGCCTCTTGAATTCTTTCCACCCTGTTTTCCGGGTCCGGGTGTGTACTTTGCCATTCCGGGGCTCGTTGGCCACCACCGGCAGCTTCAGCAAGAATACGCATCACCCCAATCAGGGCTTCAGGATCGTATCCTGCCTGTACCATAAACCTGACCCCCAGATCATCTGACTGGAGTTCCTGGTCGCGGCCATACTTCATATTGATCAGGTTGCCGATCATTTGAGCAGCCTGTGCGGTGCTATAATCACCTGAGGCAACCACAGCGGCTCCTGTTAAGCCCTGAGTAAGTTCTTGTTTTGCGATTCTTTCTGCACCATGTCGAGCTACGACGTGTCCAATCTCATGCCCAAAGACACCAGCGAGTTGATCTTCATTCTCAAGCCTGTTGAAAAGTGCCGCAGTGATGAATACTTGTCCACCTGGTAGCGCAAAAGCATTAACCACCCTTGGATCTGCAAGCAAATGGAAATCATATTGATACGGCGTATTTCTCGCATCAGAATTTTGGACAATCCTTTGACCAATTTGTTTTACTAATCTTTGGCCGTCCCGATCCGGATGCAATCCACCATGCTGTTGAACCATAGCCGGAAGACTTTGTAGTCCGAGGGCAACTTCTTGTTCTTCGGTTAAACTCACATGCTGTGTTTCGCCGGTTATTTCATTGAATTGCGAATTGCTGTAATATTTGCAAACATAAAACCCCGCGATTACTAAAGCGATGATCAATCCACCACCCATCGATCGTTTGCGTCTACTATATTGAGGTTGGCGACCTGTGTTTCCGTATGGATCTCTTCTGTATGCCATTTGAAAGAATTTTAGCTGAAAAATAGCTGATTTTGTGGAGTGTTAAGGCGAATATACAACGACTTTATGATTCTGGAGAGGCAATTTCAAGTGCATATACCATTGGTAAATGATTTGAGATGACATCCCAGTGATCCCCACCATTGCATGAATGAAATAGATTGCCGGTTGTGGTACCAAAAAAAAGAGTTGTATCTAAACTCACAAGCGCATGCCGATAGACAATATCAAATGCAAGTGTCTGAGGAAGGCCGCTTCTTAGTGCAGTCCACGATTTTCCTCCATCCTCTGTCCTGCAAATACAGAGGGCATGGTCAACAGCCACCCTGACTTCATCTGAAATGCCGGGAGCAACCCAGGCGATATTTTCATTCGATTCATGTGCCGCTATCGCAAATCCAAAATTGGCCGGACCATCTTTTTGAGTGATGTCTGCCCAGTTTTTTCCTGCATCTTCAGATCTGAAAATACCGCAATGATTCTGTTGCCATATGACATGAGGACTTGCATCGCATATGGTCACTAAATGGGGATCATGTCCGATTTCTGCATAAGGATCTGGCAGAAAATCTGCACGCAAGCCTTTGTTCCTCACTTGCCAACTTTGTCCTGCATTGATTGTTTCAAAAACTCCTGCGCAACTGATTGCGATATACCAGTGTTTTGCATCCTTTGGGTCAACAATGATAGAATGGATACCTGGGAAGTCCCTTCCTCCTCCAAACCATTGGTCCTGTCTGCCTGGCTGATTCCATAGGGCTGCATTCAGATCCCAGTTCATTTTTTCTTCATTCCAATGAAACAAGCCCCCTGGTTCTGTGCCAATAAGAAAAGTGTCTTTGTGATCATGCGGAAGGTGTCTTGCGGCCCAAATGTAACGCAATGAAGCAGGAACATTCGGTTTTACTTCCGTCCCCTCAGGATAAACAGGAGAAGGTATTTCTTCCCATGATTTTCCAAAGCTTTGAGACCTGCTAATTTTCATACCCCAATGGCCATGGTCCTGAAAGGCCCAAAGATGGTTGCGCTCTTTATCATAGTAAGTGTAGGAAACGGGGATACCGTTGAAATGGATAGCTGCTGGCTTCCAACCAGCTTTTGAGTTTTTGAATATGATGAGTCCTTTTCGAGTGCTTACGAGTAAATGATCCATTGGGATGGATTGATGTTTAAAAAAGTAAGATTAACCTCCGGACAAAGCCTGCATGATATATACTTCTGCTCCTTTATCGAGTTTGTCTGATAGTTGTTCACGATCTGAAATCATCTGACCGTTTATAAAAATATTCACATGTTTTCTGAGATGCCCCTGATCGTCGAGAATGTATCCTTTGATGCCAGGATGCTTTTTTTCCATCTCCTGGAGAACGTCCGGTATCGAAAGATGGTCTGTACTGAATGGTTTTAAATCAGGAAAGAATCTCTTTAATGCTTGAGTGAAATGGATTGCGGGCATGGCAAGATCTGATGACTTGGTATGTCATGAAAATAATAAAAAAAGACCGAAAGTGGCAGGATTAAATACCTAGCCAGTTTTCATATTCTTCATTTCGCGTAAAAATCAGCCTGCGAGACTTGATTTTTCGACGGAAATAGAATTCCTTCAGTTTTTGGAGAAGCTTCTTCATGGGATATGAATAATAAACAATGTATAAGTATAACGTGTGAAAATTGAAAAGGTACAGAGGGTTTACCCTGATTTTTTGAAATAGTTTAATATTTCTTTCCCTTTGCTTTATCCCAAAGATTTTGTGCCTGCTGAGTTTGGCCCAAATCATAATAAATATTTCCAAGGTTAGTCATGACAGCAGCAGACTGGGGATATACTTTTAACAGTCTGTTGCCTAGTTTTCTACCGGCTTCTAATTGGCCGGCACCTCTGTATAATCCGATCAGATTTACGCCTGCCTCATAATGATTTTTATTATATCTGAGTGCTTGTTCCAAAAGCAAAATGGCTCCCTGTAGATCGCCTGTGCTTTTTTTCATCAATGCCAGATTGACTACTGCAGGCAGATGCTCTGGTCTGGAGGCTACTGCCTTTTCAAGATAGTACAAGGACTGTGCAGTCTTTTTTTGTTTTTTGTAAGCCTGTCCAAGGATATTGTTCATCCTTGGTGAGTCAGGGGATGTGCGCACAGTTGCCAGGGAAAGAGTGAAATTGTTTTTCCAAACTGGATTATGTAACCAGGTCTTAACTGCCAGTCCACTGCCATAAAATGCGATAATAATAAAGAGTGGTATCCGGTATTTATTATGTTGATATATCAAGTATAACAAGCTTGTGATTGCCATAATAAATCCAAGTGAAGGTATATACAGGATTCTTTCAGCTTTTAGCACTCCGATGGCAAAAGGAATATTTGAAACCGGAAAAAGAGCAATGCCAAAAAAGAAAATGCCCCATGAAAAAGCGGGTATACTTTTTCGAAACCTCAAAGCGACAAAAACTGATGTGCATATGAGCAGGATCGAAGCATAAACAATTGTCTGATTCCAACCAATAAAGGGCACTTCAGTGCTCCAGTAATCTGCTGAAAGTGTGATCGGAAAGACCAGCATGCCAGCATACTCAAGACAGGTGCGCAGGGATGTGGCAATCCTTTCTGAAGAACTTACACCACGCCAAAGCTCATGTGTGACCGTCTCTGAGGTGATATCGGCCCGAACCATCCAGAGAACAAACATGAATATCACTACCACCGCAAAAGCCCCGATTTGGGGAATGATTCTTTTTAAAGGTCCTCTTTTTTGCGTTTCTAAAAGAAATGAAAGAAGGATAAAAACGGGTATCAAAAACCCGAGCTCCTTTGAAAGAGCACCAGCAGCTGAAGAAACGAATACGCCAAAAAGGAGCAGCCATTTCTTCCAGGAATTTTGTTGGAATGATGAGAAAAAAAGGAATATCGATACTAGGATAAATAGCATGCACATCAATTCAGCTCTACCGACAATGTTCGCCACAGCTTCCGTGTGAATAGGGTGGACAGCAAAAAGCCCTGCACTCACAAGACCAATAAAATCAGATCGAAACAATAGCTTTATCGTCAGTAAAATCAACAAGCATATGAAACCGTGTAACAATGCATTTACCCAGTGAAATGGCTCAGGGCGTTCGCCTGATATCTTATATTGAAGGGCATAGGAAGCGAGGGTAAGTGGCCTGTATAGCCCTTTGTCATTCGCATTTGGCTTTCCGGCCCAATAATGCGTTCTGAATAGCACAGGTATGTCCGCATCTGTTTTTATCAGCACGTTATCCCGAACGATGGGGATATCGTCAAGGGCATATTGATGTTGGAAGGTATTCGCATAAAGTAGAAATCCAATCAAGGGAATGATAAAAGTGAGAATGCGTTTGTATGGATATTTTGTCATGATGCTCATTAAATATAAGCATCCACTTATTAATAGTTTGAGAAAATATTCAATCTAATTCGCATCGATCAAAACCCCATCACCATTTCCATTTAAGTCAATTCTGGGGTATCCACGGTAATAAATATTTCCTGAGTTGTTGATTCGGGCATCCAGGGAATGTGCGGCATGTACTTCGGCGTTTCCGCGATCTGAGATTTTCACCTCCACCTCTTCAGCATACAGATCAAAGCCATTGAAATCTCCCACATCCGCAACTTTTAAATCCAGTTCACCTGCTTCACCTTCCAGGTAAATTCTTCCTTTACTCCGATGTCTCACTTTTATTTTGTCAGCAATGATGGCCATATCAATATCTCCTCTTCGTGAGGAAATGATTTCAATTTCCCCAAATATCGAAAAGTAGTTTTGTCCAATGATCTGTCCATTGCAATCGTGTTCGATTCTCTCCAGGTCGGGCACATGGATATAAAGCTTCGTATCCCCTCTTAGTTTGCCAATATCCCTGATCGTTAATTGACCATTTGAATACGCATATTCCAGGTTGTTCAATGATTCCTCACTTCCCTCCGCGACAATGCCTAACCAATTGTCCTGGTATAAATAAATGTCTGCATCCGCTTTCATTTCCAATTTGTGAAATGCTTCAACTGGAACATCCTCCCTGAGCAAGGGCCCATTATCTCTAAAACATCCTGAATTGGCGAAAATGATGACGATCGAAAAAAGTATGTAGTATCTAGCCATGATCAACTCCTTTTATTCAAAAGTACGGGGTCAATGACTGGTAATCAATATGTAACTCATTGATAACGAGTTAAATAACATTTAAATATTGTTAAGCAGTGTTAAAGGGAAAAAGTTAATTCTCAGAAGCCTTATTGATGATAAAAACAGAGATGATACCGCTAAAGAAATCCACCAAAAAATGTAGTGCAATTACAAGCCATAAAGATTGGGAGTAGAAATAGATAAAGCCAAATAGTATCCCAAAGGCAAGAATTTTGACAACAGCCTCAACGCCCTGGTATAAATGGACCACAGCAAAAATTACAGCGGGGACCATGATAATGATGTAAAAAGTATGCTCTGAGAGTGGCAAACTGGCATACAGATAATGCATGCAAAATGCGCGAAAAATGACCTCTTCAGTAAAACCGGCGGAAAATGCCATAAACGAAAATGCAGGCAATTCATCAGTTTTCGCAGGCATAAAAGGTGTGTGCTTTTCAAAATTTTCTTTTGCTTCCCTGACTTTGGCTTTAGAGCGAATGCCCATACTTGTTTCAAAAAGGAAAATGACGAGAAAGATGGCGCCAAATATCCATACTGATTCAGGCAGGATGGGTGGGTCAAACCAAAACGGACCAAATGATCTCTTCTTAACCCACCATTCGAAAAGAATAATCAGGGTCGGAATCCACATCACCACGGAGTTGGATATATAGAGTTTTCTTTTTTCGCTACTTGTAAATGAAGGAAGTTCTAATCCTGCTGATTTTTGGAAAAGAGAAAAAAATGGGAATACGATCCCAATCAATATAAACAGGAGGTGATCCCAAAATGAAAGTGTGATTTCCTCCATTTTAGAATAGATTACATTTCAAAGCAGGTGTGCTTTTAAGCATGATCCGGGTAATCAAATCAGGAATTTGCCGCGATCATAAATTTTTTCTCCATCGGCCCAGATTTCCCCGCTCATTTGCATGTCACTGATCATATCCCAATGGATGGATGAAGTGTTTGTACCACCGGTTTGTTTATAGCTTTGACCAACTGCCATATGAATGCTTCCTCCTATTTTTTCGTCAAACAAGATATTCTTTGTCGCGCGTTGGATATTATAATTTGTGCCAATGGCAACTTCACCAAAATACCTGGCCCCCGGAATACTAAAGATCATATCTAAAAGGGATTGACCTTTTTTCGCTTCCCATTTTTTGACCTCTCCGTTTTCTACCCAAAGAGTGATGCCTTCTGCTTCCTGGCCCATATACACAGCTGGGTAATCAAAATGAACAACTCCATTTACTGAATTTTCAACAGGCCCGGAGAAAACTTCACCTGATGGCATATTGGCTTGTCCGTCAGAGTTGATCCATGTACGGCCATCTACAGAAAATGTGATATCAGTAAGTTCAGATTTATATTGAATTTGTTTTGCCTTATTCAGAAAATCGACAATATGTTGTTGATCTTTCCTTACACCTAACCAGCTCTGTTCGGGGTCTTCTTCATATAACCTGCAGGCATTAAAGACGAAATGTTCGTATTCCGATAGAGACATGCCTGCTTCCTGGGCAGCAGCCTGAGTTGGAAATTGGCAGAGTGATCTTTTAAGTCGCCGGTCCGATGTTCGATCAAAGTATGTTTGTTGGATGCCCTTAAGTGCGTTGGCTCTTGATTTGCGTTTGTCTGAGTCAATACTACTATCTTCCCTGAGATTGTAAGGAGCTCGTATGGCGAGGTAAGCGTCGAAGGTTTCGATAGCTTGTTTATAAAAAACCGGTTCTGAATTTAAAATTTCTTCAGTTGCATGGTCAAAAAAGATCTTTCCTTTTTCAGGGAATGAGAAATCAAATTCGACCCAGGCACCAGATTGAACTACCTCCTTATAAAGCGCACGAGCAAGTGGCATGGCCAACATCGTGGTCTGCACGTAAAGTTTATCTCCAGGCTGAATTTCAAGACAATAATGGGTGAGTAGTTTAGCGTATTTGTCCAGTATGGTCATAAGAAGAATTTTATTTCATTGATTTTGATGGATTCATTTTTACCAGGTTTTTACCCTGTAGGGATATCGAATCTGATATTGATCTGATACCAGTTGTGTTAGCTTTTCTCTCAGTTCGTTGATGTTCTCTTTTTTGGTGGCAGATATCAGGATGGTGTCCATTTCATACTCAGATTTCATTCTGGCAATCAACTCAGATTCGATTTGCTCCTTTATATTGTCTTCCAGGTACTCATCAAAGTATCTTTTTCGGTATAGATCCACTTTATTTAAAATAAGCAGACTTGGTTTGTCTTCAACTTCAAGTTCTCGTAAAGTCTTGCGTACAGTTTTGAGCTGATCCTCAAATTGGGGATGTGCTACATCAACCACATGGAGCAAGACATCACTCTCGCGCACTTCATCGAGGGTGGATTTAAAGCTTTCGATCAGGTGATGCGGCAGTTTGCGAATAAAACCGACGGTATCTGAAAGGAGAAAAGGCATTGTCCCGAAGACGATTTTCCTCACCGTTGTATCAAGGGTGGCAAAGAGTTTGTTTTCTGCAAAGACATCAGATTTGCTGAGCAGGTTCATAAGTGTTGATTTGCCCACATTGGTGTAACCAACCAATGCAACCCGGATGAGCTCACCTCTTTGCTTTCTCCTTGTTTGGTTTTGCAGATCAATCTTTTCCAATTTCTTTTTCAAAAGTGAGATCTTATCTCTGACAATCCTCCGGTCAGTTTCAATCTCTTGCTCACCAGGTCCCCGCATTCCAATCCCTCCTCTCTGTCTTTCAAGGTGTGTCCAAAGTCCTCGAAGACGAGGAAGCAAATACTGCATCTGGGCCAATTCGACTTGTGTTTTTGCTTGTGCCGTTTGGGCTCTCCTGGCAAAAATATCCAGAATTAAAGTCGTTCTGTCAACGATCTTTACTTTGAATTCGCGCTCCAGGATGTTCGTTTGTTTTCCGGATAAATCATCATCGAATATTACGAGGTGAATGTCATGCGTATCGATATAGGCCTGAATCTCTTCAACCTTCCCTTTGCCGATAAATGTCTTGGTGTCAGGTGTTCTCAGCTTTTGGATATACTTCTTCACTGTTTTGGCACCTGCAGTAGTCGCCAGAAATTCCAATTCATCGAGATATTCTATTACCTTTTCTTCCGTTTGTTGATGGTGGACAAGCCCAACCAGGACGGCATTTTCCTGCTTCTTTTTTAAAGCTGCTCGATCTTTCTCCCCTAAGTTCCACTGATTTTTCATATTCCTTATTTTCAGCCACAAAAATACAGAATTAGAAGGCTATCGAAGATAAATATTGAAAGAGGCTACCTGGCAAGCCAATGTTCAGGGTTCATTTGTTTTTTCCCATTCCAGATCTCAAAATGCAAAGTGGATAGTCCATTTGCATTTAAGACGGAAAGTCGGCCAATCGATTGACCTGTGGATATTTTGTCGCCCTTCTGTACAAAAACGTCACCAAGCTTAGAATACACTGAATAGAATGAGCCATGTTGAACAATGACCATATTGTCAAATCCAGGGATGTTTTTCATTCCAACTACAGTCCCTTCAAAGATGGATTGAACAGGAGCGGCAAGTTCGGATGAGATATCCACACCGTTGTTATTGATCTTAATTGACCTGAGAACCGGGTGGGGTTGCTCTCCGAATTTTCCGGTGATCATACCTTTTCTTACGGGCCAGGGGAGTTTTCCTTTGTTCGTGGTGAATTCATTTGAGAGGGCCTCCAATGCGGGTGCATTTGGTAGATTACCAGATGACTTCGATTTATTCGTTTCTGCGAGGATGAGACGTTCAATTTCACGGGTCAATTTTGCATTCTCTGACTTCTTTTTTGCCAGTTCAGACTTTAAGGACTTCTCCTTTGTTTTGAGCAGGTCCAACACTTTTTCCAGGGCTTCCAATTCCTTTTCGATTTCTTTTTTTTGCTCACTTTGGGCGATGATAAGCTCGGATTTAGCCTCTTTTTTTTGTTGTATTTGAAGCACAATCTGCTGCAGAGAGTCCTGGGCATTATGAAAAGAGCGTAATTGAAGTTTTTGAAATCGGTCCAATTGCCTTAAGTATGCCCATCGGCGAAAGCCTTGATTGAGATTTTCCGCAGATAAAATATACATAAGTGGATGCTGTGTCCGATTGATGAGGTAGGCATTTCGCAACGTATTTTCATAATTGCCTTTCAAACTTTGGATGCGTGTTTCCATCTCTTCTTTTAAGCCTTCCTGGATGTGTAAAGTACGATCTAAAGACTTCACTTCGGCATTAAGCGCATCCACCAACTTTTCCCTCGAATCGACCTGGGCTTGCATGGCCTGGTAACCAACTAAAGAGTTTTTGTGATCAGATTTTGTTTTTCGGAGAAGTTCCTGTGTATCAAAGATTTGTTTTTGTAGTCTTACGCGATTTGCTTCAAGTTGAGCCTGGTCCTGGGAAAATCCCGGGGACACCAAAAAAATCAAAAAGCATATCAAGCTACTGGATGCGCGTATAATGGGAAGGTACTTCAAAAGGGACGTTTTTTTTCACATCAAACTCTACGCTTGAATAGTCGATTTCCATACCAACTGTCTCATTGCGATCTTCGATGAAGTGTTCAATATTGTGGGGTATATTTCTTTCGCCTGAGGATTGATAGTCGCCCAATGAAGAGAAGACTTTTCGTTCTTGCAAATCTCTCACAAAAACGCGATTAATCTTTTGATCAGAACCAAGGACATATTCGAAAAACAACTTTTGAGAATTTTGTTGCGACAAGTAATAATTTCCTTCCTCAATTCGATGTCTTGGTTTTTTTCCCTTTTCATAAGGAATATTACCGAGCAAAAGCCCCTGTAATTCGTCAAAAGCAAAAGGTACATGATATTCTTTCAGATAATCGGTCAAATTCTCTGCATAATAATCACGGTTAAAGCGATCAATGACAAAGGCAGAATCAGGTCTGATATATGCTCGCGCTACTTCAAACCCAAGCTTTTGTATGCTCAACCAAATAAATTGATTTTTTTGCATCCTGATATGAATCGTACCTCCAATGCGCTCCTGGTCGCGCCGGACGATCACTCGTGCTTTTCCTGAAAACCAGTCAAAGTCGACATTATGGCCAGCTACCATTTGCTGGAGTTGACTGATAGACAGGTTTTTCATTTCTGTATTCGTTGCCGTTTTTTTTGATGTTGAGCAAGCTGCAAAAATTGTAATGCTAACTGCTATGGCGATCAGGAAGGAAATTTTTTTAAACAATGCAAATGAAAAAATCATTAATCAATTGACTTTGTTATCGTTCAATTTTTTTGTGAGACGATCTTCGTCAGCACCTAACTCCAACGCTTTTTGCCAGCATTCGATTGCTTTCATTTGATCTTTGAGTTGAATCGACGTGTCACCCAGATGCTCCCAAAGGCGTGCGTTTTCTGAACCATTGTCTTTGGTAAGTGCGGTTTCCAATTGCTCTTTTGCCTTAGCGAATTCTCCCTTTTGTAATAAAATGAGCCCTTTTGTATGAAATCCTCTAAAATCATTTGGGCGTGTCGACTGGGCGCGTTCGATCAAAGCAATCGCTTCTGTAAGTTTCTCTTTTCGGAGGGCAAGGGAATAGGCATATTGGTTGAGCGCCGGAAATGCATTTGCATTGATATCGAGTGCTTTTTCGAAAGCCTCGTTAGATTTTTCGTTGTTTTTTAGTTCGTGATATACTTCTCCGAGTTGGACGAGAACATTATATTTTAAGCCTGGATCCCTGCCGCTCATCAATAGCGCCTGAGTCAATGAAGATTTTGCTTCATGATAATCAGCCTTCTGTGCATATCCTATCCCATTATAATAAAAGATCACTCCCTGGTTTGGAAATACATCCATCGCTGCTTCAGTCGTATTAATCAAGGATTCCCAATCTTTTTGTTTTGCCTGGATGGCGATCAATTGATCCCATACCGGAAAAACGCTGTCATCCAGGGCAATGGTCTTTTCATATGCCCGTCTTGCTTCATTATATTGCTCAGTTGCCTGAAACAAATCGCCATAAATCGCAAAAACCTTTGCATCATGAGGGTGATTTTTTTCAAGAGCTGAAATGAGATCAAAGAGTGACGCTTCAAGGCTAGAATCTCGCTGGTCCATTACTTTTTGGACATAAGGAATAAGCTCCTGAATTTTGGGATCCACTTCAATTGAAGTATTGCGAATAATATCGCGGATTGAGGATAGGTAAGCAACGTCATCACCTTGATTTTTAAAGGTGCTAGCCAGGGCGACATTAGCCCGACTATCATTTGGATCGATTTTTAACACTTCCCGGTAATAGGAGAGTGCACGATCTTCCATTTTTACCTGTTTGGAATATGTGGCAGCCAAATGCAGATAATCCAACTCTTCGGGATAGAGTTCGATCAATTTATCCACCTCCCTTAGAGCCTCTTCCGGGCGGCCAAGTTCATTTAGAATATCAAATTTGTTTCTAATGACGGGTTCGATAATTCCAAAAATACTTTCAAAGCGATCCAGGTTTTCAAGCGCCTTATCAAACTGATTTGTTTTTTGATAGATCTCTGTCAAATGTTCGTAATAATAGCTCTCTTTTGGGTTGATTTTGATTAAATCTTCATACACTTGAGTTGCATCGTCATATTCTTGTCTCGCTTCCAGGATATCTGCCTTGAGCATATGGTACCAGGTATTTTGATCTTCGATGCGAATCGCCAGATTGACGTATTCCAATGCTTTGGGATAGTTGTCCTGAGCCATGTAAACCCGGCCTAGTTCATAGGATGCGGCATGATTTTGCTTATCTTTCTCCAGGACTTCCTTGAAGAGTCGCTCTGCCTCTTCATAAGCGCCTAAAATTTTGTTCTTATTTGCTTCAATGAACACTTTTTGAATGTTCACCTCTTCAGCTGTCGTCCTTTCCTGTTGTGCTTGCAAAAGAAATGGCGTCGTAGAGACACAGAAAACGATAAAGAAAGTCAGAAAAGCTTTTTGCATTTTATTGTTTTTAGTAAAACGCATCAACATGAAAATAGATTATGTTTCTTTGTAATCTACATGGACCACGCTTTACAAAGATAGAGTTATCAACTGAAAAATGGGTCAGCAAAGTTCCAGCGCACTTGACCTGCTTAGTCTACGACTGTGACTTTCAGCATATTCGTTCTGAATCTTTTGTGAATTGGCATTGAGCCTGTATTGACAACTGTGTCACCTACATTAACTCTTTTGGCACGTTTTAGAATCTTTACCACATCCTCAATAGTTCCATCAGTAGTTGTGAATTTATCATAGTAGTAACCGTGAACGCCCCATACCAGGTTGAGTGTGCGTAAGGTATTCAAGTCGTGAGAGAAAATGTAAATTTTTGTATTTGGCCTGTAAGAAGAAACTTTGAACGCTGTATATCCCGAAACCGTGAGACCGATGATTCCTTTTGCCTTAATATCTTCAGCCACTTTGGCAGAGTTCAGACAAACCACATCTGAAAGGAAAGTATTGGATTTGATATTAGGTTTTGGGCGCTTTGTTTGTGCATGTTTTGAATAATAACTCTCAGCTTCAGAAATGATCCGGTTCATTGCTTCGACGACTACTACCGGATGTTTCCCGACAGAAGTTTCACCGCTCAGCATGACAGCATCACAACCATCCAGAACAGCATTGGCTACATCGGTAACTTCAGCCCTGGTTGGGCTTGGGTTTGTAATCATGCTGTCCATCATTTGAGTCGCCACGATAACCGGTCTCGCTCTTTGGATACATTTGTTGATGATGATCTTTTGAATATTCGGTAATTTTTCCATTGGCATTTCGACTCCCAGGTCTCCCCGGGCGATCATTATACCATTGCTCATCTTTATAATTTTATTAATGTTCTTGACCGCTTCTGGTTTTTCGATCTTTGCGATCATTTTTGCTGGATGGTTCTTAGCGTCAATGAGTTCTTTTAATTCAAAAATATCAGAAGCTTTGCGCACAAAAGAGAGGGCGATCCAATTGACTGGCTGAGTGAGTATAAAATCAAGATCTTCTTTGTCTTTTTTCGTAATACATGGAATTGATAATTGTGAATCAGGCAGATTGACTCCTTTCTTCGATGACAAGGGGCCACCAAAAAGTACTTTCAACTTCACGAGATCTTTTCGGTTTGTTTCAATAACTTCAAATTCAAGTTTCCCATCATCAAGCAAAACTTTCTCTCCGGCTTTTACGTCTTTTGGAAAATTCGAATAGTTAATGAACACCTTTTCTTTTGTCCCAATACATTCAGTAGTGGTAAATTCTATTATTTCCTCTGCTATTAATTGGACAGGTTCGTCCTGAACCATGCCAATACGAATCTTAGGGCCCTGTAGGTCTGCAAGAAGACCAATGTGCACATTATACCTTTCATTGACATAAATCACTCTGTCTATGACTTCCTGGTGATCTTCATGAGTACCATGTGAAAAATTGAGCCGAAATACATCGACTCCTGCTTCTACCAGCTGAATCAAGTTCTCTACACTGCTGGATGCAGGGCCTACGGTTGCAATTATCTTTGTATTTTGATTGTCAATTCTTTTCATAAATGTATTCGTGTAAAAGATACAATATCCGGCGAAGGTAGGAGAGTATCCCAATATAACAAAGCATAAAGTTTTGTTAAGGGAGAACTTTTGTTAATTCAATAGTGGTTTAAAACTGCGGAATAGGGAATAGTTTCGATCATTGATTCAATTCAAAGGAAAATAAAATCGTGTAAAACTTTGGTAATCCCTATCGTAATGGTTTATTTTGCACACAAAATCAAAAGCATTTGTTATGACAGACATAGCTGACAAAGTGAAAAAAATTATTGTTGACAAATTAGGTGTTGACGAGTCTGAGGTTACTCATGAAGCAAGTTTTACAAATGACCTGGGAGCTGACTCGCTGGATACAGTTGAGTTGATCATGGAATTTGAAAAGGAATTTGATATATCAATTCCTGATGAGCAAGCTGAAAATATTCAGACTGTTGGACAAGCTGTAGAGTACCTAGAGTCTCAAGTTTCAGCATAAATCACTTATTTCGTCCCAACAAAGGACAATTATATCCACAAATAAGTACGCTTGTTTGTGGATATTTTATTTTATGAGCATTCTACACTTTCAGAAACACCCATCGAAATTGTTTGAATAAAAAATATCAAATGAAAAGAGTTGTTGTCACTGGAATGGGGGCACTCACACCCATTGGAAACTCATTAGATGCCTTTCGAGAAGGTCTGCAAACTGGTCAAAGCGGAGCAAATGAGATTACTCATTTTGATGCAACTGGATTTCGGACCACTTTTGCTTGCGAGATTAAAAATTTTCAACCTGAAGAGTTACTCGATCGTAAAGCGATTCGCAGGTCTGATCCCTTTACTCAATATGCTCTTTACACCACTGAAATGGCTTTGCGAGACAGCGGGCTTGACCTGGAAGTGGTTGATAAGGACCGGGTTGGCGTCATTTGGGCCAGTGGTATTGGTGGATTTACAACAATGGAACAAGAAATCGAATCTGCCGGCCGGGCAGAAGGAGTGCCGAAGTACAGTCCATTTTTGATTCCTAAGCTCATTGCGAATATCGCACCTGGGATGATTAGTATTCAATATGGGTTTAGCGGTGTAAATTATGCTACAGTATCAGCGTGTGCTTCTTCTAATCATGCAATTATCAATTCAGCCGATTATATTCGATTGGGGAAAGCGGATATCATGGTGACAGGAGGTTCAGAGGCTGCTGTGACTCGAGCTGGCATGGGCGGATTTAGCAGTATGAAGGCACTATCAATTAGAAATGATGATTTTAAAACGGCCTCCAGACCATTTGATTTGGATCGTGATGGATTTGTGCTGGGTGAAGGTTCGGGTTCATTGATCCTTGAAGAATATGAACATGCAAAAGCAAGAGGGGCGCGAATTTATGCAGAAGTTGCAGGTTCAGGGATGAATTCAGATGCCTATCATATGACAGCACCTCATCCGGATGGAGTCGGCGTGATCAAATGCATGAAAATGGCATTGGAAGATGCAGGGTTAAATACATCGCAGATAGATTATATCAACGTGCACGGTACTTCAACTGCACTTGGAGACATCGCAGAATCAAAAGCAATCGTAGATGTTTTTGGAGATGACGCATACAAATTGAACATTAGCTCGACGAAATCAATGACTGGTCATTTGTTGGGAGCAGCAGGTGCGGTAGAATCAATTGTAGGAATTTTGGCAATTAATTCTAAATTTGTACCGCCAACCATCAATCATTTTACAGACGATCCAGACATTGATCAAAAACTGAACTTCACTTTTAATGAAGCTCAAGAGAGAAATGTTCAAACTGTATTAAGCAACGCCTTTGGTTTTGGCGGGCATAATACATGTGTTATTTTTAAAAGCATTTAACCAGATTGTTTGTCATTAGTTCGCCAAGTATATAATTTATTCTTTTCAAGCCAAAAATCCTTTGCAAAGAGGATCCTCCGTACGATTGGTTTCGTGCCTGCAAATTTGCATATTTTCAAACTTGCTTTTACCCATAAATCAACGTCTGATAATAAAAGCCACGCCAGCACGAGTAACGAAAGGCTTGAGTTTTTAGGTGATGCACTTTTAAGTACGATTGTTGCGGAATATCTTTTTAAGAAATATCCGAACAGTAATGAGGGGTTCCTGACCAAAATGAGGTCGAAAATCGTAAAACGTAAAACCCTGAATGAAATTGCTGATGATATGGGCCTTGATGTTTTATTGTTGGAATATAATGACACACGGCTAAGCGATTCGATGAAAGGCAATGCGCTGGAAGCGCTTGTGGGCGCAATTTATCTGGAAAAGGGATATCGGAAGACGAAAGCGATAGTGATTAGAAAGATTTTAATGCGGCATCTGAATATTCACGCACTTGAGGATAAAGATGACAACTACAAGAGCCAATTGCTCGAATGGTGTCAAAAGAAAGGCAGGTCTGTTGATTATCGGCTTCTTGAAAAATTTAAATTCGAAAATCGTGATCGTTTTAAAATCGCCGTTGTTATAAATGGTGATGAAGTGGCTGTCGCAGAAGATTTTAATAAAAAGAGTGCTGAACAATCTGCCTCAAAAAAGGCAATTACTTCATTGGGGATCTCCCAAAATGGTATTACTTAACCTGTATTCCTGGTTTTAAATGGATTCAATCACACAGATCACCCTTGGGGCAGCGGTCGGAGAGCTTGTACTTGGCAGGAAGCTTGGTAATCGTGCAATGATGTGGGGCGCTATCGCAGGAACGATCCCAGATTTGGATATTATTGCCAATTTATTCATGGAACCTATTCCTGCATTGGCAGTGCATCGTGGTATTTCTCATTCCATTTTCTTCTCAGTATTTGCCTCGTTTCCCTTCGCCTGGCTGATCCATAAGTTTTATGAATCAAATACTTACCGACGAACTGGTTACAAGTGGTTTGTATTTTTATTGAACTTAGGGTTACTCATCGCAATTACCGGAAGTTTATCATATATGTCTGTTACACTGGGTACAGCTGTTGGCATTGGTGTTGGGATTGTCGTGATAGCCTTGGGTATATTGTTTATGTATCGTCTATACCAAAACTATTTTCTCGGGGCTGGTGACATCGGAAATGCAAAATATAAGGATTGGTATGTGCTGTTCTTTTTTGCCTTTTTTACGCACATATGGCTTGATTGTCACACAGCGTTTGGTACTCAAATTTTTCAACCGTTTTCCGATTATCGGGCGGCATTTAATAATATTTCTGTGGCTGATCCGGCATATACTTTTCCATTTTTGGCTTGTGTAATTATTGCTGCATTTCATAAGAGGGACAGCATATGGAGAACTCGCTGGAATTACATTGGCATTGCTGTCAGTAGTATTTACATGATATGGACGTTGAGTAATAAGTACAAAGTAGACCGGTTTTTTGAAAAAGTAATCGCTGAAGAACAAATTGAAGCAATTCGATACCGCACGAGCCCAACCATCCTGAATAATTTATTGTGGGGATGTGTAGCAGAAACTGATTCTTCATATTTCATTGGCCTACACTCCTTGCGTGACAAAGGGAATACAATACCAAGGTTGAATGAGATTCCGAAAAGACATGAGCGTTTAAAAGACGTCGATGGCCATCGGGATATTCAAATCCTAAAATGGTTTTCTGATGGTTACTACACTGTTTGGAAAAACCCTGCAGGTGGAATGATGATGAGTGATTTAAGGTATGGGGCAATGGAGGACGAAATCACGTCATTTGAAGATTTTGTATTTAACTTTGAAATTCAGCGATCTGATGATGGGCTTGAAGTGAAAGAAGTGAGAAACAGACCGGACAATGTGGGCGAAGCGTTTTCGGTATTACTTCAACGTATACAGGGTCTAAAGGCTGAAGATACTCGTCGAAAATTTATCAATCATTAATAAGAAGCACTTAATATGTTTTTTTTGTCTGAATCATTTGTGAATTACAAAATGTATTTTAGCTTTGCATGCGCTTGAAAGAAAGCGAATTTTTTTTGGTCTGGTAGTTCAGTTGGTCCCGCAAAATCAGAAATCTCTGATTTGATTATTTTGCTAGGATCCTCGAAAGTGAACGAAATCAAAGATTTCGAAAATTTCGGGATTAGAATACCTACCTTTGTAAGTAGTTTTAAAAATTTTGGTCTGGTAGTTCAGTTGGTTAGAATACCTGCCTGTCACGCAGGGGGTCGCGAGTTCGAGTCTCGTCCAGACCGCCTCCGCCCGACGAAGCATTAGCGAAGTCGGGCTTTTTTTGTTCCAATATCATCTCAATAACAAAGTTTAAATCAATGGGCTTCGGCGCTCAGGACCGCCACAGTCTTTCTCTTCCCTTTTTATACTTTTGCAAGCTCAATAAAATTGCTAGATGATTTCCGTTGATAATATTGCCGTTGAGTTTGGTGGTCGAACGTTGTTTCAGGATATTTCATTTTCCATAAATGACAATGATAAAATAGCCCTTATGGGTAAAAATGGAGCCGGCAAATCCACCATGATGAAAATTATTGCCGGTGTTGATAAAGCGACAAGAGGCCATATCCGCTCTCCCAAAGATGCTGTCATTGCTTATTTACCCCAACATCTGCTCACAGAAGATAACACTACTGTATTTGATGAGGCCGCAAAAGCGTTTCGTGAGGTTTTTGAAATGAAGGCTGAAATGGATCGCTTGAACAAAGAACTGGAAACCCGAACGGATTATGAGTCAGCAGCATACATGAATATCATAGAGAAGGTTTCTGATCTGGGTGAAAAGTATTATGCACTGGAGGATGTTAATTACGATGCTGAAGTGGAAAAAGCTTTGGTTGGACTTGGCTTTAAAAGAACTGATTTTCAAAGATTAACAAGTGAATTCAGTGGTGGATGGAGAATGCGGATAGAACTGGCCAAAATATTACTGAAAAAGCCTGATCTAATCCTGCTGGATGAGCCGACAAATCACATTGATATTGAGTCTGTGATCTGGCTGGAAGACTTTTTAGTCAATAAGGCAAAAGCTGTAGTTGTGATCTCCCATGATGTGGCATTTATAGATAATATCACGAATCGAACCATTGAGGTGACAATGGGAAAAATCTATGATTATAAGGCAAACTACTCACATTACCTCCAGCTAAGAGAGGAACGGCGGGCACACCAGGTAAAGGCATACAAGGAACAACAAAAAATGATTGCTGCCAATCGGCAGTTTATTGAGCGTTTTAGAGGTACATATTCTAAAACGAATCAGGTGAATTCTGTAGAGCGAATGTTGGAAAAATTGGAAATCATCGAAATAGATGAAGTGGACAAATCAGCCATAAAGCTTCGCTTCCCACCATCAATTCGTTCTGGAGATTATCCTGTTATTGTGCAGGATTTATCCAAAAGTTATGGTGACCTGGTCGTATTTAAAAATGCAAATATGTCCATATCCAGGGGCCAGAAGATTTCTTTCGTCGGCCGAAATGGAGAGGGGAAATCGACGATGATTAAGGCTATTTTGGGTGAGATCGACTACACCGGGAAATGCACTTTGGGTCATAATGTCAAAGTTGGCTACTTTGCTCAAAACCAGGCTGCATTACTTGAGCCAGACCTTACTGTTTTTGAAACTGTGGACGAAATTGCGAAAGGAGATGTCCGATCCCAACTTAAGAATATCCTTGGGCAGTTTATGTTTAGCGGTGATGATATTGATAAAAAAGTAAGTGTTCTTTCAGGTGGGGAGAAAACTCGTCTGGCCATGGTGAGATTGTTACTGGAACCAGTAAATCTGTTGATTCTTGATGAGCCAACAAATCATCTCGATATCAAATCGAAAGAGGTGTTGAAAGAGGCACTATTGGCTTTTGATGGCACGCTGATATTAGTATCCCATGATCGGGATTTTTTGAAAGGTCTTTCAGAAAAGGTCTTCGAATTTAAAGATCAGAGGGTGATCGAGCATTTCGAAACGATCGATGATTTTCTAGAAAGGTACCAAATCGAACACTTAAAAGAGATCGATCTGATCTAAATACAGAACCATTCAACAGTCAAATCCGTCCGCTTCAATACCTTTTAGGTTTTTCTACAGGTTTATATTCATTTCAATGTTCCATCAGACTTATTCCGTATGAAAATCGCTGTCATTATACCAACCTTAAATGAAGCTAACCGGATTGGCAAGATAATCCGCTACATCAAGGCAAATGCCGTGGACTGCGTACGTCAATTAATTGTTGTTGATGGCGACAGTTCTGATCATACAGTCAGAAATGCAAAAGAAGCGGGTGCAATGGTAATTGTCTCTCCGGATCAGGGGAGGGGACACCAGCTGCATTTCGGAGCTCAGCACTCTAATGAAGACATCGATCTTTTATATTTTATTCATGCAGATACCTTGCCCCCGAAAACGTTTGTAGAAGAAATTGAATCTGCTATTGTGCAGGGAGCTCAAATCGGTACATTTCCATATCAATTTGATTCAAAAAAGCTGCTATTACGTTTAAACGCTTTTTGTACAAGATTCAAATGGTTTTTTACCTTAGGGGGAGATCGTTCTCTTTTTATTTTAAAAAAGGATTATTTCAGAATAGGAGGCTATGAACAAGCATGCGTGATTATGGAAGACTATGATTTTTTGAAAAGAGCAAAAAAGGCCGGATATCATCTTTTGATGCTTCAAAATCCTTGTATTGTTTCAGCCAGAAAATATGAGTCAAATTCATGGTTGCGTGTCCAATTGGCAAATTTTGTCACTTACCATCTCTGGGCCAGGGGGCTCATGCGGCCTAAAGAACTTCGATCCTTGTATTGGAAAATGCTGAGCAAATAAAAAGGAAGCTTAGTTTATATCATTGAGCTGCCAGTTGTAGTCCAGGTAGCTGATCTTTCCATTTTCAGATACCTTTTCGTTGGCAAACAGGTTAATAAATGAGCGGACTGATCCAGCATGGGATTTAAAATCTGTACCAAACCAACTGAATATTTTTGAGATTTCGGCTTTGTTTGTACTTACTTTATTACGCATTGGGTCATTGATAAAGACATGCATAGATTCTTCCAGTTGCTGATCCAATTTAGAAGCCACAAATGCTTCGCTTCTTAATGGCGGGCATGAAATCGATGCACAGTTTATCGCAGCATGTACCCTGGCATCTGGAAAGTACTTCCTTAAAATGCCGTGTTCAATATTATTCAAATCGTAAGTCTCACCTTCAATTTGAATAAACTTGAGACCCCACACTGAATTAACAAATGGAATCCCCTTTTTAATCTCTTTTATGCTTTCCACCGGATAGTGATCCACAATGAGTTTAACAGTAAAAGCATTGTAGGCATTGATCCAATAAGCCATTTTTTCATTTTCCTCCCAATCGTCTCTTGGATGCGTTGTACTAAGTAATTGTAGGTATTTATTTAATTCTGAAGAATCATGACCGAATCCCTTATAGTCAACCAATCCATTATCCTGAACATGTTTTTTTAAAAGCATGTCCCATTTCTTATGCGACGGTGGATTTTTGGCAGAATTCATTTTTGGTAACTGTGTTTTACAGGATTGAGCAAATAATATAAATAGTGGCATCATCATAAATGGTAATAATGTGGAGATTCGCATTTTGTTTTTATGTAATTGATGTGATTTAATGTGCAAACAACTTGCAACATAATGAACAGTTTTGGATAGAGGAATAGTTGTGCTTCTGATTGTCCGCTGCTGTCAAAATGGCTGATAATTAGTAAAAAAGAAGACAATCCCTTTTAGATTATTTGCTCACTCTTCTATTTGTAGGGCATTGGATTCTTTTTTGTGTCAACTCACTTTACTAAATTAGAGTAACTTTGGCCGGCAAATTAGCCTTGGTTTATGACCCCAATTGAAAAACGAGCCTATGGTATTTTTAGAATTTGAGAAACCTTTGGAGAGCTTGTATGAGCAACTTGACAAGATTAATCAGGTTGGAGAGCAGGGTGTGATTGATGTCTCTGACAAGATTAAGGAACTGGAAGCTACGATTCGCAGCAAGAGAAAAGAGATTTATACCAATTTGTCTGGATGGCAAAAAGTCCAGCTTTCAAGACATCCTGAACGCCCCTACACTTTATATTATGTTGAGCAGATCACTAAAAAATTCACTGAGCTGCATGGAGACAGGAATTTTGGCGATGATAAAGCGATTGTTGGTGGAATTGGACAGATTAACGGGTATAGCGCAGTAATCATTGGTCATCAGAAAGGAGTTAATACAAAAATGCGTCAGTACCGTAATTTTGGGATGGCAAACCCAGAAGGATACAGGAAAGCATTGCGCCTGATGAAAATGGCAGAAAAGTTTAACCTGCCAATCATTTGTTTAATTGATACTCCTGGAGCATTCCCTGGATTAGAAGCTGAAGAGAGAGGGCAAGCAGAAGCGATCGCCAGGAATTTGTATGAAATGGCTCAAATGAGAGTTCCGATTTTGTGTTATGTTATTGGGGAGGGAGCGAGTGGAGGAGCCATTGGAATTGGATTAGGAGATCGTGTTTTTATGCTGGAAAACACATGGTATTCTGTAATATCGCCTGAGTCATGTTCTTCCATCCTTTGGCGGAGTTGGGATTTTAAGGAACAAGCAGCTGAAGCGCTCAAGTTGACAGCTGATCATATGTTCGAGTTTGGATTGATTGATGGAATAGTGAAGGAGCCATTGGGGGGAGCACATACAGATCCAGCTGGTATGGCACGAGCTCTAAAAAAGCATTTAAAAGCCGAACTTGCCCAATTGATGGAAATGGATCCAGATGAGAGAATTGATGCCCGGATTGAAAAATATAGCCAAATGGGGCAATTTAAAGTCGAAAAGAAAGTTGAAGCAGAAACCTGATTTCCTTCAAAACCGCAGATTCGATAGTTCATTTTGGAGTCCCTGAAAAAATACTTATATCAAAGAAAGATAAAGCAAGGACAGGCTAAGAAGCCTGGAGGACAGGATATTCATGTAAAATTGGCCAAAAAGATTGGAATTATTTTCGATGCTACTCAATTGGATAATCGAGAAAAAGTACTTGAATTTAAGGCTCATCTCAGGAATCAAGGCTATCAGGTTAGACTGCTTGGGTTTGTCAATGAAAAAATGGAAAGTATTTCCTTCCCCTTTGATTACTATTCTTTGAAGAATGTGAAATTCCATTATGTTCCGGAGGGAAATAATATTGATGTGTTTGTGGCCGAGTCATATGATATTCTCATTAATTTAGATTTTAGTGGCGATTTGTCACTTCATTATATTGCTGCTGTAGTTGATGCGAAATTAAAAGTAGGTGTGCCTTCAGAAGGTCATGATCACTATGATTTAATGTTCGAAGTAGACAACCATAATCAATTGCAGGATTTTATTCGCGAAATGCGAAACACATTGAACAAGATAGACTGATGGAGTTTACTAGATTTAATCCGGGTGGAACAGGTGTTGCCTTGGTTACACCATTCAGTCAAGGATCAATTGACTTTGATTCTTTGGGTCGAATCATCGATCACGTGATCAGTGGAGGAGTTGATTATTTGGTTAGCCTTGGTACAACCGGGGAATCCAGTTTGTTGACGGAAGAAGAGCAAATTGAGGTCCTCAGCTATACGCTTCAACATACCAACAGCAGGGTAAAAATTGTAGCGGGGTGTTTTGGTGGAAATAATACAAAAGCTCTTACAGAAAAAGTCCGGCATTTTGACCTAACCGGTATTTCCGCTATCCTTTCCAGCAGCCCCGGATACATCAAGCCAATACAAGAAGGTATTTATCAACATTACTCGGCGCTTGCGCAGGCATCGGCGCTGCCCATAATATTGTACAATGTGCCAAGCAGAACAGCTTCGAATATGAGTGCTGAAACATGTTTACGCCTCGCTCGAGATCATGCCAATATTATTGGAATAAAAGATGCTTCAGGAGATTTGTACCAGGGGAGTATCATTGCAAAAAATAAACCTTCTGATTTTCATTTGTTGTCAGGCGATGACCAAACGGCATTGGGCCTGATCAGTTGTGGGGCTACTGGGGTGATATCTGTTGTGGCGAATGCTTACCCGAACATTTTGTCTCAGATGATAATAGACGGACTTCATGGCCGGAGGGAAAAAGCAGCAGATGCTCATTATCGTTTGCTCGATTTACATCCGTTACTTTATTGTGAGGGAAATCCTGCTGGAATAAAGGGTGCGTTAGAGAATCTTGGATTGTGCTCAAGGGAGGTCCGATTACCACTCACCGCTCTGACAACTGAGACTAGCAATCGATTAAAAATTGAGATGGAAAAAATTTAGTCAGATTAGAAGATGATTGATCAACTGATTAACTTGAATGTATGTGATACATCAATTGATCGAAGTCCACCTCTAAAGTGGCAAATTCGTTTTCATGAGTCCAGGTAAGTGTGAGGTGATTCTCGTCTTTTGCTGCTAACGCAAATGAACCATTAAAAGCTTTGTGTGTATTTCTGAATCGAATGAGCTCAACTAAGGATTGCACCATTTGAGAATGGAGTTGCTGATTTACTTCTTCTTTAGAAAAATACTGCCGATTGATATCTCTTCCTACGTTTGTGCGAGCTAACAATTCCAGATCATTCGAGCCGCCAAGTAGACCGACATAATAAACCTGGGGAATTCCAGGAGAAAAAAACTGAAGGACTCTGGCAAGTAAATATGACTGTTCATTTTTTCCAAGCGCATCAAAAAAAGTACAGTTGACCTGGTACAAATCTAAATTTGAAGCAGCGGCCCCAGTTGCAAGTTTGCTTTCTCCCCGGCTCTTTTTATGGATTTCTTCTACCAAAAAATCAATTTCTATTGGATCTAAAAGTCCTGACTGGGTTGATGGGTCTGTTCCTGATCCTACATCAATCACGCCAATCCCATCATGTGTATCCAGCACCGTCAGGCAATTCCTTGGAGCGATTTCGAGCCATTTAACAAGATACTTTGATGTCTTTCTGAAAATCGCATGGAGAATCAACGGTGGGAGTGCAAAGTCATAAACCCAATCTACTTTTTTTGCAATTTCAATCTGGTCCATGTAGTATGAGTGGATTTCAACAAGAACCTCAATGCCAAGTGCGTGTGCTTGCTCTGAAAACGAATCAATGAAATCATACGTTTCAGGTAACATAAAGCAATTCGTTCCAGCCCGCTTAATCGCATACCCGGTAGCATCCATTCGAATACTTTTTATACCAGCCTTTGAAAAAACATTCAGGATGCCAGACAGGTATTGTTTGCCAGACTCGGACTCGATATTGATATCCAATTGATTTGGAGTGAATGTCGTCCAAAATAATTGAGAAGAACCATCGGCGAGCGTTTTAACGGTAAAAGGTAGTCCTGGCCTTGGTCGATATATTTTCAGCAGTTCTGCTTCCGATGCTCCTTTTGGAAAAACTGAGGACATCGTTAAAAACAGCGAGGCATAATCAGATGCTTCACCTTTGGAATGGTAATCCTGATATTGTGGTGATAGGGCAGAAACATGATTCACAATCAAATCAGCCATCACATCAATGTCTTCAGAAAGAGCTTTGACATCTTCCCAGGTACCTAGTCGTGGATCAACAAGTGTATGATCAATAGGATCAAAACCGGCATCTGCACCATCGATTGGGTGGAAAAAGGGAAGCATATGAACAGTTCCAAAACAATCTTTTAACTCGTTTGAAAGCAAACTGTGGAGAGACCGAATATTGCCATTTCGTAGTATCCGATCGACGTAAGTAATGAGTTGAACTTTGTTCTGCATAGACTACTATTCAGGAACAGAAAGTAACTTGTATGTTTGATCCTCCTGATCACCGATTTTCACATTTAGCATATACATGCCACCCGGTAACTCAAGATTATCCATTCTGATGAAGACTTCACCATGTGTTCCGGTTTGCTCTCTGATTAACCTGCCGGAAGGATCAAACAATCTCAATTCTACTTGGACTTCGATCACACTTGTAAACGTTACATGGACAAAATCATGCATCGGGTTTGGGAAAACTTTATTCACCTTATTTTCATCAATATTTCTTCTGACAACCATTGTTGGAGTATAAAAATCATAGTTGTATCCGAGTGCGTCATTTTTATTGATTGAACGAATTCTGAAGAAAAGGAGGGGTCTGAGTTCGGAATAGCTGAGTGTGTAGCTTTGCGATTGCAGCGTATTTTTTCCTTTGGCAGGTACTGTTTTTATGACTTCATATGTGACACCATTGAAAGAGCGTTCAATTTCAAACTTGTCAGCCTGGTATTCAGGAGAAGTTGACCAGGAGATTGTCATTTCACTATCGGCAGTGTACTCAGCATTTTGGTTGACTATTTCTGTTTGCGGATCTCCATCAAACTTCTGGATGGTAAAGTCGTCAATAGCGACCCCGATTTGATTGTCTACATTATCTGATTTAAACACAAACCGAAAACCAACAAATGATTCTCCGGATAATTCACTCACGTCAACTGCAAATTCCTGAAATGCAGGGGCGACATTTGTAAAGTAGCTTTCTCCCTGATCGAAAATGCCTCGTTCAATATTTTGATTGAGGTAGTTGTACCAATTTTGATCAGAGCGATCTCCTACCTGTTTCCATGATGCACCAAAATCTGTAGTGTATTCTAACTTGAATCCATCAAATAAATTTTGAATTAAAAACCTTGAGTAAAAGCTCAGCGTGTATAAGGTATTGTCCGAAAAATCAAAACCTGGGGTGTACAAATAAGCAACCGTGTTAGGGGCATATTCAGGTTCATTTAGTCCCAGGACATAAGCGTTTTCACCACTCTTTGTACCATTTTTGCCAGTGATCGTTGATTTACCACGTTGGAATACACTTCCACTTTCAGAATATGCTCCAAAATGCAATTCATTTGACTCAAAACCACCTCCATACTGTGCTTCTGTTGTGAGGTAAGGTAATGGTCTGATGGGCAGGACAATCACTTCCTGCGAGGTTGTTAGGTTTGAATTTACAGTCAAAGTAACAAGGAATTTCCCTGGTTGGTTAAATGTATGTTCAACGATTTCCTCCTGGCTTATATCACCGTCTCCAAAATCCCACTCGTAAGAACTTGCAAGCACACTATTTGAAGCATCGGCAGTAATGGATTGTCCAGCGTAGACAAATTTTGGTATTTTGATGACAGCTGCCGGCGCTGCAAACAAATCTGAAGTATACAACCCTCTTCCATATGTAGCAGCTAATACTTTTTTATCTGATTCCCTGATTTGGAGCATTCTCACGGGGACAATAGGCATTTCAGAAGATGGCATCCAAACAGTGTTATCTCCATCGATCATCTCGGTTGTCCAAAGTCCAGCTTGTGTCCCAAGTATTGCCCTGTCATGATTCGCAGGATCAAACATGGCCCACCTGACTGGCATATCAGGCAAATTCCCTTCAATGCCAATAAAGCTTACACCCGCATCTCTTGAGATGTAAACATTATTTGATAATCCGTAATTTGAAAAAGTGACCAAGATATCGTTAGCGCTCAATTTGTCAATATATACACTTGATACGGTGTTGTTGCCCGGAAAATCATAGACTAGTTCACCGGATACTTGAGTTCCTTCGTGTGCATTTTTTACACGAACCAGTTGGCTGTTTCTCGTGCCAAAATACACCTGGTTTTCTACATTTGGGTCAGCTAAAATGCTTCTCACATTGGTTGTGATTCCTATGATGTCAACTGTTTCTGCGAGATTTTCATCTATTTTCCAGCGAAAGTAATCACCACTAAATGTTTGAGTATAGAGAATGTTGCTATCATCATCATAGTCTGCTTCATTAATGAAATTTCCATTTGCGCTTGCTGAAATGCTTGGGCCTGGAAATCCATCCAGATACGCAATGTAATTTCCAAATTGAGAAGAAACGATTTGGATTTCAGGTTCATTCTGGTCAATAAAGGCAAAAACTCCATCTCCTCCTAACATGACTTCCGCAGGCCCCAGTTCATCAGAATCAATTTTAAGAGAGTTATTATCCTGAGTTCCTCCAATAAAGTAATTGGATCCTGCTTCTGGATGCATGGCACAAGCATAAAATTGTGTTGTGATATACCCGTCATTTTTATCCTGAATTGTCTTAGCACCGTTTTGAGTCCTCCAAATACCTCCATAGTTTCCATAATAGATAACTCC
>Ga0316201_10000082_pt1 | contig 37651 bp, 30 predicted proteins | sample CS6wburrow_MG_FD_204516 | JGI IMG/M metagenome (GOLD analysis project Ga0316201, IMG submission 204516) | Coastal sediment microbial communities from Delaware Bay, Delaware, United States - CS-6 worm burrow | ecosystem: Environmental > Aquatic > Marine > Coastal > Sediment | place: USA...
CGCGTGCAGCGTTGCCGCGGTCGGCGACGGAACCCATGCACAACTGGCTCCGGCCTCAGGGTGTGCCTGCTTGGTATCCATCATCTGTTTCATTTCGTCCGGCTTGGGCCACATGCCTTTGCCGATCTGCGCCCTGCCCGGCAACCCGCAGCGAATACCGATATCGACATTCCAGTCTTCGTAGGCGTTGATCCATGGCTGCGCCTTTATAGCCTCTTTCGGTAGCATCGGACCCGCCTGCATGCTCGTGTGAATCTCGTCACCAGTACGGTCGAGGAATCCCGTGTTGATGAATACCAGCCTGTCTTTTACTGCGCGTATGCATTCCTGCAAGTTCACGGTCGTGCGTCGCTCCTCATCCATGACACCGACTTTTAGTGTATTTCGAGCGAGTCCGAGAAGGTCTTCTACGCGGCCAAACAATAAATTTGTAAACGCGCATTCGTCCGGCCCGTGCATTTTTGGTTTGACGATGTAGACGCTGTTGCTGCGGCTGTTCGGCATGCGTTCGGTCTGTTTCGCGTTTGCCATCGCGCACGCCGACGTTACGACAGCATCGAGCAAACCCTCGAACACCTCATTGCCGTCTTTATCGATTACGGCGTCCGTCTGCATAAGGTGCCCGACGTTCCGGACCAGCATCAGGCTTCGGCCCGTCAATGTCAGCTCACCACCATCAGGCGTGCCGTAGACGCGATCCGCATTCAATTGACGCGTCATTGACCGGCCGCCCTTATCGAAGCTCGCCTCAAGAGTGCCCTGCATCAGGCCCAGCCAATTGCGGTACACACCAACCTTGTCTTCGGCATCGACGGCGGCAACGGAATCTTCGCAGTCCTGAATAGTTGTAAGCGCGGACTCGAGGAAGACATCGCTGACGTTGCCGGGTGCGTCGCGTCCGATCGGGTGATTCGCGTCTGTCTGGATCTCAACGTGCAGCCCGTTGTTACGAAACAAGTATCGGCAACACCCACCTTCCTGGGCGAACCCGACGAATTTCTCTGCGGCGCGCCAGGCTTCATCGTTCGGATTGAAATGACTGCCCGATGGCAACGGAATCGTACGGTCCAGAAAATCGGCCGCATAGGCGATGACTGCGGCGCCGCGCGTCGGATTGTAGGCCGCGCCTGCCTCCTTGCCGCCATCCTCGGGGATGACGTCGGTACCGTAGAGCGCATCGTAAAGGCTACCCCAGCGCGCGTTGGCCGCATTCAATGCGAAACGCGCGTTGCTGACCGGGACGACCAGTTGAGGCCCCGCGATCTCGGCGATCTCAGGGTCGACACCTTCTGTGGAAATCTTGAATGGCTCGCCTGACTCATGCAGGTAGCCGATGTCTTTGAGGAACGCGACGTACTCGGCATGGTCCAGCGGCGCATCCGCTCGCAGGCCATACCAGTCGTCGATTTGCTGCTGCATCGCGTCACGCACGAGCAGGAGATCACGATTGACCGGCGTGAGATCCTCTATCAGAGATTCGAGGCCCTGCCAGAACTCTCCTGCATCGACATCGATCGCAGGTAGCAACTCGTCTTCGATGAAGGCACGAAAACCAGTATTTACTGAAAGATTGCCGATTTGTTCAGTATCCCTTGATGCCATCGGCAATCTCCCGGTAATTGTTCAGGCCACGAACTGCTCCTCTTCGGTGCTGCCGTCGAGTGCCGTCGTGGATGACAGGCCGTCCATGATCGTATTCTGCACAGCGTCGAAGTAGCCAGCACCGACGAAGGACTGGTGCTTGGCAGCACGGAAGCCGAATTTCTCGTCAGCAAACTCCTGCTGCTGCAGCTTGGAGTAAGCATACATGCCCTCTGCCTTGTAGGCACGACTCAGGTTAAACATGCTCGAGTTCAGAGCATGCCAACCGGCCAGCGTGATGAACTGGAACTTGTAGCCCATTTTGCCCAGCTCTTCACGGAAGGTCTTCATCGTTTCATCATCAAGATTTGCCTTCCAGTTGAAAGACGGCGAGCAGTTATACGCCAGCAACTGGTCCGGGAACCGGGCATGAATTGCGTCGGCGAATTTTTGCGCCTGCTCGAGATCCGGTTTCGAGGTTTCGCACCAGAGGAGATCGGCGTAAGGCGCGTAAGCCAGGCCGCGAGCAATTGCCTGATCAAGACCGGCATTGGTGCGATAAAAACCTTCCGGCGTGCGTTCGCCCGTGATGAATGGGTGATCACGCTCATCGGAGTCGGATGTAATCAGGTTGGCGGCGTCCGCATCGGTGCGGGCGAGTAGTACGGTAGGCACGCCGCAGACATCCGCAGCGAGTCGAGCAGCAGATAATTTTGCAACTGCCTCCGCTGTTGGCACCAGGACCTTGCCGCCCATGTGGCCGCACTTTTTGGCTGACGACAGCTGGTCTTCGAAATGCACACCTGCAGCGCCTGCCCGGATCATACTTTTCATGAGCTCAAACGCGTTAAGGTTGCCACCAAAGCCCGCCTCGGCGTCTGCGATGATCGGCGGAAACCAGTCGATGCTCGTATCTTCGTTCAGCGCGTGTATCTCATCAGTGCGCATGAGCGCGTTGTTGATCCGCTCGACCATCTTCGGCACCGAATCCACCGGATACAGGCTCTGGTCCGGGTACATCTCACCGGCGCTATTGCCATCACCTGCAACCTGCCAGCCGGAGCAATAGATGGCTTTCAGGCCCGCCTGCACTTCCTGGATAGCCTGGTTGCCGGTCAAAGCACCCAATCCACAAACCGGGTCTTCCTTATGAATGAGTCGCCAGAACTTCTCCGCACCGAGTTTCGCCAGCGTGTATTCGATGTTTACCGTACCGCGCAGCCTGACCACCTCTTCAGCGCTGTAGTTACGCTCAATTCCTTTCCAGCGCGGGCTGTTCGCCCAATCGGCCTCAAGCGCCTTAATCTGTTCCTTACGATTCATTTTGTTGCTCCGTAATTTATTTTTGCTCCGTAATTTAAGCGGCAATACCGTCGGCGAGCCTGGCGTGCCGAGCAATGTCCTGACCAAGGCGCCGAACGAACAGCAACCCGCCATCGCGTGTTATGAATTTGTGCAGTCCGCTCGAGCGACGCTCCCGCGTCGTCTGCTGTTGGCTCACCGAGGCCGGGATCAGGATTCTGCCAGCGTCACTGCGAAACAGCAGGCGGCGGCTGCCGTTCATGCCCGACCATCCTATGAACTGGCGTGAGTCCTTAAGGCGTACGACACGACCGTCGGCAAGTTTTGCAAAACATTCTGAATAGCGCATCGGTGTATCCACCCCGTAGCTGACTGCTTCCGAGTGGCTTGCGCCGTTGAGCGGAATCATCTGGTCCAGGAACTTCGCTTTCTCAATTTGCTCTTGCTGCATGTCGATACCCCTGATTTGTGTCCCTTACGTGTAGTGAATGAGCGAGCTTCGAGGTGTATAGTAAGCGTTCAATTGTTAAAATTTCACAAGAAAAACTTCACATTGTTAATTTCACAACTGGAATGGCCATGGGCTTAAGACAGGGACTGGGCAGGAAGGCCCATTTTGTCGGCACAAAGATCAAATCCCTCAGGAAGCGTAACCACCTGACTTTAGAAGACTTATCGGTGCGCTGCATTCAACTGGACGCCGAGGCGGGGCCCTCCGTGTCCTACCTGTCGATGATCGAAAACGGCAAACGAACGCCGTCAGAGCGCTTGTTAACAATAATCGCCGATATCTTCCAAAAAGATCTCGGCTGGTTTTACGATGAGTCACTTGACGACGAGGCGATGGACCCCGCGCCCGCTTCCGCAGCGACAACGGGCCTGCCTTTGGAGCCCGGCTTCCTGTTTTCGGAAAACCTGCTGCAACTGGTTATACCGGAACTGCTGTCGCAAACAGGAACGACAGGCCGACAGTTTGCGCACTTGCTCATCCGGGCTCATCAGGAAGCAAGCCAGAACCGTTTTCCGGACATCGAGAGGGCCGCGGAGTCAGTCGGCAGGAAACAATTTCCGATGAATGCCGACGACATGCTGGACATCGCGGCTCGCCTGGGATTGGAAATCGAGTGGTTCGAACAACGGCCGGCAAACGACTCCGCCGGACGCGACCTCACACTGAAAAAAGCGGTGCGCTCGTTCTTCGATCCTCCCAACAAGGTATATCTGAACAAGTCCATTGAGCGAACACCGGCACGCCTGAAGTACGACCTTGCGAACCATATTGCGCACCTGGTTCTGCATGGCGGCGATGGCGCCCGCGGACCTCAGGTATCAGGTGGTCTTGTGCCCGGTCGACGCCACGATGCAGAAGGGCCAAACGTCGATGCCAAGGACATCCTGTACGCGTGGCGGGATTTTGAGTGCAGCTACTTCGCGGCAGCTCTGCTGGCGCCGAAAACGGCATTTCGGCAGTTTCTCGCCAAGCACGCATATGCAATCAACTCCGGCGACAAGGTAGACCTTACGACGACACTAGTCATGCGGCGCATGTCGAGTGTCAGCCCGTATTCACATTGGCACTATTTCGACGCCTATCCTCCAGGCAACCTGCGCGCCGTGTATCGCGGCAACGGTATCCCGCTACCATGGGGCAACATGACCATGATCTCCGACCCCTGCCAGCACTGGGCCGTTTTCCGCATGCTGAACACACGCTCGAGCAAACCCTCATCACAGATATCGGTGTTGAGGGCCGGCGACGATAAACGTCTCTACTGTTGCCAGTCGATCCGCAGCAAGGATGCCGCCGGCAATCCCCACGTGCTGTGTGCGGGCGTCGATCTCGCGCCCGCGCTAACTGCGCAGAACGTTGACCCAATGGATACCATTGAGGCCATAGAAAAAAGTTGTAACCAGAACGGCGGCTCAGGCGAAATTCCGACCGAGGCCCGTAAGCAACTGGAGAGTATCGGCAAAATATTGAATATCGGCTGGATTGCCGACGGTGCCCGGAAAGACGCAACAATCATTTGTCCGCGGAGCTCCAGCTGCCCGCGCGACAAGCACTGCCTTGGCAAATCGGCAGCCAGACCGAAACCGCACGTCGAACAGATACTCGAATCAATCGCTACCAGGCAGGCCCTCTAGTCGAAGGCATAGGTGTTGACGTCATCGGTGACCTGTTGGTCGTCAACCATGCCTCCGACAGTTACCCAGCCACCTTCGAACATGACCAGTCCACGGTGATCCATTGTGCCCGATCCGCTTACGTCAATCTGCTGCCAGGATCCGGTCTCGACCTGAAACAGCAGAGCATCCTCCGCAGGTGATGACGCCGCACCGTTGTAACCCATGCCGTCATAATTGTACGGATTCTCGCTACCACCGATAAATATCACGGCACCGTCTTCAATCGAGCCGGCCGCTGCCATACGATAACGCGGCTTGCCGGGGTGGGGCTTAATTGCACGCCAATCAATACGCCGCGACTCGCCTTCGTCGATGATGCCCAGGAAGCATTCTGGACTCGCCACGAAATCGCGTTGCCGGTCTTCATGCGGCTCGATTGCCACGCCATCGCAATACACAACCGTGTTCGCGACAATGCCACCCGCATGGCCGAAAACTGCCCGCCCCGGCGTCGGCGTAGCCTGCGACCAGGTGTCTGTCATGACGTCATATTGCTGCACGAGATTGACGTTGCCGAAATCGTGCCAACCACTGATCAGGTAGATGTAGCGGTCCTGGTACACGACGGCGATCGCGTCGTCGACGGGTACCGGCATGGACGCACGCTCTGTGAATTCACCACTAAGCGGGTCGAAAGCGTGCACCCAACGCGTCGAGGCTTCCGTGCCATCCTCAGCGACTGTATAGCCACCAAAGACGTAGGCCAATTCGCCAACGGCGACCGCGGTTGCCGCCAACCGACCCACGCCGCCAGGCACCGGTGCAGCCTCGCGCCACTCCGCATCGTCACTATCAAGTACAAACGTCCTGGCGTGAACGTCATCGTGATCTTTCTCGGGGCCGAGCCCGGCAAAGCTGATCAGAAACTCGCGGCCCTGCGCCGTCACAGAGACCACGGCGTTGTTGGTGACCGGTTCTGGCAATGGCGGTAATGACTCCACGCGAGTCATATCGACCCTGGCCATATCAACGACGACGATGGCAGCAATCAGGGACAGGAGGATTGCCACAAGACCCTTCGTGGCGGGTCGTCTCGATGTTACTGTCATGATGCGATCATATCCGAATTCGAGGACCCGCAATGAGAGAAGCCCTCATTGTGGCGGCCAGGGCACCGCGTCTCTATTTGAGGTTGCCTAATCCGCGTCTGACAGTTGCACGATCTGTTTGCCGGTGTTGCGACCTTTCAGCAGGTCAATAAACGCCTGCGGCGCGTTTTCCACGCCTTCGGCAATCGACTCGCGATAGATGAGTTTTCCTTCCTGCAACCAGGCGATAGCCTTGCGGACATACTCCTCGCAGGCTTCGGGGTGATCGGTGACAATGAAGCCCTGCAACTTGAGGCGTCGACCTACGATTAACATCATGCCGCGCGGGCCCGGTTGCGGTTCCTCGAGATTGTAATCGGCGATCATTCCGCACAACGCGATGCGGCCGTAATCACGCATGTTCCACAGCACGGCCTCGAGAATTTCGCCACCGACGTTTTCGAACAACACGTCAACACCTTTTGGGCAGGCCTCCCTGACGCTATCCACAAGTGACGCGCTGGTCTTGTAGTTGAAAGCAACGTCATAACCGAACTCCTCAGTCAGTGACGCAACTTTTTCGTCCGAACCGGCACTGCCCGCCACCCTACAACCATGAATCTTCGCAAGCTGACCCACCACGCTGCCCACGGCGCCGGATGCGGCTGTGACAAAAACATTGTCGCCAACCTTTGCTTCTGCAATCTTCATCAGGCCAACGTAAGCCGTCATACCGGGCATACCGAGGATGCCGAGGTGGTAAGACAATGGCACCGGGCCTGCCGGTATCTTGCGCAGCAACCTGCCGTCGCTGACCGAGTAATTCTCCCAGCCAAGCATGCCCATTACGAAATCACCTTCGGCAATACCCTCGAACTTGCTTTCGACAACCTGGCCGACGACACCGGCCTGCAGTACCTCGCCGACCTGGAACGGCGGTATGTACGACTTCACGTCATTCATGCGACCCCGCATGTACGGATCGACCGACATGAAGATGTTGCGAACCAGCACCTCGCCGTCTCCGGGGCGCACAAGCTCCGACTCTGACAGCGAGAAATTTGACTCATCGACCCAGCCTGAGGGCCGACTCGCCAGACGTATTTGCGTGTTAACTGCTTCTGCCACTACAAGATCTCCATGTTCAGGTAACATTACTGGACGTTCAGGAGGTGGTTCAATGCTGCGCCCAATAGTATCGCTCATTATTACAACATGTTTGTTCGGATGCGGTGAGTCCGGACAGGACAGTACGCCAGCGACGAGCCCGGTCGTGGCGCCACCACCCGCAGAAGATACGATGCAACTGGCCGGGAAAGAGGCCTATGAGCAAGCTTGCGCAGGCTGCCACGACGAAGGTGTGGATGGTGCGCCGAAGATCGGCGATCGCGAGGCATGGGCCGGCCGCTCGTGGCTCTGGGAAGCCGTGCTCTTTGAACACGCGAAAAGCGGCTACATGAGCATGCCGGCCAAGGGCGGCAGCGGGTCACTCGACGATGCGACAGTATCCAGGGCTGCCGAGTACATGCTCACACAGACCTATCCGGGTGCAACGCCGTCTGACTAGATCCTGTCCTTGAGCGAGTAATACAACATACCGAGCACCATGCCCGGATAGCGCAGCAATGTACCGCCCGGGAACGCGTGAGTCGGCAGACTTGCCATGACATCGAATCGACCTGCTGTACCAACAATTGCTTCAGCTAATACTTTGCCCGCAAGGTTCGAAATCGAAACTCCATGCCCCGAGTAGCCGTGTGCGAAAAACACATTTGGTGTCAGGCGACCGACATGCGGCAAGCGGTTGACGGTTACTGACAACGTGCCCCCCCACGCGTAGTCAATACGAGCGTCGTCGAGCTGCGGAAACAATTTGAGCATGTAGGGCCTTACGAACGCAGCGATGTCCTTCGGAAACCCGCTGCGGTAGTTTTCGCCACCGCCGAACAGCAAGCGATGGTCTTTGGACGTGCGGAAGTAGTCGACGACGAAACGAGTGTCATGTACACAATTTCTGTCTGCTATGAGTTTGCGGGCGTTCTCTTCGCCCAGGGGTTCTGTCGCAATCATGAAGTTATTGATCGGCATGATCTTGCCGGCGACGCGCCGCTCGAGTTTGCCCAGATACCCGTTGCAGCCCAGAACAATAAAAGATGCGTCAACCTGCCCACCATCTGTCGACACTTTTGCCGGATCAGTTCGGGTGTAGTCAGTCACGCGCGAGTTTTCGAAAATACGCACGCCCGCCTCGCGGGCAGCCTGTGCGAGCCCGAGTACATAATTCAGCGGGTGCACGGACATGGCCTGGGTGTCGAGCAGGCCCTCGAAGAATCCATCGGTGTCAACGATGGCGCGTGTTTCTTCACGATTCAGTGCGCGCGCATGCGGATAGTCATAGCGTGTCTCCAGGGCTTCGGCGTATCTGGCAGCATGGCCGACATAGCTCTTCTTGTGCACACCCTCCAGCTGCCCGTACTGCAGGTCACAGTCGATATCATGCTTGGCGACGCGCATACGAATTTCTGCCTTTCCCGCTTCGGCAAGGTCCCAGAACTGTTTTGAACGCTCGTAGCCGAACTGCTCTTCCATCTCGAGTGCATCCTTGCGTTGGCCACTGCCAATCAGGCCGCCATTTCTTCCCGAAGCGCCGAAGCCAATGCGCTCCGCCTCAAGCAAGACGACGTCGAGCCCCTGTTCTGCCAAATTGATTGCGGCAGAGAGGCCGGTGAAACCACCACCGATGACGCAGACGTCGGCTCGCACGGCACCCAACAGCTTTGGATGCTCCTGAATACCGACCGCGGTTGCCACGTAGTAACTTTCTGGATATCCCTCAGGAGTCATTGTTGTGATGTACCTGCTATAGTTAAATTTCTCGCTGCCATAATAACGGAGAGTTCTCCGATGAACGATAAGCAGACGAGCCGACGCAAGTTTCTGATCGCCGCACTTACCTTTTCCGGCGCGACTACGACTTCAATCGGCACCTCCTTTCTGGGCTCTGCCGCCGCCTGGGCGGCGACACCCGATGACACGGAAAATCTTGCTGCCATGGGCAGGCTCGCGCAGTTGTTGTTTCCACATCAGGGCCTCGCTGACTCTGTCTACGGTGAAGTGATTAGCGAGGTTTTGGCAATGACGGCCGCCGACCCCGCAACCGAGGGACTACTTGTGGCCGCGGAAAATGCGCTGGATGCTGTGCACGACGGGGCGTGGGCGAGCTTGTCCGAGTCTAAGCAGCTTTTTGCCATGACGGCGCTTCAAGACGAAGCATTTTTCGCCGGCATCCGTGAAATGGTTCGTTTTCGCCTTTACTACCATCCGGAGTTGTGGAGACACATTGAATATCCGGGTTCGTCAAAAGAGCACGGTGGCTATCTTCACCGTGGCTTCAATGACATTGCCTGGCTAGCGGAGGAAAACTGATGGCGAAGCAATACGAACTCAGTGATTCCTCGGTTGTTGTCGTCATCGGGTCCGGGGCTGGGGGTGGCACACTGTCGAACGAGCTCGCCAGGAAAGGCATCGACGTAGTCTGCCTCGAGGCGGGCTCCAGGCTGACTCTTGCGGATGTCGTCAACGACCCGCCGACGATGGACGGCAAGATGGGCTGGCACGATAAGCGCATAGGCAGCATGGTCTGGGTGTGCAAGACGGTCGGTGGAACGACGATGCGCTGGTCCGGGGTCACGCCGCGCATCCAGGATCACGAGTTCAAAGCACTCACGACGTATGGACAACTCGACAGCAATACGGCGCTGATCGACTGGCCCTTGACGCTCGATGAACTCGAGCCGTACTACGTCAAGGCCGAGGACAAGATGGGCGTCTCTGGCACGGGTGACATTCCCGCGTCGGCGGAGACCAACAATTACAAGGTCATGGCCGCGGGAGCAAGGCGCATCGGCTACAAGGAGTTTTCAAGTGCGCGCATGGCGATCAATCCTGTTGCGCGAGCGGGGCGTCCCGGCTGCCAGCAGATCAGTTTTTGCCATTCCGGTTGTGCTATCGGCGCCAAATGGTCAACCCTGTATACAGAGATACCCGCCGCCGAGATCACCGGACACTTCGAATTGCGCACAAATGCCATGGCCGTGCAGATCAACCATGACGGTAAGGGGCGAGTGACCGGCGTTGTCTACTCGGACGCAGATGGCACGCTGCACGAGCAAAAAGCCCGCGCTGTAGCGGTGGCCGGCAACGTCGTGGAGACGGCGCGCATCCTGCTCAATTCGAATTCGTCCATGTTCCCCGATGGCCTCGGGAATACCAGCGGCCAATTGGGTCGCAACTATATGCGCCACATGTTTGGCGCGGTCCTTGCCGTCATGCCGAAACCCGTCAACTACCACCGTGGCGCACGGCAAACCGGCGTCATCTACGACGAGCAATATCACAAGCCGGAACGCGGCTTCGCCGGTGGCTACGAAATCCAGGCGATCGCCATGGATCCGTGGAACACGTCAGCAACGATGGGCAACTGGGGACCTGCGAACACGGTGTATACGCAAAATTACAGCCACGTGGCAGGTCTGTTCATTAGCGGCGAGGATCCGCCGGAGGCTGCGAACCGCATATCCCTGCACCCAACTGAGCGCGACGCGCATGGTCTTCCTGTGCCGGTCATCGAATATCGCGACCACAGCAACTCAGTCGCAATGAGAGATCACTCGATCAAGAAGAGTCGGGAGATGTTCGAATCGCTCGGCGCCACGGAGTTCTGGGGAGGCGACGCGCCGGTCGGCTGTCACAACATGGGCGTTGCGCGCATGAGCGAGAACCCCAGAGATGGCGTAACGAATCGCTGGGGCCAGGCACACGATATTGAAAACCTGTTTGTCAGCGACGGCAGCACCTTCAGTACCAGCGGCGCTGCTAATCCGACACTCACGATTGTTGCGCTGGCAATTCGCCAGGCTGATCACATTGCCGAGCGCATGGCACAGAAATCGCTGTAGGGGTCAGACAGACGACTGGAGTTCCAGCTTGGTACCGTCGAAGAAACGGCTAAGTCGAAACTCGTCTAAAGGAATACCGGAATCCGTGCCTGTCAGCATGCCGGCTATGGCTTTACCGGCACCCGGGCCGATACCGAAGCCGTGGCCGCTGAAACCCGTCGCAATGTAAAAGCCCGGCAATGACTTTGCCTGGTCTATCACGGGGATGACATCGGGTGTCGTCTCGATCATGCCTGCCCACGCTTCGACGAGCTCAGTGCCCTCGAGCTGTGGGAATACCTTGCCGAGATTCTTGCGGATCCCTTTTAAGACTTTCTTGTTCGGTTCGGGGTTCAGCACCCGTGTTCTTTCAAATGGCGACTCTGCATCGAGTGCCCAGGTCTTCGGGGTCGACCATTCTTCGACGAACTCGCGGCCAATAGTCAGGCGCAAATTCTCGAGTTCCATTAGCAGCGCCGGGATGTACTTGAACCCGAAGCGAAACGTCGATGGTGTGATCGGATGATCAAGAATGGTGCCGTGAGCAACCGTGTAGCCGCCATCTTCGCGACGCCGTAGCGCGACTTTCTTGTTGTAAAAATTGCCGTCGAGAACGCTTTCGCAGGGTGCCGTTCGAGCAACCGTGCCACGGACCTTGAGTTGCGGCACCGTGACGCCGAGCGAGCGGCAGAACAGCGACGTCCACGCGCCGGCGGCGCAGCACACTGTCGATGTCCTGATACTGCCATGTTCGGTAACAACAGCAGACACGCCACCTGCCGCTGTCTCGATTCCACGCACCGCGCAACTTTTGAGTATCGTGGCGCCGGCGCGCTCGGCAGCTCGTGCAAGAGCCGGCACAGCCTTGTGCGGCTCGGCACGACCATCGCTCGGCGTATGCAACACACCTTTCCACCTGGTTGCCGCGCCTGGAATGAGTTTTTCGATCTCGCTGCCTTCGAGTAACCGCGTCTCTACACCGTGTTCCTCCGAGATCCTGATCCATTCAGAGAAATGCGCGGCTTCCTTGTCCGAATGCGCGGCGACCATGACGCCCTGTTCGTGGAAGCCCACATCGTCGCCGATTTCATCCTCCAATGCGCGCCAGATGCGCAGGCTTTCGACGATCATCGGCATCTCGCGTGAGTCGCGCAGCTGCTGCCGCACCCAACCCCAGTTGCGGCCCGACTGCTCACCCGCAATATGACCTTTCTCGCACAACACGACGTCGACGCCCTGCTTGGCGAGAAACCACGCCGTCGACACGCCAACAATACCGCCGCCAATAATAACGACGTCGGCCGACGCCGGAATGGAGTCAGGTTTCTGCAGAGGCCGTTCCCACGTCTGGGCGACAAGATTGGCTGGCATCGATTCGGACATATCGGTAGAGTCTCGTGAGGTTTTCCAAGTATGCACAAGTAATGGATATTGATGTACCACTGCGCGAGTTGGGCGAGTTCGATTCGTCAGCCCTGCGAGAAGCAATTCTGGCCCAGGAAGAGGCGGCCTGGCACGAAGACGACTATCGCCAGTCAACGTATGACGTGCACCTCGAGACGCAGTCGATCGTCCTCATTTTCACAGACGGCTCGGACTGGCCAAACCCGGAGATTCACAAAGAGCCTGGCTGGGACCGTTTGCACGAGGTTGCCGTGCCGCTGATGCATGAGATTCTCGGCAAGCACTACCCTGCGGGCGGCACAATTATCCGCGCGATGGCGGCAAAACTGCTGGCTGGCGGCAACATCAAACCACATGTCGATCATCACCCGTCATTTCATTGCGGGCACCGGATTCATGTGCCGATCACAACGAATCCGCGCGTACGCTTCATGATTGATGGCCGGCCGTACCAGTTCGAAGTCGGCCAGGTGTACGAGCTCAACAACCAGAGAAAACACAGCGTGATGAACAAGGGCGACGAGGATCGAATCACCTTCATCTTCGACTACGTGCCACCCGGACCGCTCGCCATACAGTCTGCATAAGTTGCCTTGAAAACACTTCGCGAAGCCTTGCGTTCCGAGGAACTGACACTAACGGCTGAGCTCTCTCTGGGCCCGCGAACCAGCCCCGAGAGCATCATCAAGCAAGCTCGAACACTGTCCGCGGTGACGGACGCGGTGCAGATCCCTGATCACAGGCATGCGCGGCCACACCTGTCCAACATAGCCACGGCCGCCCTGCTTTTGCAGAACGGGGTCGATCCTGTCATCCAGATGAATTGCCGCGACCGCAATCGAGTTGCGCTACAAAGCGACATCCTCGGTGCGCGGGCGCTCGGTGCGCACAACCTCCTACTAATGCGGGGTAGCAACTTTCCCGATGGCCATCGCCCGAAATCCACCGGGGTTTTTGATCTCGGCGCGATCGACCTGATTGCGACAGCCGCCGCCATACGTGATGACGATGTCTTCGCCGACTCCAAACCTGCAGGCGCACCCGATCTGTTCATTGGTACGATCGCGACAGCGTTCAACCCGGATGACGGCTGGGAACCCGAGAAACTCACGAGCAAGGCTGATGCCGGCGCACAGTTCATTCAGCTGCAACTGTGTTTCGACCTCGGCTTGCTGCGTGAATATGCCGCTCGGATCGTGTCTTCGAAGCTGACCTGGCGACTGCAAATTCTCGCAGGCCTTGCCGTGCTCCCCTCGGCCGACGCGGCGCGAGAGCTTCGCAAGGCCCGGCCTGATTCGATTATCCCGCCGTCAGTCGTTAGGAGAATCGAAGCAGCGGAGGACCCGGAGGCCGAAGGCATTGCAATAGCAGCCGAACAGCTGCGAGAGATTGCCGATATTCCCGGGCTTTCGGGCGTTACGCTGGTCACGCCGGGACACCCGGAGTCAATCGTGTCTGCGATTCGCGCATCCGGATTGAGGCAGTGAAGACGATCGAGATCAACCCGGACCCCGACATCCAGGTCCGGCAGATTACCGAAGACAGCCACTGCGTAATCGTCGACAATTTCCTCAGCAATCCCGCGGCGATCGTTGAGTTCGCCTGCACCAATGCGGAGAAGTTCGAGACGCAGGATATTGGTTACCCCGGCGTGCTCTGCGACGTTGACCGCGCTGCGATGAGTGACGTGCAGCGATTCATCCGTTCTCAGATGAGCCGGCAATTTTCGTTTCTCAAGGGCGACATTCGCACAACGACATACCTGTCGATGGCAACAAAGCCACCTGGCGAGCTGGCAGCGCTACAACGGCTGTGTCATACGGACCCTCGTGAGCGCGCGGACCGCCGTAATTATGCCGGCCTCGTCTATTTGTTTGAGGATGAGGCCCTGGGCGGTACCGGCTTCTACCGCTGGAAAGAACAAAAACGCATTGAGCAGGCGACGGCTCTCGAACTAAGAGAACCTGGCAGCTCGCTGGCTTTCCTGCAGGAACACTTCGAAATGTATCGGCGAGCACCGCAATACATGTGCGGTAGCAACGAAGTTGCCGAGTTGCTGCTCGACGTGCCGGCGCGATTCAATCGCTTCGTCTTCTATTCGGGCGACATTCCGCATAGCGCGCATATTCCGCAGCCGGAATTATTGTCTGCAGATTTTTCCAAAGGCCGATTGACGCTAAACTGTTTCACCAGTGTTCGCTATTCGTAGGAAGGACTCCACCATCAGTAACAACAGCACGCATGATCAGGAGATGTTCGATCTCGCCCTCGCCTACCTTCGCGGCCGTGAGTTCGAGATGGCGGCGGGCCTGTGCCGCGACACACTTATAGAACAGCCTCGTGACGACAAAGTCCGCGTCCTGCTTGGCACCGTACTGGTCCGGCAGAACAAGTTCGCTGCCGCCGAGAAGGAGTTGCGCGACGTTATCTCCCGCTTCCCGGAGATTCCCAAGGCGCAGCGCGAACTTGGCAACGCATTGATTGCCCAGGGCAAGGGTGACGAAGCCATTGAGTGCTACCAGCGCGTTATTGAATTGACGCCGGATGACCCCGCTGCACATCGCGACCTTGCCATGGCCTACAAAACGCTGGGCCGCAAGCAAGAAGCAGAGCGAGCGCTCGATGAATCTTTTGAGATCGACCCCGGCAGCAAAGAACTCGTCACCGCCATGGAGCATCACCGCGCTGGCGAGTTCGGCAAGGCCGAGAATATTTGCCGCGAGGTACTGCGCAGGGAACCGAAGAACGTCAATGCCACGCGCTTGATGGGATCGATTGCCAAGGATTTCGGCAAGCCGCGACTCGCGGCAAGGATGTTCCGAAATGCCGTAAAGCTTGCGCCCGATTTTTTCGGTGCCCACATGGACCTCGCCCGCGCCCTGATCGAGATCGATGAACTGGATGAGTGCGAAGAGGTTCTTCGCAAAGCCATCGATCTGCAGCCCGAGCTGCCACACCCTTATTCACTCCTTGGCAATATGTACAGCAAGCGAGGCCAATTCGAGGAAGCCGTCGATGCCTACAAGGTGGCGCTGGAGAAGCAGCCAAATCATGGCCCCAGCCTGGCCGCGATGGGCCACGCGCTCAAGACCATCGGGCACCAGGAAGAGTCGATCGACACGTATCGCGACTGCATCACCCGGTTCCCGGAATTCGGGGAAGCTTACTGGGCCCTCGCCAACCTCAAGACGTTTCGCTTCGACGAGGACGAGATCGCGACGATGGAGCGCAACATCGACAACGACAAGCTGCCTGACGAAACGCGGGTCAATTTTAACTACGCGCTCGGCAAGGCTTATGAAGACCGCGGCGATTACGACGACGCGTTCAGTTGTTACAACAAGGGCAATGCCCTGCGCCGTCCTCATGAGAGCTACGACCCGGTGCAGACCGAACTTGTACACGATCAGATTATCGAGACCATCACCTCAGATTTCCTCAAGGAGATCGCGGGCTGTGGCGAACCGGACCCGGCGCCAATCTTCATCGTCGGCCTGCCGAGGTCGGGGTCGACGCTGATCGAACAGATCCTCGCAAGTCACAGCCAGGTCGACGGTACCCATGAGCTGCCTGAGATACCGCGTCTTATCAAGGCAATCAACGAGCAACGACCCCGGGGCGATGGTTACCCACAGGCGCTCAAGCACTATGGCAAGGATCTCGCGGAACTGGGCCGCCAGTACCTGGATTGGACCCAGCGCTACCGCAAGGGGGCTGCGCACTTCACCGACAAGATGCCGAATAACTTCGCCAGCATTGGCCTTATCGCCGCCATTCTGCCAAATGCCAGCATCGTCAACGCGCGGCGACACCCGCTGGACAGTTGCATGGGCTGCTTCAAGCAGTTGTTTTACAAGGGACAATCGTTCACGTACGACCTCGTGGAGCTCGGCGAATATTACCTTGAGTACGAGCGACTGATGGCCCACTGGCACGAGATTCTGCCGGGCAAAGTGCTCGATATGCGCTACGAGGACATGGTGGCCGACCAGGAAAACCAGACGCGCCGGCTCATCGAGCATTGTGGTCTGCCGTGGGAGGACCAGGTGCTGCGTTTCTACGAAACCGACCGGGCTGTCATCACGGCGAGCTCAGAACAGGTACGGCAACCCATTTACTCGAAATCGGTCAATTCCTGGCGTCGATTTGAGTTGCATCTGGAACCATTGATCGAAGTATTGGAGCCGTTGCTGCGCAAGCTCCCAAAGGACCAGCAACCCGCTGTTTTTATTTGAATATCGCCGGACCATACTCTATGATCAAAACGAGTAAGGGTATCTACCTATTCCCGGGGGAAATCGATGTCGAAGCAAAAAAACTCCAGTCCGACTTCTTTTAACGGAATTAACTACAAGACCACCATCGGTGCGGCGGTTGCTGCAGCCGTGGGTGCGGGGCCCGCTCTCGCGCAGGAAGAGTCTGTCGGTATTGAAGAGATCACTGTAACCGCGACGAAACGCGGCGAAGTCAGCATCATGGATCTCGCAGGCAGTATTCAGGCCTTCGGCACAGAGGCGATTCGCGAGCAAGGCCTTACCGACATGGAGAGCTACACCAAGCTCACCCCGACGCTGACCTACTTCGGCAACTCGACCGGCCAGGGCAAGGTCTTCATTCGCGGTATCGCGGATGCCCCCGACACTTTCATCGTTTCGCAGTCCTCTGCTGTTTACCTCGATGAGCAACCGATAACCCAGGGTGCTGCCGTTGACCCACGACTCGTCGACATCGAGCGCGTCGAAGTGCTTAGCGGCCCGCAGGGCACGCTGTTCGGCTCCAGCTCGCAGTCAGGCACACTGCGTATCGTCACGAATAAGCCGGACCCGACCAAATTCGAGGCCTTCGCGGACGCCACGCTAAAGGGCATGAGTGAAGGTGACAACAGTTTTGACATCTCGGGCATGGTCAACATTCCGCTGGTCGAAGATTCGTTCGCCCTTCGCCTGGTCGGCTTCAGCGCCACCGAAGGTGGCTTCATCGACAATGTGGAAGGTACGACCGGCAACTGCGAAGCGCTTGGCAAGTGCGCGATCGGCGGCCCGCAGATCAACAGCGACGCGGCCAAAGACGACTGGAACAAGACCACGATTACGGGTGGCCGGGTTTCAGCCAAGTGGTTCGTTACAGACAACTGGAATGCAACGTTCGGCCTCGCGACGCAAACTACAGATGCTGACGCAGAGAACACCTACGACCCGACCATTGGCGACCTCGAACTGATTGCCTTTAACGCGGATACCTTTGAGGATGACTGGACGCAGTACTCGCTTACGGTCGAAGGCAACATTACAGACAACCTGAGTTTTACATCCGCCTCAGCGTATTTCACGCGCGACACCAAGTACACTCAGGACACCACAGAGTATGCAGCATACTTCGGTTCGTTCTGTTACTACTTCACGGCCACCTACAACATCTATTGCTTCCAGCCCGCTGGTGCGTATTACTGGTACAACGATCCGATCGGATCCCTGACCAACGATCAGCAAAACACAAACTTCACACAGGAATTCCGGCTCGCCTACACGGGTGACAAGGTCGACTGGGTGGTCGGCGCCTTCTACGAAGACCGTCATGAGGAATGGGACTTCAACACCGAAGTAACCAACCAGGGTGGTTATGGCGCATCGCAGGGCTTTGATAACTGGACCCGGCCGCATTCGGAGTTTCTGCGTCCCACCTTTTATACCGGCCCCAATTATTACAATGCGTATTCCTGCGGCGCCTACGCCGGACCTGTGGGCTACTACTATTGCATCACCGACGGCTGGGGCGTATCCAACGCCGTGGCTAGCGACACCTGGTGGTTCTCGGGCGACGATACCGACTGGGAGACGCTTGCGGCGTTCGGAGAGGCGACCTTCCACCTCAACGACAAGTGGTCTTTTACGGCTGGTGCGCGCTGGTTTGAAGTAGACCAGTCCAAGCAATACACCGTGCAGCTTCCGGCAGGCCGGGTCACGCCGGGCGGCAAGAACCTGAACGGCGACGCGGTCGACAAACACGGCTGTCTCTTTGTTGATGCTCCCTGTAACCCGAATGACAGCGATAACCCGGCGGACGACGGTATTAACCGCATTAATTCGAAGGACGATGACACTGCCATTAAGCTGTCTATGCAGTACAGCCCTAACGAAGACCTGATGTTCTATGGCCTCTATTCCGAGGGCTTCCGCGCCGGCGGCGTTAACCGCAACCGTGGCGCTCCCAGGCTACCGCAGGCCTATGGCGCCGATTTCCTCGAGAACTACGAAGTTGGAATGAAAGGCACTTTCGCGGGTGGCCGTATGAATGTCAGCGTTATTGCCTTCTTCCAGGACTGGGTCGACTACCAGCTCGAAGTTGTCGATCCGTCGAATACGCCGTGTGCCATCGACCCCACACCGCCGTGTGGCCAGCCCTGGCAGAAGGGTGTCCTCAATGCCGGCAGCGCACATTCTGACGGCGTTGAGATCTCGATCGAAGCAATGCCGACAGACCAGTTCCAGCTGCGCGTGAACGCGACCTTCCTCGAATCGGAACTCGATGATGAGGTTCCCGGCGTTGATGCTGTGGGTAAGGGATCGAAGCTACCGTTTGCACCCGAGTTAAAGGCGTCGCTATTCGCCCAGTACAACTGGCCGATGAACGTCATGGGCTCAGAGGAAGGGTTCTTCCAATTCCAGTTCAGCCACACCGGCAAGTCATTGAACCAGGTACAGGCATTCGTGGGTGGCCCTACGCCGCAGATAACGCAGGAAGCCTACAACTGGTCCAGTGTCAGGCTTGGACTGACGAGCGGAAGCTGGGAGGCCAATATCTTCATCAACAACCTGACGGACGAACGTGGTCAGCTCTACCATGATGTGAGTGACTTCGAACCGTTCTTTGGCCGCCAGCGCACGTCGGTCATCCGGCCGCGCGAATACGGCATCCGCTTCACCAAGCACTGGGGCGGCTAGGGTTCAAGCCAAAAGGAAACAAGAAAACGCACCCTCCGGGGTGCGTTTTTTTTAGTCGTAAGGCCAGACCTCGAGACCGTGGATCGCGTTACGAACGTCCATCGTCAGGTTGACGGATGCGATGGTCTCTTCGCTGTCGACGTCATACAACGTCACGGTTGAGGGTGAGGAGCCAGCGGCAACAAGCCTGTCATTGATCGCGACAAGGCCACGGCCGAAACCCTGGCGCGCGATGTTCGAGTCATCAATGCCAGCGAACTCGATCTCCTTCTCATCGTAGGTGATGACCTTGAATGCCTTGCTTGTACCATCGCGTCCGGAGTAGCGAACCGCATCATTCTGCGTGTCGTTGACGAGAACACCATCGCGAAATGGCTGGGCATTGTGCGCACCCAAAGGAATGTTGCAGATAGCCTTGACCTCGAATTGGCTGTTGATGTGCAGCATTGCCCCGGTACGTAACCCGCTGACAAAAATGCCGCTGTCATCGACATGCACCATGTTGATATGAAAATGATTCGATGGTGTAGGGCCGATGCCGGTCCGCGGATCGAACACGGCGCCTTGCCAGCCGTTTAGAATGCGCTGGATCTGAATGCCCCACACGAAGTTTCTCTGGTCGATGTCATATGCGAGAAGGCTGTCGAACCCGGTTGATGTCAAAAATATCGTGCGATCCATACGCGCAATTTCATGACAGTGTTTGAGCCAGGGGCTGCGAAATGAGCTACTGATCTTGAAATTTCGGTCATAGCGGAACAACTCGTCACTCGCGGCGATATAGATAAAATCGCCATCAAACTCGATGCCGCGCAGGCCCCGATCGGCACCGCGCCCTTCGAAATCGATTTCACCCGTATTCCAGTCAACGTGCTGCCGGCACTCACGCGTTTCGAAGTCGATCGTGAATATGCCACCGTGACTTTCACCTTGCTGGCTACCGCGCACGACGGAAGTTGCCACGAGTTTGGGGAGTCTGTCTGCCATTCCGGGTTAGTCCTTGTTACAACGATCCAGTATTCTAGCCATTCAACCTGCTTGCACGCCTGTATGCAATACGACGCCATCATCATTGGAGCCGGCCACAATGGCCTGACTACCGCCGCGTATCTCGCCCGGGCCGGAAAGCGTGTCCTCGTACTCGAGCGCCGGGATATTGTCGGCGGCTGCGCTGTTACTGAAGAGGTCGATCCTGATCTCGCACCGGGATGCCGCGTCTCCACGGCTTCCTACATCGCGAGCATGTTGCGGCCGACGATCATACGCGATCTCAAACTCGAATCGTACGGTCTGAAAATGGTCGCGTGCGACCCGGGGGTTCAGGCCGCATTCGACGACGGCAATGTCGTCGGCTGGTGGTCCGACGAAAACCTGATGCGCCGTGAACTGGAACGGTTCGCGCCAAATGATATCGATGCGTTCTTCGCAACAGAAGTTGAACTCAAACGACTGGCGGCTTACCTGCAGCCTTTTTTCCTGGAGGCGCCGCCCGACCTGCACGCCGGCGGGTTGAAGAAACTCTCCGAAATGTGGCGCCTGTACCGCCGCTTCCGTGGCATTGGCGGTGATGACGTCAGCGGCTTGACCAGATTCCTGACAGGGTCGCTCGGCGAGTTCCTGGATCAACGCTTCGAGTCCGACAAACTGAAGCGACTGATCCTGTCGAACAGCTTGTATGGCAAGCACGGCGGCCCCTACCAACCGGGCACCGCGATGGGCCTGTTATTTCATTTACTGAGCGGCGGTGATGCTGACCAGCAAGCGTGGCAGGGGCACGTCATCGGCGGCATGGGAGCAATCAGCCAGGCACTGCGTTCTGCTTGCGAAGACCTGGGCGTGGAAGTCCGAACAGGCACGCCGGTCGCAAAGGTCAATGTTCAATCGGGCAGAGCCAGTGGTGTAACGCTTGAATCAGGTGACGGCCTGGATGCAGGACTCGTTGTCTCCAACGCCGATCCGAAGCGCACGTTTCTCAAACTCGTCGACGCGACCGAACTTGAATCGTCGTTCCGGCAGGACGTTGCAAATATCCGCATGGACGGCCCCGCCGGCAAGGTCAACTTCGTGCTATCGGAAGAGCCCCGCGTCAATGGCATGCCAGGGGACAGAACAAAAGCACAGCGCTCGCTTTTTACACTGATCCCGACGCTCCGGGAAGCAGAAGACAACTACAACGCGTCGCAGCGTGGTGAATTGCCCGATCGGCTCTGGGTGGACTGCGTGCTGGCGTCAAACGTAGACGACACGCTCACACCCGAGGGTCGGCACGTGCTGACCTGCTTCGTGCAGTACCTGCCGTGGCAGTTACGCGATGGAAACTGGGATGAGCAGCGTGAGGTGCTGGGAGATCGGGTTACCGAGTTGATCGGTGAGTTCGCGCCGAACGTGCCGGGATCGGTCATTGCGCGCCGCGTTTTTTCACCGCCCGACCTGGAACGACGCTTCGGTATCACCGAAGGCAATATTTTTCATGGTGATATCTCGTTGCAGCAGATGTTCTTCATGCGGCCTTTGCCGAAGTGGGCACATTATCGGACACCGGTCGATGGATTATACCTGTGCGGTGCCGGCACCCATCCGGGCGGCGGCGTCACGGGCGCGCCAGGTTATAACGCGGCGCACACAATCCTTCGTTTAATCGGCTGATAGACGACACTCCGGCGGCATCGGATCCGGGCGGTTCCAGCGCCTGTTGTCGGGATCGAAAAAATCGGCGGCGTGAATGCGGCCACCGCGCTCCTTGAACCAATTCACCAGCATGTCGCGGACCATGGGCGTGCCGTATGGTATGTCGAAGCCTCCAGTCGGTATTACGGGCGTAAATATTTCATCGCCACCAAGCAGCAAGAAGTCATTCGTGACGACTTTGAGTATTTCTGAGTCTGTGATCTCACTCCCATCGGGCCTGACCATGCGCAAGTGCATCTTGTCACTGTTGCAACTGACGAATACACGCATCCCGGAAAAGCCGGCGGGACGATTCTCGCTGTGTGCCTGCCCGGCCATAACGCTGCGTAGCTCGGCCCCGCTCAGTTCGACGATCGCTATCCGGTTGTCAAAGGGGAACATCCTGAACACACTGCCGAAAGTCAGCTCGCCTTCGGGCAGCTCCCCGCGAATCCCACCCCAGACATTGTGAATGGAAATATCAGCGTCGTTCATTTCCAGAATTGCGTCCATCATGAGGTTGCCGAGCGGCGACTCGGGTCGATCACGATGCAGAACAGGTCCCTCGAGAAACACGCCGAGCCGTTCGGCAAGTCGTTCCTCAGCCACAGCGTGAGCCTGCTCTGCAATTGCGACGACTGCCGGCATCGGCACAACCGGTCGACCTTCGTAGACGATATCGGGTTCGATAGGCTGCGGCGGGAAGATACGGCGCTCGACGACTTTGCCCGTCGCGCGGTCAACAATAAAGTCGACACGACTAAAGGCGCGCGTACTCTTGTAGGCATTGGTAATCGCAATACCATTTACGTCGTGTGCAATGCCACCGTTTACGTGACCACCCACCATATGATCAACCAGCCCCTCGGGTAGTGCCTGGGCGACACGCATGATTTCACCCTGCATGTAGCAGGACGAAGTGTCGAAAGGATCATCGAACTCAGTGCAGCGACTACCTGCATGCGCAACGACGATGATCAACTTTGCGCCGGCTGAACGCAAATTCATGGCCTGCTCTTCGATCGCCGCGGCCAGAGGCCTGATCTCGATGCCGCGGGTATTTGCAGCTATGGTCGTCGCTAGCGTGCCACTGGTCAGCACGCCGATGATGCCAATCTGTACACCAGCGCGACTGACCAGCGTTGATGCCTGGACATTGTCCCAGTCGACGATCTCACCCGTGGATGTATCGATCAGGTTTGCCGCCAGAAATGGAAAGTCAGCTTGCGATGCCCTGTCGCGCAAGGCTCCCTGAGGATCGTCGCCTTCGTCTTCGGGAATGAACCTGGGCCCTGCCGGACCAAAATCGAAATCGTGATTACCAATTGTGGTGGCCGCATACCCCATCGCATTGAATGCCTGGAGAATGGCCTCTCCTTCGTTGAGATTCGATTCGAGTGTCCCCTGCCACATGTCACCGGCATCGACGAGCAACAATGCGCCATCACCAGAACGAGCATCGCGAACCGCAGACACATAGCCCGAGAAAGTCGTCATGCCACCTCGATCATCACGCGCGATCAGCTCGCCGTGCACGTCGTTGCTACCTATCACGGTAATTACGACGAAGTCGGGTTGCGATGTGGTGCTGACGCAGCTGGCGACCAGCAGTGCGACCAGTAGTGTCAAAAGAGTTTTACGCATTCGGGAGCTTTTACCTTGTGTTGTTTACGGATTGAGCCATTGCCGCAATTTGCGCAGGACCAATACGACAGCATCCACCAACGATGGTGGCACCCGCCGCAATCCATTCGGCCACGGCATGCTCGCACTGCAACGGCGTTGCGGTGCCCAGCCAAGTGTTATTTTCCACGCAATAGGCTTCGCCGGAATTCGGATAAACGACAATTGACTTTCCGGGCGCGGCTTTCCTGAGGGTTGCGATCAATGGCACAACAATGTCGGGCGGCACACAATTCGCGCCCACTGCAAGCACCCTGGGATGCTCTGCGAACAATTCCGCCACCTCGGCGAGGGCTGTTCCGTCCACGAGATGGGTTGCATCACGGCAGGAAAAACTGATCCAGGCTGGGTTGTGTGCCTCTCTCAGTATCTCGCACAAAACGAACGCTTCGACCGCATTAGGTATCGTTTCGCAGGCCAGTAAATCGACATCGCTCGTGTCCAGCAGCTCGAGTCGCTCGCGGTGGAACTCCCTTAACTCTTCCACGGGGATATCGTAGTCGCCGGTGTACTCGGAGCCATCGTGTAGCACTGCCCCATACGGCCCGATGCTGGCTGCGACCAACGGTGTCTCGGCACCGGGGTTGTCCCGAACGAATTCGTCGCGAGCCTGCCGGGCCAGGGTGACCGAGCTCTGGATAAGACGGTCTGCCTCTTCAGCCGTGGCCCCGTCCTGCATGAATCCATGCCTGCTTGCCTGGTAACTGGCCGTTGTGACGATTCGGGCGCCGGCATCCAGATACGCACGATTCGCGGCGACGATGGACTGCGGGTCATCCCGCAGCAGTTTACCGGACCAGAGATTGCCATCGATATTGCAACCCATCGCCTCGCACTGGGTGGCAAGACCGCCGTCAATCACGACAGGCCGGCCCGCAGAAAGCAAGGCTGCGAAATCCGGGGCCTTTGTGTCACTATTCTCCATATGCATCGACCATTATCCCTGCACATCCTGCCATTTGTCTTGATTCTTGCCGGGTGCAATGCACCTCCGGTGTCACCGTCACTCGCGTCCGTTCCCTTCGTCCCCGACAGCGGTAGCGTCGCGGTTCGTTGCGGCACGCTGATCGATGGCCTGGCTGACGACGCCGCTGAAAACCGCCTCGTCATTATCCGTGATGGACGATTCGAGCGCATCGATTCTGGCGAAGCCCCGCCGCCTGCTGATTTGCCGTACCTTGATCTGGGTGAGCTCACCTGCCTGCCGGGGCTGATCAACACGCATGTCCACCTGGCGGACATACCCGAAAGAGCGTCCGACTATTCCGTCTATTACAGGCTCACGGATACCGACAATGCCCGGACAACTACCGAGAACGCGGAAGTAACGCTACTGACCGGGTTCACTACCGTGCGTAATGTTGGCGACTACTTTCCGCAATTCGTCTATGACGTTCGCGACAGGATCAGTGCTGGCAACGCTCTCGGGCCGCGGATCCAGGCAGCGGGACCTTACCTGACAATCCCGGGTGGCGGCGGCGACATGGTCCTGCCCGGGTACGACGAGAGTGAAATACCCGCCGCGCTGAGAACCGGCGTCGCCAGTACGCCGGAAGAATTTGAGGACGCGGCGCGGCGAGCCGTTGCCAACGGCGCCGATTTTCTCAAGGTGATGGCATCCGGCGCCGTCTTTTCGTTTGGTATAGAGCCCGGCTCACCAGAGATGCATCAGGACGACATCGAAGCCGTCGTCAAAGTTGCCCGCGAGCATGGGCTTCAGGTGACCGCGCACGTTCACAGCGCCCAATCCGGCAAAGACGCCGTTCTCGCTGGCGTCGACTCGCTGGAGCATGCCTCTCTTCTCGATGATGAGGCCATCGCCCTGGTGGCAGAGCACAATGTGACGCTGTCGATGGATGTGTACAACGGCACCTACACCGAGAACGTCGGCCGTGAGCAGGGATATCCGGAAATCGTGATGCAAAGAAATTTCGACACGACCGAGGCGCAACGGATCGTGTTCGAGAAAGCCTATGCACTTGGCATTCCTATTACTTACGGCACAGATGGGGCTGTGCTACCGCATCACATGGGCGGTTGGCAATTCGGCATCATGGTTGAACGTGGTATGAAGCCGATGGACGCCATGAAATCGGCCACCACGTTGGCCGCCGATCATATGGGTATGCCCGACGTAGGCGCCGTGGAAGTTGGTCGTTTGGGTGACCTGGTAGCCGTGCGTGGCAACCCGCTGGAAGATCAGGAAGTGATGAAAGACGTGGCCGTGGTAATAAAAGGCGGCCTGGCTTTCAAGCTGCCGTCCGAGTAGTTGCTTATGCCACCGATGCCGCATACCGGTTCTTACTACGCTGCGACCGCCATTGAGAAAACAAACTTCGCGCCATTGCAAGGTGATCAGCACGCCGACGTTTGCGTAATTGGCGCGGGATTCACGGGCATTGCTACGGCATTGAACCTGGCGGAGCGTGGCTACAATGTGCACGTTATTGAAGCCAACAAGGTTGGCTGGGGCGCGTCCGGCCGCAATGGCGGACAAATGATCAGCGGTGTCGCCGGTGAAAAGAATTTTTCGAAAAATGTAGATGACGACCTCCTCTGGGACATGCGCTGGAGGGGCCACGAAATTATTCGCGATCGGGTCGAAAAGTACGGCATTCAGTGCGACCTCAAATACGGTTACGTGGACGTTGCGATCAAGGAGCGTCACTTACGGGAGTTCGAAGACGACTTTGAAACCCTGCAGAAGCACAACTTTACGCACGAGTACCGCATGCTCGACAAGGAAGAGACCCGCCAGACAACCGGAACCGACAAGTACCTGGGCGCATTGCTCAATATGGGCAATGGGCACCTGCACCCGCTCAATCTCTGCATTGGTGAGGCAAATGCGGCGGTCGCCCGGGGCGCAACGATCTACGAAGGATCCAGCGTCCTGCGCATCAATCACGGATCGAAGCCCACCGTTATTACTGCGAACGGCTCGGTGACTGCCGACAATGTTGTCATTGCGGGCAACGCGTACCACTTCATCGAACCACGCCTTCACGGCATCATGTTCCCGGTCAATAGCTTCATCATTGCGACTGAACCACTGACCGGGGAACAACTCGAGACCGTCAACCCGATGGACCTCGCCATATGCGATCCCAATTTTGTCCTGCAGTACTACCGCCTGAGCGCGGACAAGCGTCTGTTGTTCGGTGCACGTATCAACTACTTTGGCGATGACCCGGGCTACATCGAACGTCACCACAAGCCATTGATGCTAAGGCTCTACCCGCAACTTGAAGGAATCAGGATCGACTACGCCTGGGGCGGAACCATTGGCGTGCCACTGAATCGCGTGCCGCAGATGGGCCGCGTCGCCAGAAATGTGTTCTATTCGCAGGGCTATTCAGGCCACGGCGTAAACGTCACGCATCTCGCCGGTGAAATTATGGCCGACGTAGTCGCAGGTACGATGGAACGCTTCGATGTGTTTGCCGGCGTCAAGCCGATCCGGTTTCCCGGAGCACACACTTTTCGCAAGCCACTGGTCGCCCTCGGTGTGCTTTACTACCAGATTCGGGACAAGCTGTAGGATTACCGAATAACAAGAAGAAGATCTATGACCCTGATAAGCCCAGAGAACGATTTCGCCCTGATGGCCGCACTGTTTGTCATTGCGGGTGGTGCATTTCTCGCCGAGAAGACGAAGGTCGGCTCGCATATTACCGGTGCTGTAATCGCGATACTGGCGGCAATTGCTGCCGCGAACCTCGGACTGATTCCGCATTCGGCACCGGCATTTGATTTTGTCTTCAGCTACTTCGTACCTGTCCTCATTCCGCTGTTCCTGTTCAAAGCCAACCTCAGGCACATGCTGTTCGAAACAACTCGCATGACCATTGCGTTTCTGGTCGCGAGTGTTGGGACAATCCTGGGCGTTATCATTGCAGCAGGCCTGCTGGATCTCAGCGCGCTCGCACCTGCAGCGGATATCGATCCTGCGCTGCGCGAGGCCGGTATTGCTGGCCTTTTTACGTCCACGTACATTGGTGGCTCCGTAAACTATGCCGCACTTGGCGAGATCACCGGCCTTCGGACCGATGCCTCTTTCTTCTCCGCGGCCACCGCGACGGACAATCTGTTTAGCGCTGTGTTCCTCAGCGTGCTGGCGCTGCTGCCGGGCTGGAAGTGGCTGGCAACGCGATTCACGAGTCATGAACACGGTGAAGAAAAGGCAGAGGTCGTCACGACCGAGAAAATCTCATCCATGAGCCTGACCCTGGCGTTGGCAGCAGCGATCAGCTTTGTCGCGATCGGCGACGCGATCACTGGCTTCATAGAAATGCCCAGCCTGCGGTACGCAATCATCACCCTGCTCGTTCTCATCGTCGCGACCGCATTTCCGCACTGGATGGAAAAGTTGCATGGCGCATTCGAGCTTGGGGTCGGGCTCGCATTCGTATTCTTTGCCGCGATCGCGGCGGGCGCGGACCTTGTGGCGATGGTCGAGATCGCACCGCTACTTGTCGTGGTGGTCGTGATTCTACTCAGCGTTCACCTCGTCGTATTGCTCGGCGTAGGCCGCATGTTCAAGCTCACCCTGCCTGAGTTAATAACGGCATCGAATGCGGCTGTATTGGGTGCAACCACGGCACCTGCACTGGCCGCGGCCCGGGGCTGGCACGACCTCGTTACACCGGGCGTCCTTGTCGGCGTACTTGGCTATGCGCTGGGCACTTTCGCCGGCACCGCGATGTTCCACCTGTGGGGTTTATTCTAAAGATCGCCAACATGAAATGAGCTGTGTCGCTTTGAGTTGTAGAGCATCGGGTGACGCGTAGCTTGTGCAGGTGATGGCTCTCATGCGCTCTTCAATATCGTGGCGCGGCTGCTCGCTGCAATCGATCGTTTATGGCTTCGCCCAGACCTTCGCAAGGGACTCGCATCACTGCAATTTTCTGCGCGCCGGACGCATCCAGTTGGCGGAGTCGCTGATAGAGATTTGCCGCTGCCTCAGTCAGATCACCTGACACCGACAAATTGTCAGCGCCGATCGGTGCTTGCGGACCAAATCCCAACAGTACTTCGTCCGGCTCAGCGTGCTGTGCGTTGAGACGCAGCCTGGCCCGCGGCGCATAATGCGACTGCAACTGTCCAGGGGCTGTAATGGCCGTGCCTGCGGGTTGAGCAAGCGGCCCTGTAATCGACTCAATCTGGTCTCGCGCGATGGCCCCAGGTCGCAGCAGTGTGGGGGCGGAGTCTGGCAAGATCGCCACGATGCTTGACTCAATCCCCGATGCGCAAGGTCCGCCGTCGAGCACAAGCTCTACCGCATCTCCGAGTTCAGTGGCGACCTCAATCGCACGGGTTGGACTCAGCTTTCCGGACGGGTTGGCGGACGGCGCCGCAAGCGGCCCCTGCATTAATGTGAGTAGTGCCTGGGTGACAGGATGTGAGGGTATACGCACAGCAATGGTCGTCAACCCTGCTCGGGCCAGCTCGCAGGTGCGTCCATTGGCTGCAACCGGCAACACAAGGGTCAACGGACCTGGCCAGAAAGCAGTCGCCAGAGCCTCGGCGCGTTCATCCATTACGCCCTCGCCACGCGCCATTTCAATCGAGGCAACGTGAGCAATGAGCGGATTGAAGCTGGGCCGACCTTTAATTGCATAAATCGAAGCGACGGCGCTGGGGTTGCTGGCGTCCGCCGCCAACCCGTAAACCGTCTCAGTGGGTATGCCAATGGCTGCGCCGCGCTTCAGGGCATTGATCGCCAACTCAATGCCAGCAGTATCGCTGGTGACAACCCGGGCAGCCGTCATGCGGCGCCGGCGAACCGCCAGGGAAGGCTCGCGCCTGCATGAAACGGCCGCAGCACCTCTGCGCCCGCGTGCAAGCGTTCAGGCACGTCAATCGACTGCTTTTCCAAAACGACTTTAGTGTCGTTTACCGGCAAACGATAAAATGCCGGGCCATACTCCGAGGCAAAGCCTTCAAGTTTATCGAGCGCGTTTTCTTCCGCAAACACCTTGGCATATGCCTCGAGCGCAAACGGCGCGTTAAAAATACCAGCGCAACCACAGTCTGACTCTTTGGCCGCTATGGTGTGCGGCGCCGAATCAGTACCCAGGAAAAACTTCGGATTCCCCGAGGTCGCCGCAGTGCGCAGGGCAAGCCGGTGTTGTTCGCGTTTAGCGGTTGGCAGGCAGTACATATGGGGTCGCAGGCCACCTTCGAACATCGCGTTGCGATTGATCTCGAGATGATGCGGCGTAATAGTGGCTGCCAGGTTAGGCCCTTCCCCCAGCACAAAATCGACAGCGTCCTTTGTGGTTACATGCTCCAGGACAATACGAAGTTCCGGGAAGTCCTGCCGCAACGGCTGCAATACGGTTTCGATAAATACGGCTTCACGGTCAAACACATCCACCTGTGGCGACGTGACTTCGCCATGAATCAACAGGGGCATGTCGATGCATTGCATGGTCTCGAGCACATCTTTGATCAGTGCAATGGATGTGACGCCATGATCAGCATTTGTCGTGGCATGCGCAGGATAAAGCTTACACGCCGCAAACACCCCGTCTCCGTAACCCGTTGCAATCTCTGCCGCTGAAATGGTGTCGGTCAGATAGGCAGTAAGCAGTGGCTCGAAGCTGGTGTTTGGGGGCAGCGCTGACAGGATACGGTCGCGGTAGCTTTGTGCTTGCCGAATCGTCGTAATGGGTGGTCTCAGATTCGGCATCACAACAGCACGGCCAAACTGGCGCGCCGTGTGCCCCACTACCGCCGCGAGCATTTCCCCGTCGCGCAGGTGTACGTGCCAATCGTCAGGGCGGCGGATGACTAAACGTTGTTCCGACTTGGTTTGCAATCGTTGTTGTTGGCGGTGATCCAATGAGGCGCAAAGTTATCATGCTGCCGATAGGCGCGCTAGTCAGTCGCTATGCACCCAAAACCGACCGCTCACCAGTCTGTATACTGAGCACCTGGTGGTGACCCAAAGCGGCCATTCAAAATTATCGTGGATTGACTACGTGTGAGTGTCGATATCAGACCCAGGGCAACGGATATTCATAGCGCTAGCGGAAGCCCTGACGCGCTCGCCACACCCTTTGTGAGGAACATGTGCGGGGTTTTGCTCTCCTTGTTTCTGGCCTCGTCCGCAATTGCCCAGCAAGAGCCTGATGACACCATAAGTACCACGGCGAAATTTTCGGCGCTCAACGCATTTTTCCATGAGCCATTCAAACAGCCGCTGGGCTACTCATTCTTTTCGTGGGACGCGAAGGAACGGATACTCGACCGCTTCGGAGGGCCGAATTCAGAGTCGTCTTCCCGGAATCCTGCGAGAACGAGCGACGAGATCTTATGGAATACAACGCTCACGTACAGCGGTATTACATTCGTAGTTGGTGAAAGTGTGGACCGGACAAGAACTTGGCTGGTGTCAATTGAAGTCCGGGACAGCGAACACATACTGGCAAACGGCCTCCGAGTCGGCTCATCGCGAATGGACGTTGTGGAAACATTTCGAAACAGCCCCTACATGGAGTATGACGGGGGAATACGATTCGCTACGGAAATATGGGAAGCGAGAGGTGAAATTACTCTAGCAACCGCAATGGAACTTAGAGTTGATATTGGAGATGAAGGCCTGGTCACACGGATTTTGATTGAAAGTGTCGATCTGTAACGTCCGGCTGCTACTGACCCACTCCGGACTGTCGAGAAGCTCCACCAACAGGTTCTTCGACCTGCCCTGGTTTAGGTACATGCCAGAATTGACTACGTCGTATGACATGTAAAAATAGTTGTGACGAGGATTACTCACCGCATGTCCGACTTCGGCCAGAGGAGAACGTCATGACAAGTAGCTATTCCGATGTCATTGTTCATATCGACGAAACACTACCGCCGGATCAACTGAAGATTCTTGAGGATCACATTTATAAGATTGGCGGTGTTATGACCGCATATAACCGAGACGACAGGCCTCATTGTATTTTGGTTACGTATGATCCCGAGCAGGTGAAAGCACACGATATTCTCGTCAAAGTCCGGACCGAAGGAGTTCATGCCGAATTGGTGGGTTTCTGAGGACGAAAACTCCTTCGGTAATTTATCGACTGCCGGCCGTACCCGTCTATTCGTGCATACCACTACGGTTCCTCAGAGCGAACTGCGCGACACTTTTCAGTGTATATAACAATAAAAAAGCCAAGCGTTACCTGAGTCAGCCGCGCTGCGATCCGCCCAACAACTCGAGGAAATAGGACGCGTTGAGCAAGCTGAAGAACCTGTTGAGCGAGCTAAGACGTCGCCGCGTATTTCGCATGACGGTGATCTACATCGTGGCGGCCTGGGTGGCGGTGCAGGTCGCCAGCGAGGCCTTTCCCGCGTTCAATATCCCTGAAGGCGCTATACGATACGTGTGGGTTGCCGCGTTAATCGGCTTCCCCGTCGCGGTGTTGTTCAGCTGGAAATACGATATCACTGCCTCCGGCATTCGGCGCACGCCGGCTGCGCACGACGACGTGGCGGTGGTTAGCTCGCTGACGTGGGTCGATTACGGTGTTCTTGCCGCACTGGGACTGGTGGTACTCGTTACATTATTCACCATGGGGCAGCGTCTGGTCGAAGTCCAGACGGAAACTGCGAAGGCGCCGAGCACCCGGGAAATAGACCCGTATTCCATCGCCGTCCTGCCACTGGAGAATCTCTCCCCGAATCCGGATGACGCGTATTTCGCAGCGGGCGTGCATGATGCACTGATCACCAGCCTGTCCAAGATAACGGCCCTGATGGTCACTTCGGGCACGTCCGCTCGCAGGGTCAACTCCAGGCTCTCGGTGCCCGAAATCGGCCGGCAACTGGGCGTTTCGAAACTGCTGGAAGGGTCGGTGCTGATGGATGGCGATCGCGTTCGGGTGATCGTGCAGTTGATCGACTCCGCCTCGGACCTGCATTTGTGGGCCGAGACCTTCGAGCGTGATGTCACTGACATCATCGCGCTGCAAAATGAAGTGGCACGAACGATCGCGGACGTCGTTGAAGTCCGGTTGACGCCCCGTGAAGAAGTCGCCCTGGCCGAGGCCAACCCGGTTCGGTCAAGCACTTACCGCGCGTACCTGAAGGGGATGTACCAGTTCCGCCAGGAATCACCGCAGGCTGACCGACGCGGGATCGAGATTCTCGAAGAGGTCGTGCGGCAGGACCCAACCAGTGCCCTGGCGTATGCAGGCCTGGCAATTGGTTATGCGAACATCGCACACGGCCCGTTTCCCGGGAACGCCTATCCCAAGGCCAAATCAGCGGCTGATATCGCCCTGCAGCTCGATCCGGAGCTGGCCGAGGCGCACCTGGCGGTGGGCATGTACCGGAATTACTACGAATGGGATTTCGAAGGCGCAGAAAAAGCACTCAAGCGTGCCATCGAACTCAACCCGAGTCTGACTGAAGCGCATTACCACCTGGCCTGGTTGTACGAGATACTTGGACCGGATTGGGAAGACGAATCGTTGGCCGAAGGCGAACGCACCCGTGAGTTGGACCCACTTTCCCCGTTCATGATTGCGTGGCTGGCTGACCAATATCGCGAGGCTTGCCAGTACGAGGAAGCCCTGAGCCTGGCCAGGGAGGCGATCAGGCTGGATCCTGACTTTCCGATCGGTTGGTACACGCTGGGAAATACCTATGCTGAACTGGGGCGATTTGACGAGGCGATTGATGCGCATCGACACTTTGCCGACCGGCCAGGATGGTCATGGGCTATTGGGACGACCTACGCGGCCGCAGGCCTCGAGGACAAGGCGCGTGGGGTCACTAAAGCCCTGGAGCAATTGCCCGGCACAGAATTCCCCCTCGCCGTGATTTATACGCAAATGGACGACCGTGAGACCGCCTTTCACTGGATCGCTGCAACGGAATCGGCACGGGTGCCCTGGTATGCGGCGTTACTGGGATGGTTCCCCGCTCATGAGGTTATCACTGACGACCCGCGGCTGCAGGCGCGTGCGGCGGCACTGGGTCTTCCCGACCCTCACACGGTGGGCTGTGGAACCTGATCGGTTCCCATAAAGAGTCTTTGCTCGCTGAATACGGGTTATCCCGCATCGTACAAGAGGCTCATGCAGTAGCAGACTAACCATCATGCTCGAAGAGTTCGGACCGTCTATTTACACCGCGGATGGACCTACCGTGTCGTTCTATGGGTTTCCTTACCCTACGCGAATGGCCATAGTTCGACTCTCGGATAGTAGCGTCTGGGTGTGGTCGCCGATCGCATTATCCGATGAACTGGTCAAATCAATAGCTGCTGTGGGGCCAGTCCGGCATATCGTCTCTCCGAATAAGATTCATCATCTTTTCCTGGCCGAGTGGATCGAACGTTGGCCTGCAGCGCGCTTGTATTCACCACCCGGCCTCGCAAATCGAAGGCCAGACTTGAATTTCGATGAAGAGTTGGGTGATGAGCCCGACCCGGCATGGGCGGCCGACATTGACCAGGTGATTTTCCGTGGTTCTTTGGCCATGGAAGAGGTTGTATTCTTTCATCGTGCATCGCGAACAGCGATCATTTGCGATCTTATCCAACGGCATCCTGAAGCGACTATGACGGGTTGGAAAGGCATGCTAATGCGTCTCGACAGCCTCGTTGGTAAGACCGGCAGTACGCCACGAGAATGGCGAGCCAGCTTCGTCAGGCGGGGCAAAGCGCGGGCGGCGCGTGAGAAGGTACTCAGCTGGCAACCCGACCGGCTGCTCATCGCCCACGGCGAGTGCGCACAAACCGGAGCAACCTCAGTAATCGATCATGCACTAGGGTGGATCTGATCCGTCCGCCTTGCCCCCGGAAGAAGACGTTGAGCTAGTATTGGATTGAAGGGCCGCTATTGACCCGTTGGTCTTGCCTACGTTTGGTGGACACCTGAGTTAAGTCCTAATGTCCGTTCTTCGAACAGGACTGGACTGATATTTCCGACATAGCCATTGGCAATAATATCCGATCGGCCATTCTGGCAGAGAATACCGCTAATGTTGGGTAGCAGAAACGCCTTCGCTCAGGTGACCAAACTCTTCCTCGAGACGCCGATAGTGTTCTGTATCGAAGATCGACTTTTTGCAGGGCGGCCACCACTGGAGGAGAGATGCCAGCGTGGATTCGTTTTCTTCGCTGAGAATTTCGCGCCATAAGTTCTCCACAGATTCCAGCTCTCCTGCTATGCAGAGCGTATAAGCGTAATCGTCCTTGAATTCCTGATATTTGTAGTGATTCAGATCCGCAACGTTTGAGTGCGCGACCTGGTCGCCCTCCTTTGCAAGTTCAAGGGCGGCTGCATTGTCTCCATCGAGAGCCCGCAGTCTTGCCAATGCAAGGACGGGAAGTGGATCGTCCGGCCGCTCATTACGACTCTGGAGCGCTTTCTGCCATGCCAACTTTGTAGCGGCTCGGCTTTCATCGCCCAATCCCGCGTCTCGAAAGATCCACGCCTTAAGTTCTTCCGCAGTAAAATATGTCGACGGGCCATCGAAGCCAACGGTCGCCTCCTTCGCATGGGCGACGGCGGCATTCATGTCGTCCCCAAGCCAGAAGAGCCAGGCGAGGTAATATTCGTAAAAAGGCGCTTCCCTTGGTGCGTTCGGACGTAACCAGACTTCTACGAGGGGGGGTATCGCGCCGTATTGCTGGAAATCCACTTCTGCGTGCTCCCGATGAAGCCCCCACGCGTCATCAAAGGTTGCGAGTGCGGCGCTGAGATGTGCGCGAGCATCATCATAGCGACGCATGCGCGTCAACGCGTAGCCATAATTCTCAACCAAAAAGACGTTCTTCGGATCAAGTGCCAGAGCCCTTTCGATATTGGCGAAGGCCTCGTCGTACCGACCTATCCGCAGCAGCACCCAGTAGCGAGTGTGAAAAATCTGGGCATTGCCCGGCAATCCACGCTCGGCCTGATCAAGCTCGGAAAGGGCTTCTTCGTAGCGGTCATCTGATGCGGCATAAGCCGCAAGTACCAAATGTATCTGAGGGAGGCCGGGGTCAATCTCCTGCGCTCGTGCCAGTGCAGTGCGGGAGTCTATTCCTACGTCGAGGTCATGCATCCTCATCCCTTCCACAAAATGTAAATCTTTGGCGAGGCGTACCCACGCCAGCGAAAACTCCGGGTCCTTCGCTACCGCCGACTTCAGTAACTCGATTCCTTGCTCGAAACGCGACGGATGGAGCATTGGAACAATCTCATCGAGAATCAGCAGGCCGCCAAGATAGTCTTTGTAGGCGTCGAGATTGTCAGTGGGTAACTCGGCGAGCGCCTCGGAGGTGGCGGGACTCAAGGAAACGTGTAGCGTCCTCGCAATCTCACGCGCAATCTCCGACTGAATGGCAAAGATATTCTCTGTTGTCAGTTCCCGGTCATAAGTCTCGGCCCACAGGTGCTTGTCGGTTGTCGCGTCAATGAGCTGAGCATTGATCCGGATTCGGTTGCCTGCTTTCTGCACGCCGCCTTCCAGGATGTGCTTGACCGAGAGTTCCTCACCGATCTGCCTGACGTTCTTCACGGTATCCGCATACTCACGAACCGAGGTGTTGGAGATCACATGCAGATTGGCGATCTTGGCCAGTTGGGTCAGCAGGTCATCGTGGATGCCGGAAGCGAACGCCAGACTGTCCGGGTCGCTGCCATGATTGACAAAAGGCAATGCCGCCACCGAACGGTCAAACTCACTGGACTCTGAAGCGGTTGAAACCGGTTGGCGCTCTTGCAGCATGAACTTGTCGACCGAAAAGTAGGCGACCGCGATGACGAGCAACGCGATAATGGCAAAATCGAAGTGGCGGCCAGACGGCGCACTCGGACGTACCTGGGAACCCGGTCCCGGGTCAGATTTCAAGCCATCGGGTGTCAACTCATACGCCCAGGCCAGGAACAGGGCAACCGGCGCACCCATTACGAGAAGCCCGAACACCCATTTCAGGGCCACATCTGGCAGTTCCAGAATGTCGAACAACAACTCGGCTACCTGGAGGAGCACCCAGGCACCGACGACGTATAACGTACCTACCCGGAAGACGTTTCGGCGCTTCAGTTCACCGAAGAACCCCATGTAACCACCTCTGCTTCGCGAAAAGATGCAGGTGTTCCGAGTTTAGAGCATAAATGCTGCGAGTCCGGGCGATCAGTGCCGCGATTTCGGAAATTACCTATGACCGTTACTGGCCGAACTGAGACGGTCGCCTGGAGCTGCTAGAATCGTTTCCTGACGACCCCAAGCGGTCACTCATAAGGCCACGTCAACTTCTACAAGAATTAGAAATTGGAGGGTCAAATATGCAAATCGCGGTAATTGGTGCCACCGGCAATACCGGGAGCGTAGTTGCAGAGCTAGCCCTGGAAAACGGTCACGATCTGCGTGCCGTTGTTCGGAACCCCGATGCTTGTGAAAATCTGGCTCTCCGTGGCGCTGAGATAGTCACTGCCGATCTGGATGATCACGTAGACATCTCGTCTGCGCTTACGGGCGTCGATGCAGTCTATTACTGTAGTCCTCTTCCTGTTGGCTACGATAAGCCGTTTACCGTCGAGCGGTCGCGGGGGCGCAATCTAATCGATGCGGCGCAGTCTGCAGAAATTAAACATTTCGTGCTCCTCTCGGCCATGGGACCGGAGACAGCCCCGGGGGTTGCGCTAATTGAGTCTAAACGTTCCATTGAGGGAGATTTAGCCACCAGCGGCCTCGAGTACACAATCTTGCGGCCAAGCATGTTTATGGATAACGTCGCAATGGCAGGGCCGGATGCATTGTTGGGCATTGGCCTTACCTGGCCGTTCTCCGAGAGCGCACTGATTCAGCCGATTGCAGTGGCCGATATCGCGCAGATCGCGTTCCAGGCCATGACAAGTGGCCCACGAAACCGATCGTTTGATCTCGTAGGGCCGGAAGCACTGACGTTCCCACAGATTGCCAATGA
>Ga0316201_10000083_pt1 | contig 37330 bp, 35 predicted proteins | sample CS6wburrow_MG_FD_204516 | JGI IMG/M metagenome (GOLD analysis project Ga0316201, IMG submission 204516) | Coastal sediment microbial communities from Delaware Bay, Delaware, United States - CS-6 worm burrow | ecosystem: Environmental > Aquatic > Marine > Coastal > Sediment | place: USA...
TTGATGCGGGCCGCACTGATCGCGCCGGGGGCTTCACCGAAAGCGGGCGTTCCACTCTTGGTGGCTGAGACGAGTAGAGCGTCGGGCTGTCGAGCGTCGGCGAGGTCGGGGGATCTGGAAGCGTTGGAGCCTGAGCAGTGGCCGCCACCGTACCCGAGGCGGTGCGAAGCTGATCGAGCGCCTCCGCCGCATGGGTCTCACGCTCATCGGGACGCTTGGCCCGCACCCTGTCGAGCAAGGAGCGAAGCCTATCTTCACGATCCGTCATGATGCCCTCTTCGTATCGAGCATGCCTATGATTGCAGGCAAGTCTGCTCCGTCCTTGAACCAACCCCAGACCGTCTCGGCTACCTCGAAGTCGACCATGATGAACTTCGATTCACCCGTCGGGACACAGGAAACCTGCCGCTGCGAAATCTGTGAGAACATGCCCCCGAGGAGCGCGGCCGCGCCAAGCTCGTCTTCGTCGAGCTCCGGTTTGTCACGTAACGTGACGACCAAGGCGGCGCCCCAGCGCTCGAAGGCTAGTCGCCCCCAACCGAAGAGCGAGGTCACCGCGGACACGTGGCCGAGCACCGCCTCCGCTGAGAGCACCGATGCCGGCCGGTCCAAGCTGCCTAGCACTTGGTCGCCGAGGAGCTCGCCCAATCGCCGAAGCGGAGTGAGGTCTCCATCTCGGGCTGCTGCTGCAACCAGCGATGAGAGCACATCTTCGCTGAGGACGACGACTCGATCGCCATTGCGCGTTCGAACCATCCCTTCGCTGAGATTGAACTCGTAGAAGCCGCTAGGATCAAAACGGCCGTCGTGCATAGGCCCCCCCTTCAGATGGGATGTAGAAGGTACATGCGGATCGTGTCAAATGCCCCGAGTGAAATCAAACCGCGTCTGCATCGCCATCGCGATTGCCCTGACGGCCCAAATCGCGCAGGCGCAGGGGGATCTGCTGGATGCGGACGGGATCGCAGAGGCGATCGTCTCGATGACCTCGCGGGTCTGGACGGGGCCCCGGACGCCAGAACCCGAACCCGTGGCGCGGCCCCGCACGGGATCGCAGATCCTTCGCTCGACTCACGCGCTTCTCAGCGTCCATGCCGATCCGGGGGTCAGCCAGCAGTCGATGCGGCGAGCGCTCGGCGCGGTCGAACACGCCAGGGGGCGCCTCGACGCGATGGGCTGGCCCTGGCCAATCCCGGATGGCGATCTAGGGGGCGGCCCGGAGCTCGACCTCTATCTCAGTACTGCCCTAGCCCCCGACGCCTACTCCGACGGAATGGCAGTCTGGTCGTACTTCGACCGCTGTTCGACCTTCGCGGTCCTCAGCCCAGCGACGCCGAACACGAAGCTCGAGGCCTGCGCGACCGCCGCCTACATCGACGCACTCTTGATGAGCATCGACCCCGCGGAGGCCAGGACCTGGCGGCGGGCGACGGCAGCCTGGTTGACCTGGGAGCTCACCGGTCAGTTTGGCTGCGATGACGACGCGCCGAGCCGCCAGCAGGCGGAACCCCATCGTTCCTGGGTGGCCGGAGCCACAGGCGGCGGCGCCGGTGGTGCCCTGTGGCTAGCGTATCTATCGGCGCGCCACGACGTCGTGCCGGGCCGGTTCGTGCGCGATGCTTGGGGGCTCGCCAGCCAGCGAACCTGGGAGGGGGCGCAGCTTCGTGCAGATCCGGATCTTTGGTCGTCTATCGAGTCCGCAGTCGACCGCAGCGGCGATCGTTTGCTCGACAACATCGAGCAGCTGGCAGTCATGAGATGGTTCGTCGGCCGGAGCGATGGTGGCGGCGCGCTCCTGGCCTCCCTCGACAGCGATGCGCAGGTACCGATCAGCATGGAAATGAAGCACCTTCCGACACGCGTGATCGCCTTGCAGCCGCTTCAGACATTCGGAAGCGCATACCTGGTCATGGATGCGAGCAGCTGGGGAGATAGCCGGCGTCTTCGCGCCTGGCTTCAAGGCGAGTACGGGGTCAGCTGGTCTTTCGTCGCGGTTCAGCTGGACGGACGTGGCAACGAGATTCGTCGAATCGCGGCGCCGCCCACCGGCCCCGCGCCCAAGGCCTACCTGCCCATCGAGCTCGAAGATTCCACCCGGCGACTTCTATTCGTGGTGACCAACCTCGCAAGCGGCCTACCAGATGCCGACGAGCCAGACTCGAGCGAACGGGCCTTCGAGCTCATCGTAGATCGCGCCCCGGACTAATTTCCGCAAACTAATTGCGGGGTCGGCGGCGGCGCCTTCGGCGACTACGCGGCTCTTCATCGTAGACGGCGTCCGTAGGCTCGTTGGCCCAGGAAGGCAATTCCTCGCCCCGGGCCATGCGATCGAGCGCGAACAAGGTCGCTGCGTCAGCGAAGTACTCGCGGCGCGCGATCGATTGAATGCGGCCGGTTCGAAGACGTCGCTGCGCCATGATGAGCAGGCGGATACGATCTTTGAGACGTCGCGGCAACGAAAGTCGAAGCGAGAGCTCTCGAACGAACTCTTCGTACGCGACAGGGACGTCCGATACGCCTTCGAGCGCCTCGTCGACGGGCCCGAGCAGGAGCGCTGCGAGCAGAACGGCATCGCCCGGAAGCCGGTCTTCGGCGGCCAGCGCATCGACCGCCTTCAAGCGTCCAAACGTCAGCGACGCGCCTTGGAGCTCGTCGTCCAAGAACGAAGCAAGCTCAGGGAGGATTTCACTAAGCACGCCCACGTCCCAGGAGAGGAACACCGAGCGCTGCGCCGCGCCACCACGCAAGAAGCGAAGGATCTCTTCGAGCACCCTAGGCGCGGCAGCGCGCCGGAGATCGCCCCGGTGCCGAACCATCGCGTCGTACACGTCTGGGTCGAGCCCCATGTCGAGGCGGGCACTGAACTTGATCGCCCGAAGAATGCGCACCGGGTCTTCTCGGAAGCGAACGTTTGGGTCACCGATGGTCCGGAGCAGATGCTCCTCGAGGTCGGCCACGCCACCCACGAAGTCGATCACCTCTCCCCGCTCGAGGTCGTAGAACAGGCCGTTGATCGTGAAGTCACGACGAATCGAGTCCTCGTGCGGCTCTCCGAAGACATTGTCGTTGGTGATCAGGAGGTCGGTGTCTTCGCCCTCGGTGATCGATTGCCGCGAGGGAATCAGGCGCACGGGCTCCGGCCCTGCGCACAGGGGAATCTTCTTTGCGAACTTCGGCTTGATGACCTCGTAGTGCTGGGAAGGATCGCGTCGAAAAGTCGCAACCTCGATTATTTTCCCACCCGAGAACAGGACGTGCGCGAGACGGAAGCGCCTGCCGATGACGCGGCAGTTGCGAAAGAGGTCGCGAACCTCGTACGGCCGGGCACTCGTTGCCAGATCGAAGTCCTTGGGCTTTCGGCCGAGCATCAGGTCGCGCACACCACCGCCGACCAGATAGGCGGTGTGGCCATGTCGGTTGAGGCGGCGAATGACTTTCGCAGCATCTTGGTCGACGAGCCTACGCGGAATCGCGTGGGCATAGACGATAGGCTCCGGCGGCTCTTCGTCGAGAACGCCTCGATCTTCGTCTTCTCGTCGACCGAAGTCAGAATCTATAACTCGGGTCATCAAAATCCAATGCCTATGAGGGGCAAGATGTAGTTACTGACTTGTAGCAACAAGCCGTCCTGACGGCAATCTAAGACCAATGCTACGGTCTGCCGACAAAATGAACCAGCTCGAACGAATGGCCGGCAATGTGATCGTCTGCGGTTTTGGCGGCACCGAAGCTCCGCCCACGGTTCTCCGCTGGCTGTCGGAAGACGCCGTAGCGGGTTTGATCCTGTTCAAGCGGAACATCAATGACCTGGATCAGGCCGCGGAACTGATCGCCTCTTGCATCGAAGAAACCGACCCTGCGAATCCAATCTTGGTCTGTGTCGATCAGGAAGGCGGTCGCGTGGCTCGTTTCGGCGAACCCGTGCTTAGGCTCCCGCCGATGCGTGCCCTGGCAGCAGCTGGCGACCCGCGTCTGACCCGGGACGCCGCAATGGTTCTCGGGCAGCAGTTGCGCTCGATAGGAATCAACCTGGATTTCGCGCCGGTGCTCGATGTCGACACAAACCCGGACAACCCAGTAATCGGTGACCGCGCGTTCGGCAGAGCGCCAGACGACGTGATCGAGCACGCGCTTGCCTTCGCCGAGGGACTTCACGACGGAGGCGTCTTGTCTTGCGGCAAACACTTTCCAGGCCACGGCGACACCGATCTCGATAGTCACCTCGCGCTTCCAACTCTCGGTCACGACCGAGCCCGCCTCGAAAGGGTGGAGCTCCGGCCGTTTCGCGCTGCGGCTGGGAAGATACCTTCCCTGATGACGGCACACGTCGTCTTCGAAGCCGTCGACCCGAAAGTTCCCGCGACGATGTCAGCGGCGGCGATCGCCAAGCTCCTGCGCGAAGACGTCGGTTTCGATGGTGCGGTCTTTTCGGACGACCTGGAGATGAAGGCGATTGCCGAGCGTTATTCGATCGAGGAGGCGGGCGTGCTCGCCATTGAAGCCGGTTGCGATTTGCTTCTAGTCTGTTCCGATCTCGAAGCTGCGGCTCGGCTCCGCGAGAAGCTTGCGAGCGAAGCTGAGCGTAGCGAGTCGTTTCGAGCCCGTCTCAGTGAAGCTCGCGCGCGCGCGGACGGGCTCCGCCGGCGGGTCCTCGAGCTGCCCCCTGCCGTTCCGCTCCAAAACGCGCTAGACAGCGCCGAAGCCCAGTCGGTGAGGGCGCGCCTTCAGCAACTCGTATGACCGCAAGCGATTCACTTCCAAATGCCCCAGCGTCGTTCCTCGTCGGCGATCACTGGCAAGTCGGCGTCTACCGCACACCGTTCGCCAGGGCCGAGCTGAGCCGGCGAGGCTGGCAGCGTTTGCGGCTCAAGGAGTGGCACTACATCTCGCTCACGACGGACGAATGGTTCGTAGCGGTCGGTCTGGTGAACTTGGGGTACGTCGGAAACCTGTTCTCCTACGCCGTCGATCGGGTGCAGGGGCGGCCTGCGGTCGAGTACGGCGCCCTCTCCCCCTTGGGCAGAGCGCTCAGCATTGCGTCGAGCTCTGTCGACGGGACGACGAGCTGGAAGAGCCGCGATGCGACTGTATCGGTGGCCGCCAAGGGTGGCTGGAACCTGGAGCTGGACATTCCGCTCGGCTCAGAGCGCCTGCGCGGATCCGCACGAATCGAGGCGCGCGAATCCCTCGCAATGTTACACCGACTCGGTCCGGGTCGACTCGCCTACACGCACAAGGCGGCGGGCTGGCCCGCCTCTGGCCAACTCGAGCTCGGCGCACGCAGCATTCGGCTCGATGGCGGGCTCGCGGCGAGCGACTGGACTCGTTCCCAAGCGAACCGGGTCACCGAATGGAAATGGGCATCCATGAGCGGCTTCCTGCGTGACGGAACCGCCATCGGCCTCAATCTATCCGCCGAAGTGTACGACGACCAAAACGGACACTCCGTCGAGAACGCAGTTTGGCTGAACGGAGAGGTGCGACGCTTGTCGGGCGTGCACTTCGAAATGCCGTCGGATCCCAAGACCATGCGCTGGCTCATTCGGAGCCTCGACAGCGACGAAGTCGCAATCGAATTCGAACCCTTGGGCGCTCGCGAAGAGCACACGAACTTCGGCCTGGTGCGAACCGATTTCGTACAACCGTACGGCCGTTTCGAAGGCCGCGTCTGCGGCCACGGGGTCACCGGTTGCTTTGGGGTCGTCGAAACGCATCTGTCGGTCTGGTGAGCTGAGGCTGTCTTGGAGATCTACGGCGACACGAGCGGGCTCAGTCCTTCCGAAACCAAAGCACTGCAACGCATCTACAGGCGCAAGGTGCCGCTCGAGCGACTGACGACGCCGGAGCTCACCCGAGCCCTCGTCGGCGTTTCACACGCGACGGGGAGACAGGCCGGGGTGCTCGTAGACCGCCGCGGAACGGTGCACCACGTGATCGTGGGCGACGCATCGAAGCTAATGTTGCCCGACGTGGGTCGCATGCGCGCCGGCGCAGGCAGGCTTCGAGGCCTACGGCTGATCCACACGCACTTGCGCAACGAGCCTCTGAGCCGCGACGACCTCGTCGACCTCACGCGACTGCACTTGGACATGGTGGTTGCGATCTGCCTAGCGCCCGGCGAAGAGCGAGCGCTCTGCGTATACTACGGTCACAATTTCCCGGGCTTCGACGACAGCAGCGAGCCGCCGTTCCGAACGTTCGGGCCGATTCCGTACGCCAAGGCTCGGGACAACCCAGCCGAGATCATCGCAACCTTGGAGCAAGAGTTCGCCCGAGCTGCGCGGGCGCGTGGAGTCACCGCAAAAGACGGTCGCGCCATCCTGATCCACGTTTGCGACAAGCGAAGCGCGGGCCAGGCAGAAGATTCACTTCGAGAGCTCGAAGAGCTGGCTCGCACGGCGGGCGTCGAGGTTGCCGACCAGGTGCTACAGGTACGAGACCGAGTGGACCCTCGCTATGCGCTTGGCCGCGGCAAGCTCGAAGACGTCGTGATCCGCGCCATGCAACTCGATGCGGAGACCTTGATCTTCGACTGTGACCTCCGGCCTGCCCAGGCGAACAACATTGCGCGAATGACCGACCTGAAGGTTGTCGATCGTACGCAACTCATCCTCGACATCTTCGCTCAGCACGCCGAGACCAGCGACGGCAAGCTGCAGGTTGAGCTCGCACAGATGAAGTACCTACTACCGCGCCTAGGACAGCGGGACGACGCCCTCTCTCGCCTTACCGGCGGCATTGGGGGTCGCGGCCCAGGTGAGACGAAGCTCGAAGTCGGACGTCGTCGTGCGAGGGAACGCATCACGCGTCTCCAATCACAGCTCAAGCGGCTGGGGAAGCAGCGCGAGCAGCGACGCGCGCGTCGAAAACGGAGCGGAACCCCTACCATAGCCATCGTCGGCTACACGAACGCGGGCAAGAGTACCCTCCTGAACGCGCTGACGGGAAGCGACGTGATCGCCGAAGACAAGCTATTCGCGACGCTCGATACGCGCTCACGAACCACGAGACTGCCCTCGGGGCGCGACGTCATCATGACCGACACGGTGGGCTTCATTCGCGATTTGCCGAAGGACTTGTTCGCCGCCTTCCGCGCCACCTTCGACGAGACCCAAGACGCGGACCTCCTACTGCACGTGATCGACGCGTCGGACCCCTGCCGAAGCGAGCACGTCGAAACTACCGAGAAGCTGCTGGTCGACCTCGGACTCGAACGTGTTCCTCGGATCCTCGTCTTCAACAAGTGCGACAAGCTCTGCACGCCTCAGGCGACGCTCGAGAACCGTGGAGTTCCGATCAGCGCGGTAGACCAAGGCACTCTCGGAGCGCTCAAAGAGGCCATTGAACAGCGGATTGAGGTCTCCCACCCAATGCTCCAGGGCGACGAGCCTACTTCTTCACAACCGGCTTGATTCCGACCTTGCCATCGATGACGACGACCTTGAAGTCGATGCGCTTGCCTTTGTGCTTGCGGTCGAGCTTGGGGACCATCTTTTTGAGGCTCTTCGCAACGCTCTCGTAGTCGATTTTGTCTGTACGCTCGTTGTTGCTCCGCTTGGCCTCGACGTAATTCTCGTAGATCTGATGCAGGCGCGCCTCGCCGGGCCCCTTGGAACGCGCAGCAATCGGCGGTGGCGCTCGACGGCTTGACGGCGCCGCGTTGTTCGGGGTCGGCTTACGAGGCTTGGGTCTATTTGATTTAGGTTTCGAGAATCGCGCGGTTGGCGCGTCATGGGTGTCTGCAGCCGGCGGTCGTACCCCCTGCGCGCGAATGTTCTGCAGCGTCGTCGCCGTCTCCTGCTCGTCGAGCGGCGCGTCGTTTGGCGCGACCTCCGGCGCGCGTCGGAGCTCGTCCATCCGATCGCTCGCTTCGGCGATTAGCTGATCCATGCTGACGTCATCGTTGGGATCGAGCTCGAGCGGACCGCTGCTTCGACGCTTTCTATCCTGCGCTCGCGCCGCTCGTGAAGCCTCTCGTCGGCGCCTAGCCCGGAGCAGGTCGCGGCGATAGGTTCCTTCTTCGATCTGTCGGCCGATGCGACGCCAGTAGGTCTGGAGAGTGGTGTAACGCTGGATCAAGGTCTGAAAGCGAAATCGCATCGCGGTGTTTCTAGGTTGCTCCTTGCGCAGGGCGTGAAGCATCCGATCGAATTGCTTGCGCGGGATCTGCGGTTCGATGCGCTCGATCCCTTGGAACCACTGCTCGTAAAGATGCTTGATGCGCGAAAGCTGCACCTCGGCGTCGGACAACATGATTTCGAATTCTTTTGGCGTCATGACTCCACCGTCAGAGCGGTGTGACCTTCAAATTGTCGAAACAGAGGTTCGATTGCCAGTTATTGAAGCCAAAATGGTCATGGCCCCGGCCCTGCAAGGGCTCGGAATCCTCCATTTTCATTAGGACTTCGTCGTCCACCCACACGGTCACAATGCCATCCATTCGCTCAATTCGGAACCGGTAGACCCTGCCCGGCTCGACTTTTCGGTGCTTGCCGACGACCCGATCGTGCCCGTGTTCGTCCATCCGGGCCAGTACGTTTCGAGAGTTGTTCCAGCCTCCGAAAATGATCACGTAGCTCGTCGCAGTGTAGCTGTCGCTCTTTGCGAAGGACGCTCCATCCCCGAAAATCTCGACCTTGATGTCTCCGTCGGGGCTCTCGCTCCGCACGTCGAACTCTACCCGTACCTCCCGGGGCAGCGTCCGCAAGAGCCAAAGAGGATGGTTCTTCGCCCCCTGCACGCGAAGCTCCCCGTTCTCGATCCGCCAGTTCCCGCCTGTCGCTTCGTACGCACTCCCGATCTGCGTTCGCTCGAAGTCGTCGCTGAATCCAGTCCCTATCCCAGGGTCCCCCTGCGGGGTACAGCCGGCCAGCAAGCACAGCAACACCAAGGCTGGCGCTGGCGCTGGCTCAAGGGTCGGTACACCCATCTTCATCCAGATCCTGCCCTTCGATCGCCTCTTCATTTGGGCACTTGTCGTCTGCGTCGGGGATGAAGTCGTTGTCGTTGTCCGGGTCCATGCAGCCGTCTTCGTCCTCGAACCCGTCCATGTCTTCGGGGAGACGCGGGCACTCGTCGCGCGAGTCCGGGATACCGTCCGCGTCGAGGTCGTCGGTTTGCGGAGACCAGGACACGCCGACGATGGCTCGGAACCGCGGTTGTCCGAGACCACGAATGAAGCCCATACCGATCGCCGCGGTCATGGTCACGTGGTTCTTGGTCCAGCGAACACCGATATCACCTTCGAGAGTGTTGGTGCTCTTGCCGTCAAAGGTCGTCGTGCCGCGGAGCTCGAGAAGCCCGAACAGATCATTGGCGGGCGGAATCGGCGGTTTCAACGAGAAGCCGTACTGGAGCTCCTGGCCCAGGGTGTCCACACCGAATTGCCGGGAGTTCACGCGATATCGCCAACCCAGCATGGTGCCGGCGCCGGCGCCAAGAAGATGAAAGTCGGCGAGCAACTGTGCATCGAACGTGAACTGCCCTTCGCTTGCGTAGAAGCTCGTGCTCCCAATCGGCACCGGAAAGGTGAACAAGAGACCCATCCCGGGGCCGTCGGGTCGATTCTGAGTCTTCTCAGTCTTCTCGCCGAAGAACCGAATCTTCGTGGTGAAACGAGGGTCTTCAACGGCGAAGCCCGTGAATGACCGCGGGCCGGTGACGGGATCAGTCTCTCCGGTCTGGTAGAGGACCAACGGAACTTCCAGGGCAAGTGACCAGCGCCCGAACAGGCCGGCCTCGAAAAACAGGTCGCCGGTCAGCCTGTGATCGATGAGCTGATCCCTTGTCCCGTCGGAGTACTGAATGCGAAGCGGCCGGTTCGAATACCAGGTGGACAGGCCGACGTTGAGGCGGCCGTGGCCCGGCGTCGCGCTGCCGTTGAAGCCGAGAAAACCAAACCGATCGAGTGCAGGCCGAAAGCGCTCGATGTTGATCTCCTGTGCTGAGACCGGCGCCGATGTCGCGATCGCCACGAGCAATCCAAGTACCGCCGTCAATCGAATCATGGAGCCTCGCTGGTTCCCAAGAGGTGAGTAGTGTGAACGTTCTTCAGTGCTGCGAGCATGCTTTGGCGCACCTGTGGTGCGCGCTTTTCAATGTCGTCGAGTAGCCCTTTGACCTGCTGACGCCAGAGATTCTCCTGCGAACCACAGAGATTGCACGGAATGATGGGGAAATCCAAATCCTGTGAATATGCGGCGATGTCTCGCTCCGAAGAATACAGTAAGGGGCGGATCACGGTGTTGCGTCCATCGCCAGTGCGTAGCTTTGCAGGCATCGCACTCAGCGCTCCGTTGAACATCATGTTCAGCATGAGCGTTTCGATCGCATCGTCTCGGTGATGCCCGAGCGCAATCTTCGAGCAACCCAAGCTCTCTGCGAGGTTGTACAAAATACCTCTGCGCAAGCGCGAGCACATGCTGCAGTAGGTTTGCCCTTCGGGAATGCGCTTGGTCACCAGTTGATAGGTGTCTTTGCGAACGATTCGGTGCTGGTAGCAATGCTCGCGCAACCAGGCCTCGAGCGCGGAACCATCGTAGCCCGGTTGGCCCTGGTCGACGTGTACAGCGATGAGCTCGAAACTCACCGGCGATCTTTGGCGCGCGCGCTCCAAGAGATGCAGCAAGGTGTAACTGTCCTTGCCGCCGCTGATGGCGACCATCACGCGGTCGCCGGGCTCGATGAGCTGGTAGTCGGCAATGCATCGCCCCATCTCGCGAGCGAGTCGCTTTTCCAAAGTGGCCTGGCCCACGCGCGATGGGTACCCGGCTGAGCTTGGGGCTGCAAGGCCTTCGGTCACTTCGCTCTTCGGAGGGAGACGGCACGTGCATGCGCCTCCAAGCCCTCGAGCCGAGCGAGACCCTCGAGGAGGTCCGCCTGGCCAGTGATGGCTGCCTGCGAGTACCGAATCAGTGACGAACGGACGACGAAATCGTAGACGCCCAGCGGCGACGCGAAACGGACGGCGCCGCCAGTCGGAAGCACGTGACTCGGACCGGCGGCGTAGTCACCCGCGGCTTCGGGCGTGTGATAGCCAAGGAAGATCGCGCCGGCTGCTCCGATTCTGCCCAACATCGCTTCTGAGTCGGCGACCGAGAGGCTCAAATGCTCGGCCGCGAGCAGGGTCGCCGCTCGGCCGGCTTCCTCCAAATCCTCGACGACGAAGCAGTACCCATTGCTGCGGACCGACTCTTCGGCGATCGCCCGTCGAGGGAGCGATGCGAGTTGTCGTTCCACGGCGGCATCAACGGCGTCTGCCTGTGCGCGTGAAAGGACGACGGCAAGGGGATAGGCAGCCTCGTCGTGCTCCGCCTGCGACAAGAGGTCCGCCGCTACGATCTCCGGATCGGCGCCGTCGTCCGCAACCACTAGGATTTCACTCGGGCCGGCGATCGAGTCGATGTCGACCACGCCGAAGACGAGTCGCTTCGCGCAGGCCACATAGATGTTGCCCGGGCCGACCACTTTGTCGACACGGGCAATCGACTCGGTGCCGTAGGCGACCGCAGCGATGGCCTGCGCACCGCCCGCGTCGACGACCTCGGTCACGCCGGCCACTTCGGCCGCCGCCAGGATCTCCGGCGTCGGGTTCGGCGTGATCAAGACGATTCGCTCGACTCCAGCGACGGTGGCTGGAATCGCGGTCATCAGGACCGTGGACGGATAGCGAGCCTTGCCGCCAGGGGCGTACACGGCTGCTGCGGCCACCGGCTTGACGCGCTGACCGAGCTGGACGCCGTCCTCTTCGTAGCGAAACCCGGACTCCCGCTGATGCTCGTGGTAGCGCCGAATCCGGTCACCGGCGGCTGCCAGCGCCTGTCGTATCGCGGGATCGACCGCGCGCGCTTCCTTCAACCAGGCGTCGCGATTCAAGACGAGCGATTGAGGACGCCGGCGGTCGAAGCGCTCTGTGTACTCTAGAACAGCCTCGTCGCCCCGCTCACGCACCGCGTCGAGAATCGCGCGAACGTCGGACTCGACGCGGGCAAGATCTTCGTCGCCGCGTCGACTCAAAGACGCTAACGTGTCTTCATAGCCCGGTTGGCCCTGTTCGTAGATCGTCAGCATTTGCTGGTTCTAGCGGGCGGAACAATGGGGTCAACCACGCAACCTTGCCCTGCGGGGCCGAAAGTGCTCAGACTTCGGCGATCATGAAGGTACGCCTGCACAACACCCTGACGGGCCAAAAGGAGCCCTTCGAGCCAGCAGACCCGAACCACGCTCGCGTGTATGTCTGTGGCCCGACCGTCTACGACTACGCTCATCTAGGCCACGCGCGCTGCTACGTCGTCTATGACGTGCTGGTTCGCCACCTGCGGAGCAATGGAATGCGGGTCACGTACGTCCGGAACATCACCGACGTCGATGACAAAATCCTCAAACGCGCGGCCGAAACCGGCACCGAGCCGACAGCGCTCGCTGCGCGTTTCGCCGAGGCCTATTCAGAAGACATGCATCGACTCGGAAACGCCGACCCGGATATCGAGCCGCGCGTCAGCACGCACCTCGAAGACATCTTCGCCTTGGTGCAGCGCTTGATCGACGGCGGGCATGCTTACCTGGCCGATGGCGACGTCTATTTCTCGGTCGAGTCCTTTCCAGAGTACGGCAAGCTCAGCCACCGGGACCTCGGAAAGATGAAGAGCGGCGCGAGTGATCGGCTCGACGAAACCAAAACCGCGCGCAAGCGCCACCCAGCGGATTTTGCCCTTTGGAAAAAAAGCGAGGGCGAGGCCTGGGGCTGGGAAAGCCCCTGGGGGCGTGGCCGCCCGGGCTGGCACATCGAGTGCTCTGCCATGTCGATGAAACACCTGGGCGACACACTGGATCTTCATGGTGGCGGCCTGGACCTAGTGTTCCCGCACCACGAAAACGAAATCGCACAAAGTGAGGCTGCAACAAGCAAACCCTTCGCGCGCTGCTGGATGCACAACGGTTTCGTCGAAGTCGACAAGGAGAAGATGAGCAAGAGCCTCGGCAACTTCTTCACGGCGCGAGATTTGTTCGACCGCATCGAGCCCGAGGCGATCCGCTACTTCATGATGACGGTGCACTACCGCGCCCCGCTCAATCTGGACTGGACGCTCGATGAGGCTGGCAACGTGACCGGCTTCCCGCAATTCGAAGAAGCGGAGCGTCGCGTCGCGTATCTATACAAAACGAAGCAACGTCTCGAAGCTCTTCCGCCAAAGCGCGTGATCGACAGCGACGGCCCCGGCCCAGCCGAGATCTCGGGTTTCAGCGAAGCGCTGCGCGAATCGTTGAACGACGATCTCAACATGCCGGTGGCGCTTGCAAAACTTGCCGACTTCCTCAAGGCGGTGAACGAGCTTTGCGACCAGGCCATGAAAAAAAAGGGCAAGGCGCCCCGCGGCTCGGTAGAGCAGGCGCAGGCGGGCTTCGCGGCGTTGGAGAAAGAGCTCGGGCTTGGCGCCGAAGCGGCGGAGGTCATCCTTCTACGAATCCGTGACCGAAGAGCCAAGGCGTGCGGCTTGGAAGCTGAGAACGTCGAGCAGCGAATTTCGGCACGCACCGAAGCCAGGAAATCCAAAGACTTCGCACAAGCCGACCGAATTCGGGACGAGCTTGCGGCCCTCGGCGTCGAGTTGCTGGACGGCCCCGAAGGGACCGGCTGGACGATGGCGGACTGATGAGAGTATCAGGTGGGATGCGCTGAGCGCCTCAAAGTCCCGGTTTGTCTGGGGAATCCGCGTGCAAGGATGTGTCACTGGCCCGCTCGATATGGCACCCTAATAGTTCCTTGGAGCAGCAAGCTTTGACGTCGTCTGTCCCACAGCCAATGGCGGAAGGTACCTTGAGTGCCACGCCACTGGGCCACGTACTCCTCTCGATTCAAAAGAAGGGGCTGTCGGGTACTCTCGCGATCTGGCCGGACGACGAGCGGCCCGGGCAGGACCGCATCCTCTTTCGCTCGGGCGCCCCCGCGACGGGACGCTTCATCGACCCCGCCTCCGACTTAGAACGCGGCATGCTCAGGCTATTCAGCCGCAGAAACGGCGCGTATGCGTTCTACGAAGCGGATTTGGTTGGCGAGGGTGAGGGCGTGCTCCGAGGGGCAGTCGACATCTTCGGGCTCATTGCCCACGCGCTCCGCGCAGACGTTCCGAAGGACGTGGCCGTGCGCGTGATTCGGAAACTCGGCGCGGAGGCCCAACGCATCAAGGCAGGAGCGCCCCTGGCGAGACTCCACCTTCAAGCCAACGAGATGGCGTTCGTCGAATTGATGCGGGCGGAACCCGCCCCGGCGGGAACGCTGATCGAGCAGTTCGGCGACCCGAAGGTCGCGCAGCGGATGCTCTACTTGCTCGCAATCACCGATTGCCTGGAACCCTACATTCCCGGCTCACAACAAAAACTCAAGGCGCCCCGGGCCGCTGTGCCGCCAAAGCGGCGGGCGTCTACTCCGCCAAGTGCGCGCGTCTCGATGCGACCTCCCGGAGGTCCGTCGTCGCGGGACCGCTACTCGACACCGCCTGGGAATCGCGATTCCGGTCTCCCTGGAGCGGATTCAGTCTTGCCAGCCTCGCTCAGCAACCTACCGCCGTCGCGAACGTTTTCTGGAGAGATCGTCGCACCACGCGCGCTGCCGTCGGCACCTCCGCCGGGCCTGAGCCCCGAGCTCGCGAAGCGCTGGGACGAGGTGACCCGAGTCATCTCGATGATGGACCGCCAGAACTACTTCGAGATGCTCGGCGTGAAAGAATCCGCCGACAGCAGCAACATCAGCAAGAAGTACATGACGCTTGCGAAGACCTGGCATCCAGACCGATTGCCGCCAGAGCTTTCGGCGCTCCGTCCCTGGGTCGAGGAGATCTTCCACCTCTTCACAGTGGCCAGCGATACCCTGAGCGACACGACCAAGCGCATGGAGTATCAGAAGGCGGTGATGCAGGGCGGCGGAACGCCCGAGGCCGAGCGCAAGCTCAACGTGATGGTAGAGGCGGCGATCAATTTCCAGAAGGTCGACGTGCTCGTGAAGCGGCGACGGTACGACGACGCGCTTCAGATTTGCGACGCCGCGATGACGGTCGTTCGTAAGGAAGCCGACTACCCCGCGATGAAGGCGTGGATCCTTGTGCTGCGCGATGGCATCGAAGAGGAGGAGACCGCCGACGAGATCCGCGACCTTCTCCGCAAGACGTTCGCCTTGAACCCAGACCATGTGCACGGTCATTTCGTGCGAGCCCATTTGTTGAAGAGGATGGGCGAGCACGACAAAGCACTGAAGCACTTCAAGAAAGTGGCACGGCTCGACCCGAATAACCTCGAGGCAGTCCGCGAGGTCCGCATCGGGACGATGCGCCAGGCCAGAGGCCGCAGCAGCGCGCCCCCCCCGGCACGGGAAAGCAAGGCCTCGAACCTGTTCGGCAAGTTCTTCAAGAAGTGAGTCGCGGCACAGCGGGACGAGCCCGGACTCGGGTCGTCTCATGGATTTGGGGGCGAGCAGGACCCGCGACCGAGCTCGCCGGTCGCAAGCCGTCCTCCGATCGCATCGTGTCTCAATGCAGCTTAGAAACTCGCGATCGTCACATGGACACGGGCGTCATGGGCGGGGACGATGACGAGCTCGGGGTTTGCGCGTTGCAGTTGGTGCAAGAGGATCAGTTGCTCGCGGACCTCTGCTGCATCGTGGTCGACCATTCGCCGGGTCAGCCAGGGCTTTTCTGCGGGCCAGTCCACCCCTTCTCGGGTCCAGGAAGTGTCGCCAATGGCCAAGAACCGATTGCCATTCGGTAGGGTCACGAAGACACCCGTCGAGCCCGGGGTGTGGCCGGGCATCGGTACGAGCACTACGCTGCCGTCGCCGAAGAAGTCGTGGCTCACAGCGAACGGCCCGTAGGCAGGGCCGGTAAAGCTCAACTCGTGAAGCTGGAACGGGCCACTCGCCTCCAGCTGCCGATAGAGCTTTCCGCCGGCGTCATCGGAGCGCGCATGGGCGAGCTCCTCTGGCGTGATCCAAACAGGGACGTCGCGCAGGTCCTCTAGGCCGCTGACATGATCCCAATGCGAGTGTGTGAGCACGACTCCGCGAAGGTCCTGAGGTCCGAGCCCTCGGGCAGCGAGCGCGTCGATGGTCGGCTGCTTCACCGTCAGACTCGCCAAGGCCTGCATCAGCAAGGGCGTCGTCTTTAAATGATCTGCCACGTTTCGACCCACTCCTGCATCGACTAGCAAGCGTCCCCGGGGGTGCTCGACCATGAAGGCAGCAAGCCCGGTTACCAAGGGCTTCGTTAGGGACCCTCCCCGAACGCTGAAGCCCTCTTGGCTCCTCATCTCGGCGCCCCTAATCACCGAAAACGACACGCCTTCGATCGAAACCGGCGGCGGCAATGCCGGCCCAATGCCCTTCGGCACGCTCAGGGGACGCTTCACGAAGGTCCATCCAACAGAGGCCAGGAGAATGACGAGGAGCAGAAACGCAATCCGGATCTTCATGCGGAGACGACGATAGTACCGTGGCCCTCCCGTGTCGCGCGCAGGATCCCGATCACACCAGCCACCGGCGGGCGCCGGCGTCCAACGAAACTCGCCGCTTCCCCCTCCCCCCAACCCCCCGAAATCGGACAGCCAGTCCTTGGCACAGCTGCTGCAAGAGGTATCGGCCATGGACCTTCCCCGCGAGCGACTCTCTCGTCTTGGCCCGACGACCCTTTCCGATGCAGAGCTGCTCGCGCTCATCCTCGGCACCGGGCGCGCGGGCGAAGACGTTGGCTCTTTGGCGATCCGCATCTTGACAGACAGCGGCGGGTTCTGGGCTCTCGCACGAATGAGCGTGACCGAGCTTGCCCGAATCGCGGGCATTGGCCCGGCGAAGGCTGCTCGCCTAGCCGCTGCGTTCGAGCTGGGGTCACGTAGCCTCGTCTCGCCCGACCTCGGTGCCGCTCCACTTTCGAATAGCGAAGCGGTCTTCCTGCGCTATGGCCGGAAGCTGATGGCGAGCCAAATCGAGCGATTCATCGTGCTCTGCGTCGATGCGAAGAACCGCGTCCGGGCTGAGCGAGAGGTCGCGCGCGGGGGCCGTACGAGTTGCCAGGTCGATCCGGCGGAAGTCTTTCGGCTTCTCGTTTCAGAATCCGCCTCGGGCGCCATCTTCGTCCACAACCATCCCAGCGGGGATCCTGATCCGAGCCGCCAGGACCTCGAGCTCACCCAGCGCCTCATCTCGGCCGGGTTATTGCTCGATATCCGCATCCTTGATCACCTCATCGTGGGGAGCGGGAGATACACGAGCCTGCGGGACGCCGGTCTGTGGCCAAGTAGTGCTGCAAAATCAAGCAGTTCCACTGCGTTGCCGAGTTGATTTGGGCGACTTGACACCCCCCCGACCCCGTGCTTTCTTCGGGCACTCTTATTTCTCGGGAGCATTGCAGTGAAGCGGACCTATCAACCACATCGTAAGCGCCGTCTTCGGACACACGGGTTCCGCGCGCGTATGAAGACCAGAGGCGGACGGGCCATCATCAACGCCCGTCGTCGCAAGGGGCGCACGCGCCTCACCGTGTCCTGCTACAAGAAGTAGCTCAAAACGGTGCGATGATGCCTCGCACTTTGGGAACCACGGGGGCTCTGGGCGACAAACCGCAGCGGTTTCGACGCAGGGATCGGCTGAAGAAGCGCTACGAGTTCAAGCAGGCACAGCTCAGCGGGCGACGAATCCACACCCCCCACTTTCTCATCGTCGTCCTACCTAATGCACTACAAAACACGCGACTTGGGATCACCGTGACGAAGAAAGTGGGAAGCGCAGTCCAGAGAAACCGCATCAAGCGGGTCGTGCGCGAAGTCTTTCGGCGCAACCGTGAGCTGTTTCCGGCGTCCCATGACCTGGTGTTCATCGCGAAGCGCGGTGCCACCGACATCGACTACGACTCCTTGCTCAACGAGCTCCAGCGCGCAGCGAAGAAGCTGCGGACCGGAGTGATGCGATGATTCGGGCGGCTCTTCTTTTCTTGATCCGCCTCTATCAAATCACGCTGTCTCGTCTGATCGGCCCCTCTTGCCGATTCGAGCCTTCTTGTTCCCACTACATGGCGACCTGTATCCAGCGTTTCGGCGCCTTCCGTGGTTCCTGGCTTGGAATCAAACGCATCGGGCGCTGCCACCCACTCAACCCGGGCGGCTACGATCCGGCTCCGCAGTGCGAGCACTCGCAGCAACAACGGCACGAGGCGCGGCATGGATGATCGAAAGCAACCACCTGTCGCCCTGATGATGCTGCCCTTGCTGGCACTTGGTGCGATGCTGGCCGTTCAGTATTTCGCGCCGCCCAAGGCCCAGACGGAAGAGCCTGCGGCAGAACAGGCTGCGATCGAACAGGCTGCGAAAGCAGACGACAGCGGCTCCGGCGAAGCAGAGCAGGCCCAGATATCGCCCGTGGACGCGCGCTCTCGCACCGACTCGCAAACCATCCACCAGCTGCACAGCGATCGCATCATCGCCTCTTTCACGGACCTCAACACCGCCTTGGTGAGCCTGAAGGTCAAGGGCGAGCGGTATCTGGACGACGAGGGAAACCCGTTCGAGCTGGTGACGACGCAGAAGGAGCAGTACCTGCCACTGGCACCCTCGTTCTCGGGCGTGAAGGTGCCGGCTGACGCGCGTTGGCGGGTCTTGGAGGCCTCGAAAGAGAAGCTCACCTTTCAGTGGACAGGCGATGGGGTCTCGGTCACCCGCACCTGGGAGCTCGCCGAGCCGGCCTATCAGCTCCAGTCCTCGATTGAGGTCCGCAACAACGATCCTCGTTCGAGGTCGGTGGGCCTGGGCATCACCTCGGCGCACTACGTCCGCCGGGAGGACGAAAAAGCCGGCATGATCGGAAGGCCGTCGCCGGCTCTCAGCCACGGTATCTGCCAACAAGCTGACGAGACGATCCGCGAGGATCGCGAAGACCTGCTGAGCGAGGACGAGGCGCGACCGATGCAACCTCACAGCTTCGGCCCGGGAATCGAGTACGTCGCGCTCAGTAGCGTGTACTTCGCCATCATCGCGGCGCCCGAGGGGGAAACCGCCGAACGATGCGACATGCTGACGACCGATCGTGGTGGCACCGTGAAGGACCCGGACGGAAGCCTGTTCGAAGCCAAGCTCGCGTACGCACCTCGGGAAATCGGCCCTGGAGAAACCGCAACCTTCCGTACGGCTGTCTACGCCGGGCCGAAGGACTACGACGGACTTCAGGAGTTTGGACATAGCGCCTCGGAAGTCATCGATCTCGGCTGGTTCAGCTTCATCGCCCGCGGGATGAGCTGGCTGCTGCGCACGATCTACGGATTCATCGGCAACTGGGGCGTTGCGATCATCCTGCTGACGCTTCTAGTCCGTGTGCTGCTGCTTCCCTTCGTCATCCCTCAGTTCCGCAACATGGCGAAGCAGCGCGCGCTCAAGCCCGAGATCGACAAGATCAACGAGCTCTACAAGGACGATCGCGAAAAGAAGGGCGCCGCGATGATGGAGCTCTGGCGCAAGCACAAGGTGAACCCGCTTGGCGGCTGTCTCCCGGTGCTCCTACAGATGCCGATCTTCTTTGCGCTCTATCAAACTCTGTCGACGAGCATCGAGCTCTACCACGCGCCGTTTGTCCTTTGGTGGACTGACCTCTCTGCGCCGGACCCGCTCTATGTGTTGCCGATCATTCTCGGCGCCCTGATGTTCATTCAGCAGAAGCTCACACCGGTCCAAATGGATGCGACGCAGGCCAAGGTCATGCTCTACGCCATGCCCCTGATGATGACCTTCTTCATGCTGCTTCTGCCAACGGGCCTTTGCTTGTACATGGTGACGAGCTCCGCCATCGGCATCACCCAGCAGCGATACATGTACTGGAAGATGGACCAAGAGACGTCAGCCCAGGCAATCAGCTCGGACGACAGCGACGACGACAACAATGATCAAGCGGCCGACGATACGGAAGCCGCCGCCGCCAAGCAGGCCAAGCCCCGCAGAAAGAAGAGGACTCGCCGTGGACGAGCTTAAAAGTAAACCGCGTGATGGAGCACTGATTCTCGATCCGTCAGCCCAGGACGATCCCAGCCGATACGCTGGTGACGGCAAGGCCGAGGAGGCTGCCGAGATCCTCGAGGAGCTCATCAACTTGATGGACCTCGACGTTCGAGTCGACATTCGCTCCGACGCAGAACGAATCGAGCTCGACGTGACCGGGGAAGACTCCGGCCGCGTGATCGGCAAAAAGGGCGCCACTCTCGACGCTCTTCAGTTCCTCATCAACAAGATGGTCAACCGTTTTCCCGAAGCGCGCCGCCACGTCATCGTGGACTCGGGCGACTACCGCGAGCGCCACGACGACGGTCTGGTTTCGATGGCCAAGCGCCAGGCGGACCGTGCAGTCAACGAGGGCAAAGTGGTCACCCTGCAACCCATGAACGCTCGCGATCGGCGTGTCGTCCACATGTCGCTAGCGAAATTCGAAGGCGTCAGTACGATGTCCCAGGGCGAGGGAATGCGTCGCCGCATTCAGATCATTCCAGCGCGCAAGCGCCGGTAAGCCAGGATCGATCTCGGAGATCCGCTAGACGGGACCTCGTAGTCGAGCCGGCGTGACAGATACAGAGCGTCGGGAGCTTGGGGTGTCGTCCCCGCGGTCAGGACCCAGACTTCCTCCGCGAGGTCCGGGCCAATCTGCAGCCAGTCCTCCGGTGCAAACGTCGCGCGCGAAAGCGCGATCCCGAAGGGCTCGCCCTCGACCACTGGCTTTGCCGGGTCGACCTTCTGCTCCAGGGTCATCGTGCGTGCAGCGATGCCGAGGGCGCCGGCGACGGTCCTCAGAAATGCGATTCGTATCCGCCTGGGCTCGACCAAGGTGGCGCTCAGTGTCTCGTCTGCAAGCAGGATTGGGATGGTCGGTGCCCCGACGCCGGCACCAACGTCCACGAGCGAAGCCGATGGCTCGCTCCAGCCTCCACGGATCAACTGGGCCGCGTCGAGGAACAGGATTTCAGCAAGCTCGGTGTCGGTTCGCGCCGAGGTGAGATCGGTTCGCGCGTCCCAGGACTGCGCCAGGTCGAAGTATGTAGCCCAGCCCTCAGGCTCGGTAATCCCGGCATCGGAACAGAGCGCTCCAATCGCATCTGCAGCGCTCATCGACCCCGCGCGCCCTCCCACGCCGCTCTCAACTCGGTCATCTGGGTGTAGCGGTCGTCCTTGTTGCGGTGCATCGCACGTTCAACCACTCGCCCAATCGCTGCGGGGACCTCCGCCACGACGTCGATCGGAAGGCAATCCCCCGCGTCGATCTTCATCATGAGGCGACCGAGATGCTTGTCGTCGAATGGACGTTTTGCGCTCAAGGCCTCGTAGAGCAGAACACCCAGACCATATACGTCGATTCGTTGGTCGACGTCGGTCTTTCCGGTCAGCACCTCGGGCGCCATGTAGGCAGGCGTCCCGCTGACCTCGCCGGTGGCGGTCAGCCTGTCGAGCCCGAGAATCTTCGAGGCGCCGAAGTCGACGAGGCGCGGACTCCCTTCGACCGGCCAGATCACGTTCGCCGGCTTGAGGTCGCCATGAAGGACGCCGTGTTCATGGACAGCGCCCAGACCGCTACTGAGTGCGTCTACCAAGCCGTCCGCCTCCGCGATACTGACGGGACCGCTGGACAGCCGCTGGGCAAGCGTCTCGCCTTCGACGTACTCGGTCACCAAGAAGACCAGGCCGTCGTCATCGATCCCGAGCTCGAGCAAGCGCACGATTGCGGGATGATCGAGCGCCTTGAGAACCGCCCCTTCCCGTCGAAACCGCCTCCGCATCGACTCATCGGCAAAGAACTCGGCGCGCAGCACCTTGACGGCCGCCTTTGAGCCGCTGACCCGATCCAGGGCTTCGAACACGTCGCCCATCGCGCCGCGGGCAAGGTCCGCCACCAGCTCGTAGCGGCCGGCCAGGATCGTTCCGATACCAATGGACCTGCGGTTCGTCATGACTCGGCGGAAAGATACCTCTCTTCGCAAAGCCGCCCAACTGACGTACGCTCCGCCCGCCAATGACGCTGCCCAATCTCGATCAAGCCCTGGGAGAACTGTATGGACGGCCCGTCCCGTCGATCGAGCTGATCAAGCTACGGGGAGATGCGTCGACGCGGAGCTACTACCGAGTCCGGGTCGCGAACGCGCCCAGCTCCAGTCCCAAGAGCCTCATCGTCATGCAGCTGCCCGAGGACGCATTCGGCAGCGACGAGGGAGGCAAGGCAGCCAGCAGCGAACGTCTTCCCTTTCTCGAGGTCGCCGAGCTGCTCGAGGCCAAGGCCCTGCCGGTCCCTAGCGTGTACGTGGAAGATCTCGCGAACGGGATCATCCTTCTCGAAGACCTCGGCGACCTGACCTTCGAGCAGAATCTGCGCCGCACGCCACGCGCCAACTGGCGACGGCTCTACGGAGACGCGGTGGACCTGCTTGCCGACCTGCACGAGCGATGTGCCGACCTGCCCGCGGCCTCAATCGTCTCTCGACGCAGTTTCGATCGCGAATTGCTGGACTGGGAGCTGGATCATTTCAGGGAATGGGGACTGGAGGTCCCGTTTGGAGCGCTGGATGGGGCGCAGACGGCGACCCTTCACGACGCCTTTTCGAGGATTGCGACGGAGATCGAGGCGATGCCCTATGGCTTCGTCCACCGAGACTACCAGTCGAAGAATCTCATGGTGGGGCCCGACGACGCGCTCACCCTCATCGATTTCCAAGACGCGCTCCTAGGGCCCCGTGTGTACGACCTCGTGGCCCTTCTCTGCGACTCATACGTTTCACTCGACCTCGAGCTCCAGGAGGCGCTCATCGATCGCTATGCCGCACTGCGTCGTATCGATCCGGAAGAGCTCCATCGGGAGTTCTGGCTCGTCACGCTTCATCGGAAGCTCAAGGACGCCGGCCGCTTCATTTTCATCGATCGGGTCCGCAACAACCCCGACTTCCTGCAATGGTACCCTCAAAGCCTGGTTTACGTGGGCCGTGCGACGACCCAAACACCCGGCTTCCAGGGTTTGGCCCGCCTCCTGGGCCACGCAATCCCGGGTTTTCCTGACGCAGTCTCGAAACCTGTGTCGACGCTGGAATAGACTGGCGAGGGCAGGCGTTCCCCCCATGAGCGACGGGGGGTGAAACCGCACACCAAACTGTACGCTCTTCTCTCCCACTATCCGACATCCTGCACCACCGGTTTCACCCCCCCTCCCTTCTCTTCCCGAGTCGGGATTTGTTGCGGGGACCCATGAGAGCGGTAGACTCTCACTTCGCCTTCATGAGATTTCCCCTCCACGCACTGGCTCTAGCCGCGATGCTCTTGCTGGACGCGGCGCCAGTGGAAGCAGCCGACTGCATCTGCGAGCGCTTGTCTGCCGAGGGTTGCACCGATAGCGCGCAGCTTCGCGCAGAGCCTGCCGGGCCGCCATTGTGGTGCGAACGGACCGACGATCCGCGATGCATGCCGGCGAACACGCACGGCACCTCCGTTCACACTCTGGTGCCAGTCGCGATGAGCTGGGCTCAACCGATTCGATGGGACGCGCCTCGCCGCACGGGCAGCCGACTGGAAGTCGGTGCCGACGGAGAACCGCGGACCGAGTACTCACGCAGAGTCGAACGACCTCCTCGCTAGCGCCGGCCGCCTTCATCGGGCGGTCGTCCAGGCATTTGGTTTGTTCATTCGAACGTTGAGTTTTTTTCAAGCTCGCCGCTCAGTCGCGGCGCGAGGATAGAGATATGAGTAAAGGTTCATCAGTACTATTGGCCATCGTCATGGCGATCGCGGGATTCGCGGTCGGGCACATGGTTGGCTCGAAGTCCGGTTCAGAAACGGTAGTCGCCGATGGCGGCGGCGCAGACGAGGCGAAAGCCGCAGATGTGATCGTCGCGGGCGACATCGAGCGGTACAAAGTGCCGGTCACGGATGCTCAGCCCTCGAAGGGGCCGAAGGACGCCCTGGTCACCATCGTCGAGTTCAGCGAGTTCCAGTGCCCCTTCTGCGCTCGGGTCTTGCCGACCACGAAGCAGATCATCGACACCTATGGTGACAAAGTCCGCATCGTTTGGCGCAACAACCCTCTTGGGTTCCACAACAACGCCGGCCCTGCAGCCGCAGTAGCCATGGAGGCTTACTCGCAGGGCGGCAACGACAAGTTCTGGGAGGTGCACGACACGCTCTTCGCCAACCAGAAGGCGCTCGGCCGCGCAGAGCTCGAAGGCTACGCGGGTAAGGCCGGCCTCGACGCTGCGAAGGTCAAGAAGGCACTCGACGAAGGAACGCACAAGGCCGCGATCGACGGCGACCAGGCGCTCGCGACGCAGCTCGGTGCCCGCGGCACGCCGTACTTCTTCGTCAACGGACGGCAGCTCCGAGGCGCCCAGCCTTTCGCTGCGTTCCAGAAAGTCATCGACGAGGAGCTCGCGACCGCTGAAACCCTTCTCAAGCAGGGGGTGAAGAAAGAACAGATCTACGCCACCGTGACCAAGAGCGGCCTGACCAAAGCGGCAGCTCCGAAGCCGGCAGCTCCGAAGGCCGGTCAGCCGGATCCGAAGGCGGTCTACAAGGTTCCGCTCAAGGGCAACGAGCCCCAGAAGGGTCCGGACGACGCTCTGGTTACCATCGTCGAGATCAGCGACTTCGAGTGCCCGTTCTGTGGCCGCGTCGAGCCGACGATCAAGCAGGTGCAGGACAAGTACGGTAAGGACGTCCGCGTCGTTTGGATGAACAATCCGCTTCCGTTCCACAAGAACGCCAAGGGCGCTGCCAACGCTGCCCTCGAAGCGCACGCTCAGAAGGGCAACAAGGGCTTCTGGGCGATGCACGAGAAGATGTTCGCGAATCAGAAGGCTCTGACGACCGACAACCTGCAGAGCTGGGCCAAGGAGCAAGGACTCAACGTGTCCAAGTTCAAGAAGGCCCTCGCGGAAGACAAGTACGGCAAGACCATCCAGGAGCAGCAGGCTCTGGCAGCCAGCTTGGGCGCCCGTGGCACGCCGGCGTTCTTCATCAACGGCCGAAACCTTCGAGGCGCGCAGCCTCTGGCGGCCTTCACCGCGGTGATCGACGAAGAGCTCGCCAAGGCCAAGGCACTCGTTGCGAAGGGCACACCACGCGCCAAGGTCTACGAGACGACCATCGCCAAGGGCGAGACCGGGCCGAAGACCGCGCCGGCACCGGCGGCGCCCGACGCTAACAAGATCTACGACATTCCGGTTCCCAAGAAGGCCCCGACCAAGGGGGCAGCCAAGGCGAAGGTCGTGATCCAGGAGTTCAGCGACTTCCAGTGCCCCTTCTGCAGCCGCGTGAACCCGACAGTCGCTCAGGTCATCAAGGAGTACGGCGACAAGGTCCAGATCGTCTGGCGTGACTACCCGCTTCCGTTCCACAAGGATGCGCAGCCAGCAGCGCAAGCTGCCCGAGAGGTGTTTGCGCAGAAGGGCGATAAGGCCTTCTGGGCGTACCACGATCTTCTTTTCGCCAACCAGAAGACCCTTTCGAAAGAGAATCTCGAGAAGTTCGCGGAGCAGGTTGGGGGAATCGACATGAAGGCCTTCAAGGCCGCGCTCGATTCGGGTAAGCACAAAGCCGCGGTCGACGCCGACATGGCAGCCGTCGCCAAAGCCGGTGCACGAATCGGGACCCCGTCGTTCTTCATCAACGGCAAGCTGATCCAGGGCGCGCAGCCCTTCGCGGCATTCAAGGTCGTGATCGACGAAGCGCTCAAGAACTAGTAGTCGAGCTCGACACAGTCGGGAAGGGGCAGGTTCGCAGGTCGGGCCTGCCCCTTCCTTTTGACACGAAGGGGTGGACACACTACATTCCGCCTCGTTGTAAAAACCAAAGTATTTTCAAGGTGTTGACGCATGGTTCGAGCGAAAGCTGCCGCCTCCAAACGACCCCCAAAGAAGCCCACGGTCGAAGAGCTCTACTTCAGGAGCGACAGCGCCTACCTTTGCCTCCTGCTCAATCGTCGAACGCGGTTCATTCGCGTCATCGACTTCCGGGCTGGCGCGCTCCCGGCGAAGCGGCTCTACATCCAGTCTGTCGCCACGCAGGAAAACGTCGAAAAGGTAATCACCCTCGTCGAAAAAGACGAGGTCTCCTCATGGACCCGGGTCGGTTTCGTACGCGAGGGTACGATTCCGGGCTTCTATAAGCGCAGCGACGGCTATCTCTGTGGATGCGTGATCGGGGACAAGACCGCCTCCATCGAGGTCAGCGACGCCTCCTCCAAGCTCACTGAGCGAACGATCAACGCCGCGAAGAAGGCAGCCAAGGACATCCCCGAGAAAATCAAGGGCGCCTCGGTTCGAGCTGCGACCGAGAAAGACGCTCTTGCTGCGCGCGACACCGCGTGGAAGAAGAATCCAGCGTTTGGTTCGTTCGACATGTTCGGACGCGACGCGCAGCGCATCTATTTCGACGTCAGCCTGCGACGCAGCAAGACCAACTACATTTCGGCCGAGTTCCAGGACTGCTTCGGACACGCCCTCATCGAAGTGCTGCGCCTGCCGACGAGTGAGAGTGAGACACAGGCAGTGATCGCCGGCCTCCGGACGCTTGGAGAAACCCTCCAGGAACGCGGGATCGTGTCCATGTTTGCCTTTGCGCCCAATGATGATGTGGAGATTTCGACCGCATTCGTCGCAGCCGGCTACCGCAAGACCGGCCTGCTCGCACAGGCAATTCTCGATGCGGAAGGCGGCCGCAAGGACGCCATCTTGTGGTCTCACAAGTTCGTATCCGCGAATGAAGATGGATTCGAGTGAGCCTTGACCGTCTCAGTCGGAGACCGCTAGGCTCGTGATCGAGCAAGGAGAGGCGCATGCGCTCACGCGATGACATCGAATCGTATCTGGCTCGCGCCGAGGTTCCCTATGAAGAGCTCGGCGAGGACGGAATGTGGCTCGTCCACGACAGCAGTCTCGGCGAGAAGATCGCCATCCAGACTGCAGGCTCACTCCTTTTGTTCCGGGTGAAGGTTCTCGAGCTTCGTGAGGTCACCGACAAGGCCGCGCTCTACGAAGAGCTCCTGACCCTCAACACGTCGGACCTCGTGCATGGCGCCTACGGGATTTCGGACGGTGCGGTGGTGCTCACCTGCACCCTGCAAATCGAGAACCTCGACTTCAACGAGCTGCAGGGCGTTCTCGACGACTTCTCTCTCGCTCTCGCCAATCATTACGAGAAACTGAGTAAGTTCCGGGTCGCTACCTAAAAGGACACGAGCAATGGGGTTCCTCAGCCGTCTGGCACAACTGATCAAGAGCAACATCAACGACCTCATCAACAAGTCGGAGGATCCGGAGAAGATGCTGAATCAGGTCATCGTCGACATGAATCAGCAACTGGTCGAGGCCAAAAAGCAGGTTGCTGTTGCCATCGCCGACGAGAAACGCCTTCACAAGCAATTCGGCAACGAGGCGAAGAAGTCACAGGATTGGGAGAACAAGGCCATGCTCGCTGTCCGCTCGGGCGACGACGAGCTCGCCAAGGAAGCTCTGCTCCGCCGCAAGGAGCACGACGCGATCGCCGTTCAGTACCAAGAGCAATGGGCGCGTCAGAAGGCGCTCACCGAGCAGCTGAAGACTGCTCTCAAGGCGCTGAGCCACAAGATCGGCGAAGCGCAGCGCAAGAAGAACGTGCTGATCGCCCGCAAGCGCCGTGCCGAGGCGATGAAGAGCATCCAGGAAACGATGAGCGGCCTCTCCGATGCGAGCGCGTTCGAGACCTTCGATCGAATGGCCGAGCAGATAGACCAGATGGAAGCGGAGGCCGAGGCTGGCGCAGAGGTGGCCGAGCAGTACACAGGCGATATTCTGAGGCATCGTTTTTCGGAGCTGGAAGCCACCGCGGGCGCCGACCAGGAGCTCGAGGCGCTGAAGCGCAAGATGGGCCTCGCGCCCGCTGAGGAGCCCCCGGTGAGCGCCCGAGTCGCCGCTCCGGGCGAGCAATACGAAGAAGAGGAGCTCGCGGAGCTCGAGGAAGCCCTGGAGGAGCTCAAGCGCCGGGAGCGCTGAGCTTGACAGCAGGCCGCCGCCGCTTAAGTTGGCGGCCGAATCCGAACCATGCCTACTTACGACTACAGCTGCGACAACTGCGGGCACAACTTTGAGCGCCAGCAACGCATCACCGAAAAGCCCCTCAAGAAGTGCCCCAAGTGCGGCAAGCTCAAAGCGCGCCGTATGATCGGAGGCGGCGGCTTCATCTTGAAGGGCGGCGGTTGGGAGTCCGACCTGTATTCGGGCCCCTCGAACCGAACGGCAAGCGCCGCCAAGGACAGCGACTCGAGCAAGGCGACCTCGACCCCAAAGTCGACCAAATCCGACTCGGGCAGCAAGTCCAGCTCCAGCGCCAAGTCCGACAGCTAGACGCTGACACCGGCGCTGCCGCGCCCTCAGCCCCCCCAAGTCGCCCGTGGCAGCGCGAGTCCGCAGGACGAAGCCTGGCGCAAAGCCGCGACGCTAGGCTGGCTCGAGGTACGAGGCGATGATTTTGCGGGTCCCCCAGCCCGGAAAGTTTACCGAGACGCGGGGCGGCGAGCCCTGCATCACCTCTCGCACCTCCCCTACTCCAAACTTCGGATGCCGCACCTGGGTTCCGCGGCGCAGCCCTTCGAGATCGGAGAGGTCGGACCCTTCGCTGTAGTCGACGTAGCTTTCGCTCGGCTCGTACTGGCGCTCCTCGGAAGCCGGCGCGCGAGCCGGCGAGCTCGTCCTTGCACCGATCCATTCGATATCTTCGGCGGGCAGCTCGGTGAGAAACCGTGACGGAATGCCGACTCGTTGCTGGCCGAAGATCCTTCGCACGGCGGCGAAGCTGAGAACCAGCCTTTGCTCGGCGCGCGTAAAGGCCACATAGGCCAGACGCCGCTCCTCTTCGAGCTCCTCGGGATCTTCCCAGGGGTCGATCCCCTTGAACGGAAACACCTGCTCTTCGAGGCCGGTCACCATCACGACCGGGAATTCCAAGCCCTTGGCGGCGTGGACTGTCATCAGCGTGACGCGGTCTCCGCCCGTCTGCTCGTCTGCGGAAGTCTGCAGGGTCACGTTCTCGAGGAACTCGGCAAGGGTGGACTCCGGGCGCTCGCTCTGGAACTCGTCCATCGATGCCACGAGCTCCTGGATGTTCTGGAACCGAGCATCGGCTTCGGGCGTGTCGTCATGCTGAAGCATCTCGGCGTAGCCGCTTTGTTGGACCAGCTCCGCGCCGACTTCACCAAGGGGCGCGCCAGAGGCGGCCACGTCGCCCAAGGTAGACATCAGACCACGAAAGGCTTCGAGACGTCTTCGCGCTCCGCTTCCAAACTGGCCCAGCATTGCGTCATCCTCGAGCAGATTGCTGAGGCTTTGTCCGAACTGCGCCGCGAAATCGAGAAGGCGATTGATCGTGGTCTTCCCGATCCCCCGTGTTGGCGTGTTGATGATTCGTAGCAGGCTCATGTCGTCTGCCGGATTCGTCATCACCCGCAAATACGCGAGCAGGTCTTTCACTTCGGCGCGATCGTAGAAACGCATCCCGCCGACGATGCGGTAGCCGATGTTGGCGCTTCGGAGCGACTCTTCGATCACTCGCGACTGCGCATGCGTCCGATAGAAAACCGCAACGTCCGAGAGCCGGTTCCCCTGCGACGAGAGCTCGCGGACACCCCGGACGACAAGGCGCGCTTCGTCGCGCTCATCCATGGTGCGAACGACGAGGATTGGATCGCCTTCCGGATTGTCCGTCCAGAGCTCCTTGGGCTCGCGGTCCGTGTTTCGTGCGATCACCGCGTTGGCTGCGCGTAGGATTCGCTCCGTCGAACGATAGTTCTGCTCGAGCTTGACCAGCGTGGCATCCGGAAACGACGCGCGAAAATCGAGGATGTTTCGGCGATCTGCGCCGCGCCACCGGTAGATGCTCTGGTCGTCATCGCCGACCACACAGAGGTTGCGGTGTCCTTCCGAGAGCAAGCGAACGAGCCGGAACTGCGCGTGATTGGTGTCCTGGAATTCGTCGACTAGCACGTGCGAGAAGCGCCCTACGATGGCGTCGCGGAAGGTCTCGTCGGATTCGAGCGCGCGCACGGTGCGGTAGATCAGATCACCGAAATCGAGTGCATTTGCCTGCTGGAGCCGTGCCTCGTAGCTGGTGTACACGCGGCGAACGACCTCTGACCAGGCGTCAGGCGTCTCGATTTCGTCAGGCCCTTGCACCTCTTGCTTGGCGCGGTTGATGCGCCCCGCCATCGCCTTGGGCTGGTAACGCTTCTCGTCGAGACCCAGATCTCTCAAGACGCGCTTGACCAGCGCCTGCTGGTCCTGGTCGTCGTAGATCGTGAAGTCCTTGCTCAAGCCGGAGCTCTCGCCGAAGCGGCGAAGCAGCCGGGCGCAAGTGGCGTGGAAGGTGCCCACTTGCACGGCGGCGCCCTGCTCCCCGAGCAGACTCAGAAGCCGCTCCCGCATCTCTCCCGCAGCCTTGTTGGTGAAAGTGACCGCGAGAATTCTCCAGGGCGCCACGTCGTGCGTGGCGATCAGCTGGGCGACCCGAAACGTGATCACGCGCGTCTTGCCGCTTCCGGCGCCCGCGAACACCACGAGCGGTCCCCCCTCGTGAACGACTGCCTCGCGCTGACGAGAATTCAGAGAGCTCAGGTCCAGCACGGGCGGAACCTAGCTGCCCGGCCCCGGAAAACCAGCGAAAAACTGAGAGTCTGAGGCCAGTTCGGCGTCGAAAGCTGGCATTCAGGGCGTTTTGCGCGTAGAGATCATGTGCAGGTCGCGACGGCGACTAACCCCTTGAAACGTCGGGGATCTTGGGTGAATCAACCGTTGTCCAATGCGTCCAAAACCAAGGAGGCCTCAGGCGGCTCCTCAGAAAAGGGCGACCATGACCTGGTACAACGCGTACAAGAAGGAGATTCAGCGGCGTTTCGAGCGCTCTTCGATAAGTATCATCGACGAGCGTTCGCGGTGGCCATGGGCGTCGTCAAGAACGAAGATGACGCCCTCGATGCAGTCCAAGAGGCCTTCGTCAAAGTTCACAAGAACATCCACAAGTTTCAAGGGAGCTCGAGCTTCTACACTTGGCTCTATCGCATCGTCATGAATGTCTCCATCGACCACTTTCGACGCAGCAGCAGGCGAAAGAACCTGGACTTCGACGAACGCGCGCTGCACGAGGAGAGTGAAGTCGCAGGAGACGGCGCGCTGGTTCCAAGGGTCACCAACGCCAACCCCGGCAAGGCGGCCCTGCGACGCGAGCTGGGCGTGGCCATTCAAGGGGCCCTTCAGGAGCTGCCCGAGCACCACCGAGCGGTGATCGTGCTGCGGGAAATCGAAGGCATGAGCTATGAAGAGATGGCGGAGGCGCTGGAGGTTCCCAAAGGCACCGTCATGAGTCGCTTGTTTCATGCCAGAAAGAAAATGCAGGCCGCGCTTGCCCCGTATCTTTCGGGGGAGGCGGTTTCCGAGGACTAGTCATGGAGAGCGCGAAGAAAGAGGACGAGAAGCTTCAAATGTTCTTCGACGGAGAGCTTGCTCCCGAGGAAGAGGCCGCGGTGCGCCGCAGCCTCGAGAGCTCACCCGGAGGTTCCGCACAGTTGCGCGACTGGGAGCAGCTGCGCGGTGCCATGCAGAGCGTTTCGGCGGACTGGGCCGCGGATATCGACTCTGATGCGCTCTTCGCGAGGATCGAAGCTGACCTCAGCGCGCCGGTAATCCCGATCGACCGGCCGGTGCGGAAGCCTGCGTTGCGCACCGTTCCGGGCGGCCGTGAACGCCGAGTCTGGGGTGCAGCCGCGACTGGAATTGCAGCGGCCGCGGCGATCTTCTTGGCCGTGATCGCCTGGCCGGAAGGCAGCCCGAACGGCGGAGATCGGGCGATGGCCCGCGGGTCCGAGGTACTCGAAGTGGACTTCGGCCCCAACACCGGGACGATCTTCGAAGTCGAGGGCGGTGCCGGCCAATCATTGGCTGTGGTTTGGATCGATGACGAAGGGGTAGGGCTTCCATGAGTCTGATTCGACACTCGCTACTGATCGCCGTCTTGTTCGGCGCGTCGACCGCTTCCGCGCAGGGGAGCAACTTGGTGCGATCGGACCGCGCCGCTACGCCCTCGAACGTGCCGGCCGAGGTGCTCGTCGTCCTGGCCAAAGAAGAGCCAGGCGAAATCGACCCCCAGCTGAAGAAGCTGACCGCCCTGCGAAGGCCTCCGTTCAATTCCTTCCGCTCGATGAAGATCCTGTCACGGCCCAAGCTGACGCTCACAGCAGGCAAAGACGCCCTAGTTTCATTGCCCAACGGCCGGCGGATGAAGCTCACCTTACTGCGGGTGATGCCGGACGGACGCTACAAAGTGAAAGCCGCCATCAATCGACCCAACAAGTCCGACTACCTGCCGCTTTTACAGGTCGTTGCGTCCGCCGGCGATCCATTCTTCGTCGCGGGGCAAACCTATCAGGGCGGGACCCTGGTCGTCGGCGTCATCGTCGACCCCAAAAAGACCGCCCAATAGGTGCGAGCGGACGACCCAGACCTGATCGACGTTGCGGGCCCTCCGCAGCTCGAGCGGCCCGCCGATTTGGTCATCGAGGCCCTTTCGCCGGTCGTTACGACCGAGCGCCTGGAAAGAATCGCGGAGGTCGTGCGAGCCCGCACCGACGACGTGGTTCTGGTACTCGACCGCATTTCCGACCCTCATAACTCGAGCGCGGTATTGCGCAGCGCAGATGCCTTTGGCCTTCAGACGGTGCACGTGGTCGTCGGTGAGTATGGGTTTCGGGCATCTCGCGGGGTCTCCAAGGGCACCCATCGATGGCTGGACGTCATACGATATGCAAGCGCTGAGGCTTGTGCGCGACGCCTGAGACGAGACGGCTATTCGATCTACGTCGCCGCCATGGGAAGCGAGACCGGAGTCGAAGACCTGCGCGTGATGGAGCGCCTGGCGGTAGTGTTCGGGAACGAGCATTGTGGAGTCTCTGAAGAGATGCGAGCCCTGGCGGACGGTACGTTTTCGATCCCGATGCGGGGCTTCGTCGAAAGCCTGAACATCTCGGTGGCAGCGGCGATCACGATGCAGGCGCTCACCCGGGAGGGCCGACCCGCCCTGCCATCGGCAAGGCGACGTGAGCTCGAGGCTAGATTCCTAATGAATTCGGTGAGGAACGCCGACCAAGTCATCGAGAAATTCCTCGGGAATGATTGAGCGAGCCCGGCTGTCGTGAATTAGGGAAGAAGGCGCCATGCGGGGGATGCTATAGGCGCCGACGGACGAGATGGCAGGGAAGCAAACGCAGAAGAGAAAGCGCAAGAGCACCAAGCGCAAGAAGCGGCGAACGAGCAACCGCTCGGTCTGGCTCAAGCTGATCGGCGCTGCGCTGATCGCCAGCGCCCTGCTGGCCTTAGGGACCTACGCGTACTTCAGCCGCGACCTGCCGTCGGTCAGCTCCTTGCGCGACTACACGCCGCCACAAACCACGCGCGTGTACGACCGCAACAAGAAGGTCATCGGAGAGATTTTCGCCGAACGCAGGACCGTAATTCCGATGTCTCAGGTCCCGCGAAACGTGGTCTTGTCGGTCCTCGCCGCCGAGGATGCGGATTTCTACGAGCACGAAGGGCTCGACTACCGAGGCATGATGCGAGCGGTTGGGCGGGATATCATTGCGGGTCGCGCGGCACAGGGCGGAAGCACGATAACCCAGCAAGTTGTCAAACTGATGCTGCTGACGCCGGAACGTACGCTACAGCGCAAGGTCCGCGAGCTCATCTTGGCCCGTCGACTCGAAAACGAGCTCTCGAAGGATGAGATCCTCCACCTCTACCTGAACCACGTGAACTTCGGACACGCTCGCTACGGAATCCAGGAGGCGGCGCGATACTACTTCGGAAAGAACGCACGCGATCTGAGTTTGGCGGAATCCGCAATGCTGGCGGGCATTCCACAGGCGCCCGCGCGCCTTTCGCCGCGAGAGAACCCGGAGGCGGCGAAACGGCGCCAGTCGTATGTGCTCTCGCAGTTGCAGGCGAAGCGCGAGGTGTACTGGCCAGACTTGAGTGAAGCGGCCATCGCTGCGGCCCGCAAACAGAAGGTCGAGCCGGGGCCCTTGCCCGAGGGATCAGGGAGCGCGCCCGAAGTGCTGACGATCGCCAAACGCGCGCTTCGTGAGGCGGTCGGTGACGAAGCCCTAAGCAAGGGCGGCTACGAGGTCCACACCACGATCGACCTTGCACTCCAGAAGAAGGCACGCGAGGCGCTCCAACGGGGGCTTCGGGCGGTCGACGAGAGACAGGGATATCAGGGGCCGTTTCGCCGCGCGAAACGCAGACGCGGACCGAAAGCGACGCCCCCAAGCGACTCGCTACGCATGGGGCGCACGTACATTGCGCGGGTGACGGGTGCCGACGACGAGAACGAGAAGCTCCGGCTCGATGTGGCCGGCCATCCCGCGTTGCTTCGAATGCGCGACGCCAGGCGATCCAATCCAGAGCGACGTACTGCTTCCGCCTTCGCAAAGAAGGACGACCTCTTACCCGTCTCGATCACGCAGTTCGGCGCCGGCGAAGATCCGGCGATGGCACGACTCGAACGTGGGCCCGAAGGCGCTGTCGTCGTCATCGAGCCCCGCTCGCGGGCCGTGCTGGCCTTGGTTGGGAGCTACGCGTCGGTCAGTGGATTCAACCGGGCAACGCAGGCGGTTCGACAGCCCGGCAGCGCCTTCAAGCCCATCGTGTACGCCCGGGCGATTCAGTCACGCCGCTTCACTCCCGCGTCATTGGTGGTGGACGCGCCAGCGGTGTACGACGAATGGAAGCCACGCAACTACGAGGAGTGGAACTACCAGGGCGCCGTTCGATTGCGTCAGGCGCTTGCGCGCTCGATCAACATGGTTGCGATTCGTGTGGTGGAAGAGATCGGCGTTCACGACGTGGCGGAATTTGCGCGACAGGACGGCATCAGCACGAAACTCGAGGAAGACATGGCTCTGGCATTGGGCGCGAGCGGGGTGAAGCCGGTCGAGCTCGTGAATGCCTACGCGACCTTTGCCGCGGGGGGGCGCTGGGCGCCGACGCGAATTGTGAGCCGAATCATAGCTCCGGGAGGAGCTCAGATTCCGCTAGTGCCTGGCGAGCCAGCGCGCGACGTCATGACGCCCAGCGAAGCCTATGTGATGACCAGCATGCTTCGTAGCGTGGTGACGGAGGGCACGGGCATCCCTGCTCAGCGCCTCGAGCGCGCAGTGGTCGGTAAGACCGGCACGAGCAACGAGGCGCGAGACGCTTGGTTCGTGGGCTATTCGCCCTCGATCGTCGCCGGAGTCTGGGTCGGATTCGACGATCAACGAACGCTAGGCAAGCGCGAGACGGGCACTAGGACGGCCCTGCCGATCTGGATTGACGTGATCGAGGCGGCAGACCAGACGCCCAAGGAGACCGATTTCGCCATGCCGAGCGGAGTGATCAGGGCGCGTATCGACCCGACTTCGGGCCTGCTCGCCTATGAGCGACAAGAAGACGCCTTCGAAGAGGTCTTCCTCTCTGGCACAGCTCCGACCGAAGTCGCGAGGTCTCCGGACGTCGCCGACCCGAATCTCTTCCTGATGGAGCAGTTCGATGAGGAAGGCGACAGCGGTTCAACCGACGCCGAACCGCCAGCCCGCGAAGAGCGAGTCCTCGGCGGCGTAGCGCCACCATGAGCCGATTCGGCACCCGCGTCGTCGTGCTCTTCGCGCTGGTCGCAGCCTTTCCCGTCGCGCTCACGGCATTGGTCTGGTTGGGGGTGACTCACTGGGGCAGCGGAACTGCATCGGCGGAGGCAGAGATGGCCCGCGTACAGCTACGGGAGCTCGATGCGCAGCGCGCCGCCGCGGTGAACCGCCTTTGCCGCGACGACCTGGCAGTCGACATGTTGCTCGACGAGCGCGGACGTGAAGCCCCTCCGACGCTCGACTACGACCGCCTCTTCCGTGGCTCGATGGAAGCGGCCGGGCTTCAAGCGATGTGGGTTCTCGACTCCATGAGCGGTGAGGTCATTGCAACCGGCCATCGGCACCGAACCATCGGCCGCGACGGTGCAGAGCTGACCCGGCAAGCGAGAGCCGCCGGAGACCGCGGATTCGCGCTGCAGCTAGGCGCCCAGGAGCATCAGAGGTTTCTCGTTCGCTCCTGTGCAATCGCACGCGGAGGGGCGCGGCTGACGCTGATCGCCGGTCATCGATTCTCGGAGCTTCGCAGTCTCGATCCACGGCAACTCGTGATCGCCGGGCAGGCCGGTAGGCGGGACGAGGTAGTGGCAGAGCTCCTCGACGCGGAAGGCGTACCGCTAAGCGTCCTTGTCTGGCGCCCGAGGCTGGACCGGCGGGGCCCACCGCTTCTACTTTGGATCGCCTGTGTGGCCCTGCTCGCGTTGGGCCTCGCCTTTCTTTTCGGAGGCTATCTCAATCGCTGGCTGCAATCATCAGTCGACGAGCTGACGGAGGCCGCCACGCGGGTCGGTCGAGGCGACCTCGATACGACGCTGCGTGACGGCACGAGCGTCGCGTTTCCCGCCACGGCGACGGCATTCAATCGGATGACACGCGACCTCAGAGATGCCCGGGAGCAGCTTCGGCAGACCGAGCGGATCGCGGCATGGCAGGAGATCGCCAAGAGCCTCGCACACGAGCTCAAGAATCCGCTGTCACCAATTCGTCTTTCGATCGAAACCTTGCGCAAGGCGCGGGAACGCTCGCACGAGCATTTCGACGCGATGTTCGACGAGTCGACGAAGACGATTCTACAGGAGGTCGAGCGCCTGCGAGTGATCGTGGACGAGTTCAGTCGATTCGCGCGACTGCCCGCCCCTCAGCTGCGGCAGACCGAGCTTCGGGAAGTCGTCGCTCAGGCTGCATCCCTGCACTCCGAGGGCGGGGCAACACTCCGCACCGACCTTCCCGATTCACCGCTCACCGCATTCGTCGACGCCGATCAAATCACGCAAGTGCTACACAACCTGCTCCAGAACGCGCGTGACGCAGCCACGGCTGCGCACCCAGGCGGCGGCGGCGCGGTGACACTCAGCCTGAGCGAGAACGCGGACACGGTGTACATCCGGGTGGAGGACAACGGCGCGGGAATCACGGCGGACCAAACCCAAGCGATCTTCGAGCCGTACTACACCCGAAAGGAAGGCGGAACGGGGCTGGGGTTGGCCATCACGCAGCGGATTGTGACCGAGCATGGCGGACGAATCGACGTCGAGTCGCGAGCGGGACGGACCGTCTTCACGGTCGTCCTGCCGCGGGGGTGAGTCCGGTAAGCCCGTGGCCGTGCCGGTTCTCGTTCTCGTTCTCGTTCGCTGGCTCTGGCACTGACTC
>Ga0316201_10000084_pt1 | contig 37212 bp, 37 predicted proteins | sample CS6wburrow_MG_FD_204516 | JGI IMG/M metagenome (GOLD analysis project Ga0316201, IMG submission 204516) | Coastal sediment microbial communities from Delaware Bay, Delaware, United States - CS-6 worm burrow | ecosystem: Environmental > Aquatic > Marine > Coastal > Sediment | place: USA...
AGAAGTAGTGTGATGAAAATGGCCTTCATAAAGAGAAAGGGTTGGAAGAGTCGGAATATGTCGGCGACCCGAAGGCCGCCGACAAAAACTTAGAATCCAGATTAGCCAAGGAAGATGGCGAAGAAGACAATCGCTTCGGCGAAAGCCATGGCGATAATCGACTGAACAAGCACCTTGGTGGCGGCTTCCGGGTTTCGACCTACAGACTCACAAGCCTTGAGACCAATAAGGCCAATGCCGACAGGAACCGCAAGGGCTGCTGCTGCTACGTGAATCTTACCGGTGATTTCTGCGAGGATATCGAACATAATGTGTATCGTTGAGTTTTAGTATTTAGTGTTTTCTGCGTCGTCCACGATTTGCTACATGGTCCCGAACGCGGAAAGGATTGAAAGTTTAGTGTGCGTGATCTTCGTCGTGGTTGGTCATCAAGCCAATGTAGATGGCGACGAGCAGAGTGAAAATCAGTGCCTGAACCACGCCGACAAGTACTTCGTAGAAGTAGAAAGGAATCGGCACGAGATAAGGCGCCATTCCGGTCATGCTGGTCAGCAAGTTTTCACCGCCGAAAACGTTACCAAAAAGGCGGAACGAAAGTGAAACAGGACGGAATGCGATGGAGACAACCTCGATCACACCAACCATAAGGAAAATCGGAATAAGAAGAATGTAGACCGGCATCGGCGTTTCCTTCTTGTCGGCCTTATTGCCAAAGAGCTCCCAGATGAAGAATTTCGGACCCGCGACCTTCAAACTGATGACCAACCATGCGATCATCGCGACGAGGGCCATACCGAATGTTGCATTTAAGTCAGAATTGGCCGGACGCATCCAATACTTCAAATGACCGTGATCATCATAAAACCCGAAAACCCCTACCCCGGGAATAAGGCCGCTCCAGTTATGAATGAGGATAAAAAGGAATAATCCGATCAACAGCGGAAAGGTCATCGGAAATGCCTTCTTGCCAACAATGGGCTCTAGCAATCCACGAAGTCCATCGATCAAATTTTCAATAACTGCCTGACCTTTGCCCGGGATCAGCTTGGGAGTTCCCACCGAAAAGCGAATGACGAGGATCAGCAAAACCGAAATCACCCAAGTCGTGAGGATGGAATTGGTCACCGGAAGACCAAAGAGATCGGTCAGCTTATAGGGGGACGGGCTCACGCCACCATCGGCAGCGTGCAATGCTGTGGCCGTTCCAGAAAGGAGAAAAACTGTTGGTAGTAGCTTGTTCACGAAGAACTTGAGGGTGTTATATAAGCAGGCTTTCCAGCTTGAAAAGCCGCTCTTGATGTCGGCCCATGGAATCAGCGTCAACACTCGATTTAATTTTTCAACCTCACACATAAGTGAGGCTTATGCGACTTATCAGTTATATATTTTCTTCTAAACTTGCCTGCCGCATAAATCGCTCAAAAATGAATCCATTCCTATGGCCGAACTTACAAATCTAACGGATCGGATCGCACATCTTCGTGATCGCAAAGGCAGTTCTCCGATTGTTCAGGGGGCGGCCCAGAAACCGCCTCCGGCAAAACGGATTTCCACGAATGGGCGGGAGCGTAAATTCGCAACGGATTACTTTATGTGGTTCGTCTATGGACTGCTCGTGATAGCCCTCGTCGCACAGATAGTATTAATCATCTGGCTCGATCTGATCTAGGCGCCCGAACTAGACTCGTCGGGCAACGACTGAAAAATACGTCTCCATCAGGTCTTGGAAATAAGTCTCGGTCTCATGGGGCCACGACGCTGAAGTATCAATCTCCCATTCCGGATGCGCCTCGAGATGCTCGATAGCCCAGTCGAAATAAGGCCGATCATCCGAGCGAAAACAAAACTCTCCTCCTGAATCGGTTCTGCGGGCGACCTCGTCAAGAAACGCAGGTTGCACCATCCGCCGGCGATGGTGACGAGCCTTCGGCCAAGGATCAGGAAAAAGTAGCACGGTTCGATGAAATCGGATATGCGGCGGAAGAACTTCAAGAAATTCCCCAAGTTCGGCCTTATAGAAATGAAGGTTCTTCAGACCTCGCTTATCCCGCTTATCCAACCCCTTGCGAATCCGCCATGAAATAAGGTCGATTCCGACGCAGGTCTGTTCAGGATGGGCCTCGGCATAGCTCGTTAACCAATGCCCATGCCCGCAACCCGCCTCAAAGAGTATTGTCCCGGCATCCCCAAGTGCCGCGACGCACTCCTCACGTAGTGCAGCCTTACGCTGTACCTGCTTCGCCAATTCCCGAGCGTATCCTTCTGAAATTTCCATGTCCGGCAGTTTATGCACTGTCACGCTTGGCTGGGTCAAGACCGATACGTCGACGATCAAATCACGCTCCCTGTCTCCGAAACCCTACCGGGAAAAGGCAAACTAAAGTGAATCGTGGTCCCCTCCCCTAGCCGACTTTCGGCGTGAATCGTCCCACCGTGAAGCTGTACGATATGCTTTACGATACTCAAACCCAACCCCGTGCCACCGCGCTCCTTCGATCGACCTTTATCGACCCGATAAAAGCGCTCAAAGATATGAGGGAGGTCGCTCTCGGGAATTCCCGGGCCATCATCCACGACGGCGCATTCTACCTTTCCTGCCTCCTCATTGAGCCGAACCCGTAAAGTAAGCAGGCCGAAATCCGGGGCGTAGCGAAATACATTCACCACAAGATTATCCAAAACTTGATTCACCCGAAAGCGATCAAACGCAAATACACCGATGCGATCATCGAAATCGAGTGTGATGGCCTGCCCTTGCGGCTTCAAACGTGATCGATAATCTTCTACAATCTCTTCCAAGAGTGGCCTTAAGGGCTGCATCTCCGAATCCAATTCTCCTTGCTGTGACTCCAAACGGGACAAGGCCAACAAATCCTCCACTAATACATGGAGACGCTCTGCGTTATTCAAGATCTTCCCTAGAAACCGAGTTCGAGACTCAGGTGGCATAGTCGCCTCATCATCGACTAAGGACTCCGCAAAGCCTTTGATAATAGTCAACGGCGTCCGCAGTTCATGCGAAACGTTGGCAATGAACTCGCGCCGCATCACTTCCAAGCGCTTGAGGCGGGTGATATCATGCAATACAAGTAACGTCGACAACCCCCGAGGCTCCGTAATGCCTCGAACCTTCGCACAAGAGGCCTCAAACCAAAACGTCTCTCCCTCATGCTCTATACTAATCTGCCGACCTTCCGATCCGCCCCCCTCCTCTACTGAGGCTTCCAAAAGCTCCAGAAGACTCAGCGATCGAAACACTGAATCAATTCGTAAGCCGCTTATAGACAATCCATTACGGAATAACTTTTCGGCCGACTTATTGGCAAATTCAATGACTCGATCGGAGTTAAAAACAACCACCACTTCCTGCACCGCCCGCAACATCGCTTCAATTTGCTTCGAATAACCCGTGCTTTGCTCAGCATACAGCTTATGACGATCGATAAAGTCGTTCGCTTCACGAATCAACCCGGCAACCCCATGTAGCTTCAAGGTGGCCTTCGATGCTTCAGGTAAAAATCGTCGCTGAGCATGCAACGCATCCTTCAACTCGCGAAGTAGCCTCCGGGTGCGATGAATGTGCAGCAACAACCCGATGGTTGTGGCGAGAAAGAGGATACAAAAGAAGACGGCCATTAAATATCGACGGCACGGTAACCCACACCACGAACAGTCTCAACCAAATGTGAGTAAGGGCCTAACTTTTCTCTGACCCGCCTCACGTGGGTATCGACCGTTCGCGTCTCAATGTCCGTGTCATAATTCCAAACATTCACTAACAAATGCTCACGTGATTGCACCCTTCCCTTCCGCTCCATCAAAAGCTTGAGCAAACGAAACTCAGTGGCAGTTAAAATGACCTCCGCCCCATCCACCCGAAGTTGGTGCAACTCTTCATCAATCAAGACGCCCGCAATCTGGATACGTTTTTGCCCAACGGATTCCTCCGGCTTCGTCCCCCGATTCAAAATATTTCCAACCCTAAGCATTAACTCCTTGGCATTAAACGGCTTAGACATGTAGTCGTCAGCTCCTATCTCGAGCCCTTTGACTCGATCTTCCGCCTCCCCGCGTGCAGTTAGAAAAATAATCGGAATATTTTTCATCGCAGGATCCGAGCGAGCAATCCGGCAAAGCTGCAGCCCATTCAGCTCAGGCATCATAATATCCAGAATCATTAGATCGGGCTGAAACTCTCGGACGCGGCCGACAAAAGACAGCGGATCATTCAACACCTCGCAGCGGTAGCCTTCTTGCTCCAGTTTATATTGCAACAGTTCCGTGACGTCCGGTTCGTCATCGAGAACTAAAATACGGTGAACTTGAGTGGCGTGCATTCTAAATAATTTAATGAAGAATTTAGATCCGCTGCGCCAGAACAATAAAGCCCGGATGCGCCCGATCAAACACACAAAACCCTGCAATCGACCGACTTCGTCAATTGTTAAAACAACCAAATCACCGCACTGCCACGAATTTCACCATCCTGCAACGAAAGCCAACAAGAGGGCAACGAGACCACCGACCTACTCTAGCGTGAAGCGCGCGCTTCCAAATAAACCATTAAAATACTAATATCCGCAGGATTCACCCCGCTGATTCGGCTCGCCTGCCCTAATGTTCTGGGGGCAATCAGCTTAAGCTTTTCCGCACTCTCATTCCGCAGCCCCTTAACCAAGCTGTAGTCAAAGCCGTCGGGAAGCCGGATGTGATCAATATGCCGAAGCTTTTCAATCTGCTTCATTTCGCGCTCTAAATAGCCTTTAAAAACAACACGATAATGCACCTCATCACGCACTTCCCTTGGCTCCTCTTTAAGGGAATCAGGGAAATCATCTTGCGAACGCGAACGCCTCAGATGCAAGGCATAGCTTTCACCTCGAACCCGCTCGATTTCCAAACGATCTGCCCAGTTAGATATCTTGGCAGCCTTCGCTTCAATCCTACTAACCCTCTCCCCGTCAATAAGTTGCAACTTCTTCGAATGCTCAATCAAACGCAATTCTGCACTTGGATGGTTAAATAACAGGCGATGCTCCGCTCGGCTGGAAAACATCCGATACGGCTCCTCAGTGCCCTTCGTCACAAGGTCATCAATCAAGACTCCAAGATACGCCTCGTGCCGTTTAAGGACAAGGGGCTCCCCGCCTCTAATCTTCTGCACCGCATTAACTCCGGCAATCAATCCCTGGCCCGCCGCCTCCTCGTACCCCGAAGTGCCATTGATCTGCCCGGCAAAGAACAGGTTCTCCACTTTCTTGGATTCAAGCGTCGGAAAGAGCTGGGTTGGTGGAGCAAAATCATACTCGACAGCATAGGCCGGACGTAGCATATGCACTCGCTCCAGTCCTTCGATACTGCGCAACATGTCGAGTTGCACCTCAAAAGGCAAACTCGTCGAAAGGCCATTAATATACCATTCGTTGGTATTACGCCCTTCCGGCTCCAAGAAGAGCATATGACGATCCTTATCCGTGAAACGAACAAACTTATCTTCAATACTCGGACAATAGCGCGGTCCTGTCCCTTCAATTTCGCCGGAATACATCGCAGAAAGGTGCAAATTGTCTTTCACCACCCTTTGCGTCTCTTCGCCGGTATAAGTCATCCAACACGAAATTTGCTTTTCTCCGGGAGCCCAACCGAGCTTCTCTTGCCCAAAATGTTCCACGTGGAACAAATCGTCTTCGCCTCGTGTGTCGTAAAAGGCAAAAAGCGTAGGATCGGCATCCCCCAACTGCTCCTCTAGGTTGGAAAAGTTGATACTACTACCCAAAATACGTGCCGGCGTACCAGTCTTAAGTCGTTGCAGCTCAATCCCTGCCTCTAAAAATGAACTAGACAGGCCCTTCGCGGTAAAATCCCCCATCCTTCCGCCCTCGCTCTTATTCGTCCCGACATGCATCAGTCCGCGCAGAAAGGTTCCCGTCGTAACGATCACGGTTTTGGCGTAGAATTCAACATCCAGATTGGTGCGTACGCCAACGACCTGATCCCCCTTGAAAATCAAGCCCTGAACCATCGCTTGAAAAAGATCGAGGTTCTCCTGAAGCTCGACCACATGCTTCATCCGAAATTGGTAGGCTTTTTTATCACACTGCGCACGCGGCGCCTGCACGGCAGGCCCCTTGGATGCGTTAAGCAACCGGAATTGTATCGCCGTCGTATCAGTGTTTATCGCCATCTCACCACCCAAGGCATCAATCTCGCGCACCATATGCCCCTTCGCTTGGCCTCCGATCGCGGGATTACAACTCATTTGAGCAATTGTATCCAGATTTCCCGTCAACATGAGGGTATCTGCACCCAAGCGTGCCGCCGCCAGCGCGGCTTCGCAGCCCGCATGACCTGCACCACAGACAATGACATCATACGGCTGGTTAGGCCCAAATTTAAGTCCGCCACTCATTTTCCTATGCAAAATTGTTTAAACAAACTGTCCAGCATCCGCTCGTTATCCACCTTACCGACAACTTGACCAATAAACTCAATCGCATCACGCAGATCAGCCGCAACCAACTCGGAAAGCTCCGCACCCTTCAGTTTCTCAGCGGCCAACTCTAAAGCATCACGAGCATCTCCCAATGCAGCCGCATGGCGTGCGTTGACCACAACGCCATCGGCATTCGGCTGCTTTAAGCCTGATTCGATCGAATCTAGCCACTGTTGCCGTAACTCAGGCAAGCCTTCACGCTGCAACAGAGAGAGTCGCGCGTGCTTAAAATCAGGAAGAAAGCCTATGTGTTCCGTTGCACCAGGAAGATCCACTTTGTTTTCAACGACAATCGTATTTTCAAACGTCATACGACTCAATAAAGACTCCGGCAGAGTAGGGGAGGGGCTTGCCGCATCCAACATAAGCAAAAAGAAATCTGCAGTCTCCGCCTGCTCAATCGTGTGATTAATCCCAAGCTGTTCGATCGCATCACCTGCCTCATGCAAACCCGCCGTATCCAAAATTTCGATACGCCATGGGCCGACCATAAGAAACGCAGATATATAATCACGCGTAGTGCCCGGCATGTCACTAACTATCGACCTTTCAGCCCCTGTGAAGGCATTGATCAGACTACTTTTACCTACGTTGGGTTCTCCGATAATCAGGGTCTTTATTCCTTCGTGGAGTAGGGCAGCGTAGTGTTGTGTTTCGATCAATTCATTGATCTCACTGATGAGCTTACGGAGATCCGCGGAAGGGCCTGCTTGATCTTCACTCGGTAAATCTTCCTCCGGAAAATCGATGTATGCCTCCAAATGTGCCATCACTGAGAGCAAACGATCCGTCAGCTCACTCATTTTGCGACCAATCGAGCCGTGCAGTTGGCGTTGCGCAACCTCGATACTACGATCCGAGCGCGCCCGGATAAGGTCGGAAACCGCTTCCGCCTGGCTCAGGTCCATTTTACCATTAAGAAAAGCCGTCCGAGTAAATTCACCTGGTTCTGCGGGGCGACACCCACGAGCAAGCAAGTCCTCCATGATCTTCTGAACAATCAAGGGATTCCCGTGAGGCGCGATTTCGAGCATGGCCTCACCGGTAAACGATTTCCCCTGCTCAAATAATGTGAAAATGCACTCGTCGATCACTTTTCCGTTGATATCCAGATAGTTACCAAAGTGTGCATAACGCGAACGAAGGCCTTGGCTGCGACCCAACACCTGCTGGCCCAACTCAGGGCACGCACAGCCACTCAAGCGAATCACAGCGATGGCTGATTCGCCCGAAGGTGTCGAAAGTGCTACAATGGTGTCAGAGGCTGGCATATTAGCCCGCTAACTTCACCGAAACCTGCGCGGGGTCAAGTATGCAAGCATCAGCGGGCTAGCACGGAGCGAATTCATACAGACGAACTTTGTACCAATTTTGAGCTCTCGCCTACAACTTGACATGGTTCAAATTACAAGGAATCGAGCGCCTAATTCAAGACACCTGCAACAACACACAGCCTGTTAGCTTCGCGCCAATGGCCATATACCTTGATGTCAAGGCATCCTTTATGCGGAGCACTAGGGCACACCTTTCTAACTTACAAACAATAGCTTAAGGAATTTTAACCCGAGAAAACTTCCTAAAACTTTATACTCAGAGACTGGCCAAGCACGTAGGCAGTCTGCCAGTTAACATCGTTTCCATGGCGTTTCGATTGAGCCATAAAATAAAGCGAGAGCTTTGAATGCTTCGTTACTTTGAAACTCAATTTAAGTGGTACAAATCGATTCTCATATAACCGATCAGTTTTATAGTTATAGAACAGCTCGGTTCCGACGCCGATACCGACAAGTGGCCCTGAGTCAGCTAGTTTATAATCAAAATTGAAGCGATGTCGGCTAACTAAGTAATTGTCGGCCGATTCGACAGCCCTCAAACCTAGCACATGCCGCATACTAAAGCGTAATTCCTCAGTAAGTTGCCAGTGTGGGCTAGCGTGTAACCAAAATATATGTAATCGCGTATAGTCCGTACCCGCTTCACTGCGAATGTCCTCGAGCAAATAGGTCGCGCCTACATCAAGATTTGGGTTTCGCTTAAATTCAACCGTGGGTAAAAGGAGCCAAGCACCCAGAAACTTCGCATCATCGTAAAGACGCGTCTGCGAGCTTCCTGTTATCCTCCAATTCTCATCCTCATAAAAGTTTATGCCCAAAGTCTGCCAGTAACGGATGTCGCCATCATGTTCTGCATACGCCGTACTTGGTCGAAATAAGACGACTAGACAGCTGGCGAGGACTAAAAATGTTCGTTGGAGATGTTGAGTATGCACCCAAATATAGAAGCCCTATGGAAAGCACTGAGACAAGTCTGACGTATCTCAAATAATTTCAATATAAGCCAATCTACTCGTCAATATCACTTGTACCTGTCAACGACTCGCCCCCCTTAGGGTGGACCTTTTCCATGATCAACTTGGTAATTTCATCTGCCAACTTAGAGTCATCCATAAATGAACGTTTCGCGGCTTCGCGGCCTTGACCAATCATCTCGCCTTTATAGGAAATCCATGAGCCCTTCTTTTCCAACAACTTATGCTCAACTCCCAAGTCGACGAGTGAGCCTGAGTGAGAAATCCCCTCATTAAACATAATATCGAATTCAGTCTCAGTGAAGGGTGGGGCGACCTTGTTCTTGACCATCTTAATCCGTGTACGATTACCCACCACCTTGCCGGACGATTCTTTAATCGCTCCGATGCGACGGATGTCCATACGTACGGATGAGAAGAATTTGAGCGCACGGCCACCCGGTTGAGTTTCTGGGCTACCGAACATAACTCCTATCTTCTCTCTAATCTGGTTGGTAAAGAGCACCACGCATTGCGACTTACTAATAGCAGCAGTGAGGCGACGCATCGCTTGGCTCATCATCCTTGCCTGAAGACCCACGGTGGTATCACCCATTTGACCATCGAGCTCATGCTTGGAAACCAAGGCCGCAACCGAATCGACAACAATTATATCAACAGCGCCCGATCGAATAAGGGTTTCAGTAATATTGAGGGCGTCTTCACCACTTTCCGGTTGAGAAACCATCAAATTATCCAAATCCACGCCAACAACCTTAGCGTAGCGGGGATCAAGCGCATGCTCTACGTCAACGAAGACCGCATTTCCGCCCTCTTTTTGAGCCTGTGCAATTATACTTAGACAAAAGGTCGTCTTACCCGAGCTTTCAGGGCCATAGATCTCACAAATACGACCACGGGGGAGGCCACCTGTGCCAAGAGCGAGGTCAATAGCGATCGAGCCGGTCGAAATCACGTCGATCTCCATCTTAGTCGCCTCACCTAAACGCATAAGGGCACCCGCGCCGAATTGTTTATTAATTCCGGAAATCGCAAGATCGAGGTTCTTACGGTCAGCTTCGGGGTTGCGTTGTGTCTTTTGAATTTGTGCTTTTGCGGCCATATTTATAGTAAGTTCGAGATTCGCAGGATTATGAACTCAGATTGAAAAAAGGAATCCTCATGGCAAGTATAAATGATAATTTGTTCACTACATTATTAAATTACAAGATTCCGAATGAAATCGAATGCCGATTACTCACGGCGACCGGACAACTCAGTGCCCGCTTTTCCAAAGAGGGTCTCTCTCAGCTCTATTACGACGATACCGAACCAGCTGAACCTAAGTCAGATAGCGTATTCCGAAGCGTTTTTCTGCAATGGATTGCACACTACCAGCGCTTGCCACCCGCGGCGCAGTGGGAATACCTCTCGCCCATGGGTACGGAATTTCAAAAGTCCGTTTGGCGAGCACTCATCGAAGTTCCCTGCGGGCAACATGCGACCTATCAAGAAATCGCCAAACGAATTAACCGCCCCAAAGCAGCCCGTGCCGTCGGCTCTGCCGTGGGGGCGAACCCGATCGCTTTGTTGATTCCCTGCCACCGAATCGTCCCCGCTTCAGGCGCTGCAGGCAATTATCGATGGGGCGCGGATAGAAAGCTCGCGCTGCTTGACGCGGAACAAGCCCTCGGCTCTGATCTACTGCAACTATTTCAATGAGCTTACCCACCACCAATCAAACAACCCATCCAGCCATTCCCGACGGCGTGCGCTACGCGCGTTGGGCCGGACGTGCCTTAGGGATCTTTCTTATCGCACTCTCACTCAAGAACCTCTTGAGCGGCCTCGAGGGCAGCTTTGCCGGATTCCAAACTGCTTACTTCATCGTTTACGGTCTGGTTTTGAATGCACCCTTCACGCGCATCTCCGAATCACGATGGAAATTCGCCTACGGCGCACTCGTACTGCTGTCGGGCTTGTTTGTCTTTATCATGATCGCCAGCGTCATGTTTGCCTACATGGCGGCAGCCGACCGAGGGGAACGACTCGGCGTGCCGGGCTTTGAAGGCAGCTTAATCTTCCTTGCCCTTATGCAAGTGCCCGCCGTCCTCTTTCAGCGTAAACCGGATCTGCTCGATTAAATGACAACTGCCTACAAGCATATTATCTGGGACTGGAACGGAACCTTGCTCAATGACACCTGGCTCTGCGTGGAAGTGCTCAATGGACTCCTCGCCCGACGCGGCCGCGATCCGATTTCAGCGGAAGACTATCGGCAGAACTTTGGTTTTCCCGTCATCCATTTCTACGATTATCTCGGCTTTGATACCGATGTGGACAGCTTCGAGCGGGTCAGCCGCGAATTCATCGGCGACTACGAAGCACGCTGGCTGGAAGAATGCGCCCTCCATCCTGAAACCCCCGCGATTTTGGCTCAACTCAGCCAGCTAGGCTTAAGCCATTCGGTGCTCTCTGCCGCGAAACAAGAGGCCCTCGAAGTCGGGATTCATCACTTCGGAATTCGCCAGCATTTCACCGGATTAATGGGAACCGATAATATTTACGCACAAGGCAAAGTAGGGCAGGGGCGTCACTGGATTGAGCAACTGGCCTGGTCTCCGGACGAGGTTGTTTTGATCGGCGACACCTTGCACGATTTTGAGGTGGCCGAGGCTATCGGCACCGCCTGCATACTTTTGGCGCACGGCCACCATACGCCCGAGCGTTTGGCCGAGACTGGTGTGCCGGTGGTGCACTCACTCGCTGAACTCGTCGACCAATTAAGCATCAACTAGGCCCTCGGGCGGGGAGTGCCATTCCTCCGTTTACGCTCGATGGGGCGAATCTTAAAATTCCAACATCGGCTCGGATAGAAGCCGCCCTTCGGCGTTCATAAGTCCACGATACAATTTTTTCGCGAGGCAAGATTACGATTGCCACGAATCGGTTTGGAAACTGCTCTGTCGGCCTTGTAATGGCGCTTAGATAAGCGATATTATAATATTCAATACCATCTCCGATCTATTCAACGGAAACTCGACCGTGTCTTTGACGAACCCCATTTCGGGCGTTCTCCGCGAAAGAGCCACTTTACATAATTATGGACATCGCAATTGTCACCGGAGCCGAGACACCCCTCGGCCTTCGGCTTATTGAACGCCTAATCCGGCTAGGCTGCCGGGTACACGGCATTGGTAATAATTTCTCGAACGTCACTTTCGCCGATCCGAATTTCATCGCCCATGCGATCGACGTCAGCGACCTCGAGGCCATCTCCCGCACCACCAGCGAGATTTTGGAAAAAGAGCAAGCCCTCCACATTCTGATCCATGCGATCGATGTGACACCCGGCGCTCCCTTTGAGAACTTGCCTGTGGGGAATCTGGAAGCAGTGCTAAAAATCGGTCTCCTTGGGCCGGTCATGCTCACGCGCTTGGCCCTGCCCAATCTGCTGCGCTTTCGCGGCCAACTGATCAACATCATTCCCGCCAACAAAGGCGGCCATCCTGCCAGTGCAGTCAACGCCCTGATCGAGGGGGGTCTGCGCGAAATGAATACTGCGCTCTTCGATCAAGCCCGCGATGCTGGTCTACGGGTGACGAACCTCATCCTTCGGCAAAACCTCGAAACCGACCCCGAAGCCTCTCCTGAAAAACTCTCCCAAACTCGGATTGACCCCGAGCATGTCGCCCGCACCGTCGAGCACCTGCTCAACGAAAACGATCCGAACGTACCCAACGAAATCACGCTCTATCCCCGTATAAGCGCCGCCGCTGAAGTTCCGCTGCCCGAAAGCCCGCTTCCGCTCGACCCTTACAACGCAATTATACTTCCTCCGACGGAATACTGCCCGCCCGAAGAACCCAAGATTCCGACCAAAGCGAAAGACCAGATCGAACGCACCATTCCTTACACCGATGAGGAGATGGAAGACCGGATCGCCGCCGCCATCGAAGACTTTGATGCGCACCCCGAACGCTACGAGCAAGAGCGAAAATCTCGGAAACAAAATCGCCCGCGCTCTCAAGAATCCCGTCCTAAAGAGCCCCGCTCACAGGAAGCACATTCTCCAGAACAAACCGGATCCGAAGAGGGTGGCTCAAAACGCCGCAGAGGTCGTCGTCGTGGCGGACGCAATCGTAATCGCGACCGTGAGGGCAACGAAACCGCACGCCATGGAAACGACGAACGAGGCGCCTCCACCGAAACGCCCAAGCAAGCGGATCAAGCTGCATCCGTCGCCAATCCACCAAGCAGTGACGATGCATCGGCGAAGGCTTCGCGCAATCGTCGTCGCCGTTCCGGAAATAAACCGGAAAATGAGAGCGCTTCAACTAGCGACACTCCCCAAACGAAGCCAGTAAAGCCGGAAGCCGCTACATCCCCCGACGCACCAAAACCAAGGGCTAAGCCAAAGGCCGCTCCGAAAAAGAAAGCGGTCACCAAAAAGGCGACGAAGAAAGCCACCAAAAAAGCTCCTACCAAAAAAGCCGTTAAAAAGGCGGTCAAAAAAGTGGCGAAGAAGAAAGCCGTCAAAAAGGTCGTTAAGAAAACCGAAGAGTAGGGCGCGCTCTAGCCTAGACTGGCCAGTTCCCATCCTCGATTCGTGTGCCACGTAGCGCCTGTATTGCGGCCTCCGTCATTTCGTACACCCAGACCTCCTCAAGTTCGTCTCCATCAGGCGTATAGCAAGTCACTTTGAGGCGGTTATATTCATTTTCCAAAGCAGGGCGCTCAGGCATATAGCCTTCGAGCCAATCCAGCTGTAAGAAATCCGCTTCCCTTGGAAAACTCAGCACATAGCCCTGCACCCAAGCTTCCCCACGCAGAAAAAGACCGGGATAACCGACCTGTAGATCGTAAAGCTCTCCCTGCAGCTTGGCGGGGACGACTTCTTCTACCTTACCCTCGCAGAAGCGCGGCCAATAATGACCGCCTGGCTTGAGTGTACCGTAAACAAAGACTTTATAGGCGATTTCTGCCATAGACCGACAGCCGAACAGTTACATATCCAACGCCACAGCCAGCCCCTGCAGCACGGAAGCAATCCGCACCGAATCGTGGATATTCGCCTCATTCAAGCCGCCTTTTTTCACCATCGCTTCGTGCGCTTTGAGGCACATTTCGCAACCGGCGAGGGCGGCGGGACCAATCGAAAAGAGCTCGAAATTCGTTTCGCTAGTCGCCACCTGCTTCATGCGTGTCATTCGGAGATTGAAAGGCATTTTGTTGTAAGCGTCCGCGTTCATTAGATGGCGAAAGCGGAAATAAACCGTATTCATCCCCATCAACGAAGCCGCTCCTTTGGCATCGGAAATAATCGCATCACTGATCCCCGCGCTCTTGCCGTCGGCCAGGACCGCCTCCGTCAATTCCGGATGCCGAATAAAATAAGCCGCGGCCAAAGCACAGCCCCAAGTTTGCTCACTTTCCAGTGACTCACCCTCCAAGACTCGCTTGGCGTTGACTTGCAAATCCTTCGCTTCTTCAGGCAGGCGGGCGAGTAGTGCGGTAATTTTTTCCATCCCTCAATCAACTACAATTCTCACCACGCAGTCAATCCGAACAGAGCAGCCGATCTAACCAAAGACTATCGAACGATCCCACAAAGCTGCTCCGCACTAGCCAGCGCGTCCTCAAGTGGCCAAGTAGCTTTAAGGTTCTGCGCCTCAGTCATCGCACCCGAATAGAGCAAAAAGACGGCCGTGCCCAAGCGTTGTGCATCCGCCTCAGGAACCAGTGTGCCAACGAGCTCGATAAAAAACTTCCGCTGGGCACGCTTATATTGGTCGATTAAATGCGTCAGTTCCTCGTCTTCGTCCGCATCGATACAGGCTGCGGTATTGGCAAACTGACAGGAACGGAAGCCGTTGGCCTCCACCCAGCTGCGCATCGAATAAAAATATTTCCGCAGGCGCCTGTCGCGATCGCCGGGCTTTTCGAGAAAATTTTGGTGCATCATTGACATACGCCGCTCCAGTCGCTCCAGCCAGACGTTGCCCAATTTAGCCTTACTACTGAAGTTCTGGTGAAAAGTCGCCTTTGGCAGCCCACTCGCCAATATCACTTCCTCGATCGAAACCCCGCCATAGCCGCGCTTATGGAAAAGCTCGCCTGCCTTGCTTAAAATGGTCTCACGTAAGGGTATATCTGCCATGCCTTGAATCACACTCTAATGGTAAGTTGGGTCAAGCGCGCGAAGTCCCGAAGCGGGCTTTTGAAATTTTTATAACATACCGATAAGCCGCCCCTGCACCAATTCTGGGTTTACAAAGCGAGCGCGCTCCCCATTCTCCGCCTTCCTCATGAACCGGGTCTACATCAAAACCTACGGGTGCCAGATGAACGAACGAGACTCCGAAGCAGTCGCGGCGATGCTTCGGGGCAAAGGCTATGCCTTGGTTGATAACGAGCGCGAGGCCGACGTCGTTCTCCTCAATACCTGCAGTGTGCGCGATCAAGCCGAGCAAAAGGCCATCGGTAAGGCAGGCCATCTGGCCAAACGGAAACGGAAAGATCCGAATTTCATTATCGGGATCATGGGCTGCATGGCTCAAAACCGAGGTAGCCAACTCCTCGATAGTTTGCCCGATCTGGACCTCATCGTCGGCACACAGAAATTTCACCGCGTACCCGATCACCTCAGTAATATGATCGCCACCCTTCAGGGGCAGGGGCCACGCCCAAGCTCCATCGTCGATCTCGCCGAAGAACTGGACTCGCAGAATACGATTAAGTCCCATGTTAGTGATAAGAGGCAGGTCACCGCCTTTGTTAGTATTATGCAGGGCTGCAATATGAAGTGCTCCTACTGCATCGTGCCGAAAACCCGCGGCACAGAGCGCGCCCGACCGATGGAGGCAATCATCGAAGAAATCGAAGAGCTGGCTGCCAACGGCACCCGTGAAGTCACGCTGCTCGGGCAAATTGTGAATCAATACGGCATCCGTGAGTTCCCCTTTGTCGATCAAAAGAGCCCTTTTGTTCAGCTCCTTGAAAAAGTACACGCTGTCGAGGGCATCGAGCGTATCCGCTTTACCAGTCCACACCCCGTCGGTTTCAAGCAAGACCTAATCGATTGCTACAGTCGCATGCCTAAGCTCTGCGAATATCTGCACTTTCCAATGCAAAGCGGAAGCGATCGTATCCTAAAGGCGATGCGTCGGCCTTACACTATCGAGAAATTCAGACGCATCATTGAAGATCTGCGCAAAGTCAGGCCGGATATGTATATTTCGACCGATGTGATCGTCGGCTTCCCCGGCGAAACAGAAGAGGACTTTGAACTCACACGCAGGCACTTTGAGGAAATTGGCTTCGATATGGCCTATCTTTTCAAATATAGTGTACGCCCAGGAACGACCGCGGAACCGATGGGCGACCCAGTCAGCAAGGAAGTCAAAGAGTCGCGTAATCAGACCCTGCTGGAAATTTTAAGTAAACGCTCACTGGAACGAAACGAGACGCTGATCGGTAAGGTGGAAGATGTACTCTTTGAAGGGCCGGCTAAAAAAGGGGAGGACATGTACGTTGGCCGAACCCGCGGCAATCGCGTGGTCATCGTAAAAGCCAGCGCCCGCTTGGTCGGTCAACTCGTTCCAGTCCGTTTCGACCGAGTCACCGCGAATAGTCTCTTTGGAGAACTCGTACTCGAAGGCGTTGAATCTGAGACTGTAATGGTTTAAATCGAGCAAGCGCCCGAGTTGCCCTCTTTTACCAGATACCGTCCATCCTTAAAGGCACCGAAGTATGTAGCCAAACGCGGGTGATTGACTGGCGCACCCGTTTGATCGAGCTCCAGATTCGACTGTGCCACATAGGTACTAAGCCCACCGCTCTCGTGGACGAGCACATGGTACCAGGGTTGTTCACGATCGGGCTGTGTTTTGTTGGCAAAATACCATTTGTCGCCTGCCGCACAATCCGGATCAAAGGCCACAATAACACCACGGTAACCATACAGTTTGTGCTGCACGACCGCTCCAATATCAAAGTACACCCCAGGGCGGGAACTACCTTCCAGATCAGTTAAACTAATTAACATTATGATTCAGCTTAGCAATACTATCGCGATGGATCAACCCTCAGAGTCAAAAGCTTGGAGGATCGATTCGACCGATCGGATCTGCTCCGGCGGGAAGAAACTGTTAATCCGGTGGATCACTTGCTGAATAATTCCGTCCGGACAAGAAGCACCGCCGGTTAAGAGAATGCGTTGATGTGGTCTGGAAAGATCCAGAAAGGGTCGCACCACTTCGCTCTCTTTGGGAACTTCGCTGAGATTGTAGGGAAAGATGTAGTGGCGGATCTGTTCCGCCGAAAGAATGTTCGCTTCGGACTGAATATAGTGGGCATGGTCACCAAAACGCTCCTGACAGACACGATAGAGCTGAAAGGTGTTGGAACTATTCTTCCCGCCGACGACCAAAGCCGCGTCGATCGGTTGCTCAACCGCTTTTTGGAGTGCGTCCTGATTGACCTGCGTGGCATAGCAAAGGGTATCACCCTTACCCTTTGACCAAAGGTGGTCGGGTACCTTCGATTCACCGTATTTTTCAGCGATCACCTCGCGAAGGTGCTCGATTATCCGGAGTGTTTCATTTCTTAGGAGTGTCGTCTGGTTCACCACCGCGAGACGCTCCAGATCCCGTTCAGGATCAAATCCAGACGAATAGAGTCCGGCAAATGAAGCTTCAAAAAGTGCTTTTTTCTCTTCCGGCTTAGCCATCAGGATTTCGCCGAGTTTTTTGGCGTGCTCCATATTGCGCAGCATCAACGCGGGCCCATAGCTCGAACTGTTGGAAAAGGTGGCTTTTGTTTCCTCGTGCTCGGACTTGCCGTGAATCAGGACGGTGTAGCCTTCCTTTGCATAGCGTCGGGCGGCCTTCCAGACCTTTTCCACCAGCATGCAAGTCGCATCGTTTTCCCGAACAGAGAGGCCACGGCGAATGAGGCGAACTTTGTCTTCGTTGGTCGCGCCAAAGGCCGGGATAATCACGATGTCGTCCTCAGTGAGTTGATTCCACAGTGCCTCGGGGTCCTCCGGATCCGTCGCAATGTTCCCATCACTACGAAGTGGTAGACCCTTATCGGTCTGGAGGTAACGAAGTCCACGGGCAAGGAGGTCTTCATTAACAAATGGGTTATGGATCAACTCACTCAACATGAAGACCCGCTTACCCGGATTGGCTGCGACAGTCTCGTAAGCCCGTTCGATCGCGTTTTGAACACCTAGGCAAAAACCGAAATGACTGGGAATCACATAACTGACCGCACCAAAATCCAACACGGCTGGCTCACCGGACGACTTTTCCTTGGTACGCCGAGCGGCTTTAATCGCGGCGCAAAGGGCACTTTGGTAAAGCGCATCCGACTGGGCATCCACATATACCGCGCGATTACGTTCTTTCGCGGTCCGAAAGCGATAGATATACTCATTTTCGCTTAGATCGAGATACGGGATGCGAAACAAATGCGGTTCAATCGCGGCAATAAGATTTTGGAGACGAGGGGAGAGGCGGACTTCTCCGGTAGCATGGGCTTTTTCGAGTTCAAATAGGCTTCGATAATTCGCATCAGGAGCCCCTTCATCGGAGAGTTGGCAGCAAATCGAAAATGGGGTTCCTTGTATCTCCGCAGTCGTTAAGCGATAAATCGGAAAATCACCCAACAATTCGGCTGCTTCAATTTCACCAGCAGGGTTCGTCTGTACCAGCAGACGGTTATTACGGTCAAAAACAAGCAATATACGGGTGAGTTCGGTGCCGATTTCCATCATGTGTGTTACTTCCAGTGGAACGTGATCGGTTTCTCAATTTCAGGATGCAAGCTATGATGCACCGGACAATTCTTTGCTGCGATCTCTACCTTCCATTTATGATCGTCGTCCAAGGGAATGGGGATCCATACTTCGGTTTCGAGGCGGGCAATTCGGCGCGGCAAATTCTCCGTCATCTCTTTACGTACTTCGATCCGCATACCCTTAAGGTCGACACCCAGTTGCTCCATCTGCATGCCAACGATGGTAGCGATACAAGAGCCGAGGGCGGAAGCACAGAGATCGGTGGGCGAAAAACTTTCGCCCCGTCCATTATTGTCCACCGGTGCATCGGTCTGAAAGATGTTACCTGATGGCTCATGCTGAAGATTGCATCGGAGCGCTCCTTCGTAGTCTATTGTCACTTTTACCATAATGCCGCAACCTTGATGACTTTTTTGGGGCGGTCAACTGTTGGCGAAAGCCCTCACACGAATCGCATTCTGCGATTGCACCGGAGTGTAACCATTCTAATGTCGTAACTTTATTAAACGTGCACAAAGGCGATATTTACTATGTTTCAGGTCAATTTTAGCGAACAAAGCATGCACGAGCTCAACCAGCTCGATACTCGCTCGCAGATGCTCCTCGTGGAGGTCGTCAGTACACTGACGCAAGAACAACTTGATCACCCAAACGAAGAACTGGGCTGTTTTCACCGAAATGGTAAAACCTACTATCGGGTACGGGCCGGCGAATTCCGGATCTATTTTGAACAGGATGGAGAGGCCCTCTTCGCCCATTACATCCTACACAAAAACACACTTTCCGATTTCATTTTTCGATTTAAACTTCCTGTCACAGAGGAGTTTATGGTCGAACAGCACGATTCATTCTGGAAATATTTGGAATCAATTCGACACAAAGATGATGTCGGGGAGTAGCCTTTAATTAATTTATGCCAGAAACTGAGGATAAGCAAAAGCACCAGTACGCCGACTCGGGCGAAGCCAGTCACATCTACCTGCTTCCAAACAGCCTCACTGCCGGTAATCTCTTTTTTGGCTTCCTTGCGATTTTGCGCTGTATTCAGGCAAATTACGCAACCGAACCGACCGTTGTATCCGGTTACTACACCCAGGCTGTCTGGTTTATCCTATTCGGTGTGATCTGCGATGCACTTGATGGAAGAGTGGCACGTCTAGGAGGGCGCGAATCGCTTTTCGGTAAAGAGTTCGATTCTTTGGCAGATATCATATCGTTCGGGGTCGCTCCGGCGCTAATGATGATTTTCCTCATTCTTTCACCGACCGAAAAATTTCCCTTCTTTCTTCAAATCGGCTGGCTCATTGGATTTGTCTATCTTCTATGTGCCGGGGTACGCTTAGCGCGCTTCAATGTGCTAACACATCCAATGTTACCGCCAGCAGAGCGTCTCAAAGGAACCAAAGATTTTCTTGGTTTACCCGTTCCCGCAGCCGCAGGCATGATCGCCTCACTGGTACTGGTACTCAATAGCTTCGATCTTCGTAGCCTCGCTATCCTTATGCCACCGTTGATGTTAGCGATCGCTGTGCTGATGGTCAGCAACATACCGTATCCAAGTTTTAAGGACATCGATTGGCAAACCAGCACGCGGTTTCGTACCTTTATCTACCTGATCTTCGGGCTTGGTATCGCCTTCGTCATCAAGGAGCTCTCCTTTGCGCTGATATTCTTCACTTACATCGCTTACGGTCCAGTCCGTCATTTTTACCGCATCTATCGAGCACGTAAACGACTCGCCAAACTTCACTCAAATCCCAGTTAATAAGTTGGGAACAACTGTGAACCGCCTGTGTAATTAAAAAAACTTTTCCACATCATTCACCGTTCTGCAAATCTACTCACTTACTTATTAACCATTAAAATCACCCCTAAATTACTTGCGAGCAGGGACTTGATGAGTTTTTCTCACCATTCACCCTGTATACTGTTAAGGAGAGATTTATATATATAAAATACCTTTAATACATAAGCATTGCCAGTAACTCTCAAAACACCGACAAATTTACCATGAAGTTCAAGATCAACCAGGATCACTTTAGCAACGGTCTCCAACAAGTCCTCAACGTTGTCGCTACCCGATCAACGATGCCGATTCTCAGCAATGTGCTGATCGAAGCCGAAGAGGGCCATATCTCTCTGACCACCACAAACCTCGACCTCGGCATTCGTTGCCGTATCAAAGCCGACGTTTCCGAAATCGGAGGAATTACGTTACCGGTCCGTAAACTCGCCACCATCGTTCGTGAATTGCCTGTCAACGAGGTCTTCATTGAAACCAACGAGAAAAACCAGGCGAAGATCACATCCGGGGGGTCGCTTTTCAAAATTATGGGTATCGGGACAGAGGAGTTTCCTCCTTTGCCTACCTTCGAAAATCGCAAAGTCTTTGAGCTTTCCCAAGACGACATCGTTGGAATGCTCAAGAGTGTTTCTTACGCACAGTCCACCGACGAAAATCGCTACATCCTCAACGGTGTGTATTTCAATTTTGACGACGAAAAACTCACCCTTGTCGCGACAGATGGTCGTCGCTTAGGTTTGACTGCGTTGGAGACTGAAATCAGCGAAGAAAATGCTGGAAGCCTCATTCTACCCGCCAAAACCGTTGCCGAATTGGAACGTCTTATGGGCAAGGGGGAGAAAGTTAAAATTGCGTTTAACGATCGTCAGGCGGCCTTTGAAATCGATATCGATGAATCTGGAGATACCGGTCTCGTCGATCACCTCTACCTTGTTTCCAAGATCGTTGAGGGCAACTACCCGAATTACCGCCAGGTCATTCCGAAAGAAACCGAGCACCGCGTTAAAATCGAGCGGGAACTCATGCTTGAGTGTGTCCACCGTGCGGCCCTTGTGACCAGCGATAAGAGTAATTCCGTTAAGCTTAAGGTCAGCAAAAACCTCCTTGAAATATCCGGTTCTTCCACGGAATACGGTGAGTCCCATGAATCCATGGCAATCGCTTACGATGGACCTGAAGTGCAAGTCGCTTTCAATCCACAGTTTCTTATGGAGCCGCTCAAGGCGCTGACTAAGGACGAGGTCTTTTTCGAGTTCAAGGACGAGCTCAGCCCCGGTCTTTTCAAGACGCTCGATAACTTCATTTGCGTCATTATGCCGCTCCGTCTGAACTAAGTATTCGGAACCGCGGCTCAGTTCTGCTTTCTATTAGAAGGACGGTTATAGGCCGTCCTTCTTTATTTTTCATATGCCGAATCAATCGATCATCGAATATTCCCTTCTTGGAATCGCACTTATCTCCGTCCTGCTTCCGTTGATCGGAGGAAGGGTGGGAATGCCGCTTTTGCTTCTTTTAGGGCGATGGGTGCGGTGGTTTCTATTTGCGGCCCTATTTGCCTTTTTCCTTAAAGTCTTCGGGCTCTCGTATCGTCCCGATTGGGTGCATTTTTTGACTGGATTAGCAGTCTGGTTTCTTCTCGAAACCGGTTACAATTGGATCGCGATTAAAGCACTTAGTTTCAGTGAAATACCACTCTTCCCAAGTTTCGAAGCAAATGCCGATGGCGATGAATGGCCCGCGGAAAAACGCTTCATTGCGTTGAAGGAATGGCTTCGCGAAGAAAAGTTTATGCGACTCAGCGCTTTGAAGGCCGAACTTTTTGAAGACACTTATCTACGTGCGTCGATTTACCAAAGCCCCGATAAATTTACCCGGGTGCAAATACTTTTCATTCCGAAGCGAAAGGGGGGCGCGACCGCTTGTTATACAATTACGACAAATGGGGAGGACGAGCGACGGCTTATTACCGATAATCTTTTTCTTCCCTACGGTGGTTACTATCCGGAGGGATGGAACTTTTGCCGCAAGCCGCTTATCGGATCACTTCGACGTCTACTTGCTTTGCACCATAAGCGCCTTTTAAAAAGCAGCCTTAGGCCGATTACTTTTGAAGAAGATCCACTGGAAGAACTCAACGATCAGCAACGGATTCTCGAGCGTTTGAATACCGAGATTGGGTTTCTTGTTCCCCGCGGGCGCCAGGAAGAAGAAGGTAAAATCACCAACGAAGGTCGCTACCGACTCTGGAAAGAAATGTGGCTCCTCGCTTATCTCGGGAAGTCAGTCAATTAACTAACCAAGCGCTTTAGCTAGTTTGAATTTTCTATTAGCTTTTGATTGGACTCGCGTAGGCGTTTGGCCAGTACACGAGCGACGAGGAGGCCGGGGTGCTCCTGACCGTCGACACCGAGCTCGAGGATTTTTGAATCGAGGCGATATAAAACGGTTTCTCCAACTGCTGTCGCAGTCGCGGAGCGAGGTTTACCTTCGATCACACCCATTTCACCGATAACTTCTTCTGGCCGTGCGATGGCGAAGTTGTTGCCGTTGTCATCACTGAGTTTCACTTCACCTTTGCGGATGACGTAGATGAAGTCGCTGGCGTCGTTCATCCGAAAAATGACTTCACCATCTTGATAATATTTTAAACGACGGCGTTCTCCTTTGGCGATTAAGCTCCGACGGATCGAAGTCCAGACGGCGCATATAATTAAGCCGATCAGACAGCCAACGATGAGACCAACCGTATTAGCAAATATGTCGTTCAGCTCAAAATGACGGTTTTGAATCACCAAGCCCTGTACGTACTCAAGGGCGATTCCGACGACGATGATTAAAGCGATCGCGGGGATATAAAGTATGGCTGATAACCCAGTTGTTACAAGGACTCCAAGTAGAGCATAGCCCACACCGTGAACCAGTTTATCGGTACGTATTTGAAAGTCGTTGCCGACTGCAAGGCTCCCCATCGTAATGAATATTAATCCGCCGCAAGCCGCGATGATCAGTAGCGAACGTATTCGTGGTGAAAATGGATTCATGATTTCGTTTTTAAAGAAAGAGCGCCTTCGATGCGAGGCGTTTGATTTCCCTAAATGAAAATTTGGCTACAAAAAAGCCCCCCTTTGCAGGGAGGCTTTTGAAAAGAAACTGATCTCGTAACCCGTATCGCGGATCACACATTCGATTTTAACTACATCTCTAGCTGCGGACGGTCTGCTTTAGGCCAGTCGATGTGATAGAACTTGCCGCGTGGTTCATCGGTCCGCTCGTAAGTGTGAGCACCGAAGAAGTCACGTTGAGCCTGCAGAAGGTTTTGCGGGAGACGGGCGGTGCGATAGCCATCGTAGTAGGAGAGCGCACTGCTGAAGGTTGGAATCGAGACACCGTGCTCTGCGGCGAGGGCGATTACTTTGCGCCAGCTGGCTTGTGCCTTGTTGATCGCACCGGTGAAGTAAGGATCGAGCAGCAGATTGGCTAATTTCGGGTCGCGCGCGAAGGCTTCAGTGATCTTCTGAAGGAAGGCGGCGCGAATGATGCAACCACCACGGAAGATCTGAGCGATTTCTCCGAAGTTGAGTGACCAGCTGTATTCCTTCTGTGCTTCACGCATGAGTTGGAAGCCTTGAGCGTAAGAGCAAATTTTGGATGCGTAGAGTGCTTCACGAATCGCTTCAACCATTTCGGCCTTGTCGCCGGTGAAATCAACTGACTCCGGACCACTCAAGATATTGGAAGCGGCAACTCGCTCATCCTTAACTGCGGAGATGCAGCGTGCGAACACCGCTTCTGCAACAGTTGGAGCCGGTGTACCCATGTCGAGTGCGTTAACGGAAGTCCACTTACCGGTTCCTTTTTGTCCCGCAGTATCGAGGACGATGTCGACGAAAGGCTTGCCGGTAACTGGGTCGGTTTGCTTCAGAATGTCGGCTGTGATTTCAATGAGGAAAGAGTCGAGGTCGCCCTTATTCCATTGGTCAAAGATGTCACCCATCTCAGCGGGTGTCATGCCGAGGACGTTTTGCATCAAATCGTAGGCTTCACAGATCATCTGCATGTCGCCGTATTCGATGCCGTTGTGGACCATTTTCACATAGTGTCCGGCACCGTCTGGGCCGATATAAGCGGTGCAACTGAAACCGCCTTCGACTGGCTTACCCGCCTCAGCACCTTCGAGTGGCTTGCCGGTGTCGGGATCGACTTTGGCAGCGATGGCTTTCCAGATTGGCTCAAGGTGTGTCCAAGCTTCTCGAGAACCACCTGGCATGAGGGATGGACCAAAACGTGCGCCTTCTTCACCGCCAGACACGCCGGAACCGATGAAACGTAATCCCTTTGCAGTCAGCTCTTTCTCACGGCGGATCGTGTCGTCCCACTTTGCATTACCACCATCGATGATAATGTCGCCTTCTTCCAGAAGCGATACGAGACCTTCGATCACCTTATCGGTAGCCCAACCGGCTTGAACGAGGATGATAACTTTTCGCGGGCGCTTTAGGGAAGCGACGAAGGTTTCAAGGGTTTCACAACCATCGAGTCCACCCGGAGTATTTGGATTCGCCGCGACGAACGCTTCCATCTTGCTGGTCGTCCGGTTATAGACAGAGATTTTAAAGCCGTGGTCGGCAATGTTAAGTGCCAAATTCTGGCCCATAACTGCGAGGCCGATGAGGCCGATTTCGGATGTTGCTTCTGGCATAGTGCGTTTAGGTTAAAACGCCCGAGGAAACCCAATCTAGTAATCAAGGCAAGGTCGGACTCCGGCTCTAAGCCGAAAAGCAGTCATGACTTGCATGAAGCAGACTATTTTGCGCGGGCACAAAAAAGCCGCCCAGTTGCACACCGGGCGGCTTTTGAAAAGTCTGCTTCGCTTTTAGTAAACGTTGGTCGCTTCTTCGCTGATAATTGGATCCGCGAGGAAATCAGCGCTGAAGTTGAGGACAGCGCGTCCAGGACCGATGTTAGCACCTTCGGCTGTGATCGATAGATTTGTATCTTTACCGGGTTCCAATGTAGTGCGCGGGAATGTGACGGTTTGACCGTTGATTAAGCCCTGTGCATCTCCAGCGACGGCAGTCGGCTTAATTGATTCCGTAAACCTGACTGTGACGGTGCCGCTGACAGGCTCGAAGTCACCCTGATTACGCACTTGGATGGTGTAGGTGGTCGCTTCGCGGACGCGGATAGGGTCCTTACTGTCAGTAATCGAGACAGTCACACCAGGTACAGCCAACCAGTTTGTGGTGGCATTATCGCTGGCCTCGAGGCCATTGGCAGAGACGACCTTAACCGTGTTGGTGGATTCGCCCTTACGTGTGGCGGCCACTTCGGTGCGGATCAATTGGCTGGAACCCGCAGGTAGGTTTGGAATCATCCAGCCGATGGCGTTACCGCTTACGCGACCTCGACCGTTATCGGCGACTGAGGTGCCCTTGGGCAGTATATCTGTGATCCGGACATTCTTGAGATCGGTATCACCGGTATTCTCAATTGTGATTTCAAAGACAACCGGCTTGAAGACATAGGCTTCAGCGGGGCCGGTTTTGCGTACACGGATGCCCGACTGAACGACAGAAATTGGAACGCTACCTGCAGGGCTGGCACCGGCGCTACCGCGACCATCGGGACCGCTGCCATCGTAACTCGCTACCGCGCGATTAGTGAACTCGCCTTGTTTGACGGCTTTGGCGCTGTACTTGACGGTTTTAGACTCACCCGGAGCAACTGTGCCAATATTTTGGCGAAGGCTGGTGGTTGGGGTGAAGGCGTCTGGCAAGCTGTCGGTAACGATGACATTGGTTGCCTCTGCAGAGCCGTTATTGGTTACCGTTACGGTCCAAGTCGCTTCTTCACCGAGTTCGATCGAACTCGGACCCTTTTTCACGACTTCAAGTTTTGGCTGACCAGCAAAGATATCGAGGCAGAAGGCGTTATCGACTGTGACCGTCGAGCAGATCTGGTGGTCACCTTCGGCGGCAGGTGTAACCGTGACATCGATATTCTGAGTTTGGCCCTTGCGCATGGAAGGGAAGACCCAGCTTGCGTTGCCACCGGAAAGGGATGCTGCCGGACTCGCTGAGGTGAACTGAACACCCGCTGGAATACTTTCAGACACGCGGACAGTGCTGACATCATCGAGTGCGGCGATCTGAATACGGTATTTGAGAGGGCCTCCCACCGATGCAGGCTGAAGCACGGTCTTGGTTACCTTGATCTGATTCGTCCGCATAATCACGTCGGACGATTTTGAGGCCTTAACTCGTGCTACTTTTGAGCTTGGCGCAGTTGGTTTGGCTTTATCGACGCCTTGCCACTGGGTTTGAGTGGGCTGACTCTTTGGCGTAGAGTAGCCACGGTCAATAGACTTAGTCGGAGCCGACGTCTGACAGCCGGAAAAAACAAGAGCCATGCAGCTCAGGAAAAATACAAAGAGAGTTGGAACGCGTGTCATTAGTTTTTTCTAACGCATCTTATCCGTATGTAAAGAAATCGCTGCATTTATGGCAGGATGTGCGGGTCGGGCACTCAGTTCGGCGGCGGTTCCCAATGCCCGAACCGTTGATTATACGGTTCGCTACACAATCTGCGCACGGCGGCAAATTCACTCTAGCTGATGAAGCGATGAAAAATTTGCGCTAGAGCCCAAGCGCGACCAAGCCACCGATCAAACCAGCGACACCACCGAAGATGATGTGCCCAACGAGGTGGAGCAGGCCCTCCTCAAGTGTAGCTTTACGGTATTCTTCGATGGGATGGCGCTCACTCGCGTAGAACATCAAGCCATAGCTGGTGATTAACCCATGAAAAAACCCGAATCCTAGGCCGAGAAAGAGGGCGTAGGGAAAAATCAATGCGTTCATGGCATTGAAAATAAGGAAGTAAATAATACCGAATACAATACCAGCTAGGCTATGAATAGCCGTGCCGATGTTTCCGGCATTCTCCAGTTTCCCCGTGAAGTAGCTGCCCAGCGCTCGTACCATATCCACGCGCTTACTAAATGCCGTGCTGATCGCGCGCATAAAAAGGTTCATCGCAAAGGCACCGATTAATCCACTGACGGCACCGAGTAAAATCGTGGGTAGAATATCCATAAGCGTTACTATTTTATAAGTTTAGCACAGCTTATTGGGTTTTAAAGCGTAATCGGACAATTCGGCGGCCTCAAAACAACTCCTTTTGAGGCGCCGTTGGGGCTGCCGCATCGGGCTCGTTTTCTTCATGCAAGTGCCTCGGAGCGCGGCCGACATTTTGATCCAAGGCATCTTCGCACTCATTTACGATGCGATCGCAGATCTGGCGTACGTGCATCCGCAGCCATTTGGCCGTCGTGCTTTTTTCCGTGTAATCGGCCGGGCCGTAAGCGTGGATGCGTCCCGCATGGAGAAGGGCGTCGTTCTGGGCAAACTCCGCTTCGCTGTCGGGATTGAAAACCGCATAGGCTTTTCCGCCGTTGCTTTTCACCACGGAGAAGACGGGCACGTCGCTGGGACCATCCGCCGTATAAATCATCCGGTCAATCGGTACCCGCCGGTTCACCCGGGCCATGGAAGCATTGACGTCGATATTGGCGTTCTTGTTACCGCCTTTATTAATCTCGAAAATGAAGCGCGTTTTAATCGTATTATCGACGATGGTACCGATCTGGCTGATCTCGAACTCCATCTGTAGAGGAAGCTCATCCTGCCTCGAATAGTTTGGCGGAAGCGGTGCCTCGATAAATTCGCAACCGAAGATGCCGTCGACATAAGGTGCAATTTTACTGCCACGAATCATCTCAGCCAGGCCAGTGCTGATGATGTAATGCTCCAGAGTGATGTTGTGCTTACGATACTCGGGCCGGGAGCCGGCGATTGTCTTGAGTGTATCGAAAAGCTCGGGCAGGCCTCCATAAAAGGCGAGTTCCTTGCCCAGCTCGCGTAGGCGCTGATTGGTGAGTCCCTTCAAGCAGCCGTTTTTAACAAAACTGAGGAGGTGGTTCAGATAGATCGTATCGTGAGACACCCGTGTGCCGCGTTGGGCATAGATTTCGGGCAACGCGTTGACTTCTTTCCAAAAATTCTCCTCGTCGATTCCGTAGGCTTTGAAGATAGGAGCCTGCATGTAGCCAGGGATCAGCGTCTTGTCGAAGTCCCAAATACAAGCCACGACATTTTGGCGATGGAGGTTTTTTTTCGTCATTGCAGGCAGATCTCGACTGTTGTGAGCTAGGCGCTTTACTGCAACGCTTTTAAGAATCCCTCCCAGATTTATGCACAAGATTCCTGACATCGCTCCGTTCCGCTCCAAGCTCCAAGACTTGGATGCGAAAATGGCTGAGCCCAATTTTTATTCCGACCAACGACGCGCGGCGGATATTTCCCGCGAACACCAGCGCGTGAGCAGTCTAATCGAAAAGTTCGAGGCGTTGAATTCCGCCGAACAACAGATCTCTGAAAATGAGGCGATGGTTCAGGATGCATCCGTCGAACAAGAACTTCGTGAGATGGCCGAAGAGGAACTCGAAACGCTGAAAGCGGAGCATGAGCGCTTAGAGAAAGACGTGCTTCGTGCGATGATCCCGCCGGATGCAACCGACAGCCGTAATTCGGTCATGGAAATCCGTGGCGGCGCGGGCGGGGATGAAGCCAACATTTTTGCCGGCGATTTATTTCGTATGTACAGTCGCTTCGCGGAAGCGAGAGGCTGGCGCGTGGATGTGATGAACACCAGTGTGGCGGAGACCGGCGGCTTCCGGGAAATCATTTTCAATATTAGCGGTGAAGATTCCTATAAGTATCTCAAATTTGAGAGTGGCGTACACCGTGTCCAGCGTGTGCCGGTCACGGAAACCCAGGGGCGTATCCATACTTCGACGGCGACGGTGGCGGTGCTCCCTGAGGCTGAAGAAGTCGATATCGTGATTAATCCGCAGGATTTGGATATCTCCACAATGCGCGCCTCCGGTGCGGGTGGTCAGCACGTCAACACGACCGACTCGGCGGTGATGATGGTGCACAAGCCGACCGGGGTGACGGTTTATTGCGCGGACGAGCGTTCCCAAATCAAGAATCGTGCAAAGGCATTAACCGTGATGCGTTCGCGTTTACTTAAAGCTAAAGAAGATGAGGAAAACGCGAAATATGCGGCGGAACGTAAAGGTCAGATCGGCACGGGTGACCGCAGCGAGCGTATTCGCACCTACAACTATCCACAGGGACGTCTCACCGATCATCGCATCGGATTGAGTCTGTCACTGCCGACGGTGATCGATGGTGATCTGAACGATTTAATCGATGCGTTGCAAAATTACGACTACGAGGCACGCATCGAGAATTTGCTCAAATCGCAGAAGGTCTAGATAGGTAGGAGAGGGTTTATACGAGTTACCATGCTATCCATCCGCGAAATCAAGGAGCGCACCGAGGCTTTTTTTAAAGAGAAAGGCGTGCCAAATCCGAAATTGGATACGGATATTTTGATTGCCCATTCGCTCGGATTGAAGCGCTTGGACTTGTATCTCGATTTGGACCGTCCGTTGACAGAGGCTCAACTGACTGAACTTCGGCCTTTAGTGAAACGCCGGGCGAACCGGGAACCGCTCCAGTATATTGTCGGCACGGTTGAATTTTGCGGACTCACTTTGAAGGTGGACCGTCGCGGGCTCATTCCGAGGCACGAGACCGAGGAGCTATTTGAACTAGTTTGTGAGCGGGTTGGGGAGTCACCTAAAACGATACTGGATCTCGGCACCGGAAGCGGGGCCTTGGCCTTGGCTTTGGCAGTGAAATTTCCCGATGCAGAGATCACGGCAGTCGATCTGAGTACTGATGCGCTCGCGCTGGCCAAAGAAAATGCCGAGCACTTGGGACTGACGGAACGGGTTAATTTTCTCGAGGGCAGTTGGTTCGCTCCGCTTCAGGCAGAGGACCGATTCGATCTGATTGTTTCGAATCCGCCTTATTTAACGGAAGCGGAAATGACGACCGCCGAACCGGAAGTGGTCGCCCATGAGCCAACCAATGCGCTCGTTTCCGGAGCCGACGGTCTGGACGATCTACGAATGATTTTTGAGGAGGCCCCAAAACATTTGTCAGCCAATGGATTATTGGCACTGGAAACGGGCATTGCCCAGCATGCGGAGCTCGAAAAACTGGTTGAGGCGATGGGCTGGAAAGGCGAATCTCAGGACGACCTCAGCGACCGTCCTCGGTTCTATTTTTGTAGGTCAGGCACATCCGCTTAATGCGAAGTATTTCAGATTGAGGCCGTGCCCTCCTGACTTACTATTTACATGGCGCCAACGGCTTCGACCTGAGTCCTTGCAGTCGCGGTGTTTTCGTCGTTCACATGCTTGACCCAGTCGGCCATAATGCGCGCGGTTTCACGAAGGTAGATGTCGAAGGTCGACTCCTCCTCTTCCTCGGTTTCAGCCGTCTCGGTGGCGTTCTCGGCGTCGGATTCGTTCTCGGGGGTGGCCTCGATTGCACTATCCTCCACAACTGGATAAAGGAGGTTTAAGCGGGAGATGGCTTCCTGCTCTTCGGCTACCTGGAGAATGAAGTCTTCCATTTCGTAATCGTTCTCACTGAGCGTATCGTAAGTTGCGTCCAGTTCCTCGATGTAAGTCTGTTCCCGTATCTTTTTCGCAATGCGCGCCTGGAGGTTGAGGGAAATTGCTTTTTCGTCGTAGCGCTTTTGGCGCCACTCGATTTGTTGTTTCAAAAATTGAAATTCTTCGAGCTGTTCCTGACGTGCTTGACTGGCTTCGAGCAGTGCGGTTTTAAGCGCGGGATCTTCAGGGCTTTCAATATGCAACTTTTTCCAGTCGTTCATCCAGTGGACTGCTTTGATCTGTCCCCAAGGGAGTGCGTGGGGAAGATCGTCTTCGCCAATGGGGAGAAACTCGTTGACTGAGGGGAGGGCGATATCCGAGGGCACGCCCTTTACTTGAGTCGAGCTGCCGTCCGGGAGGTAGAACTGCTTGATGGTTATCTTGGAAGCAACCGGACGCGTGGAGGGCTCAGGTGCGGTAGTTTTGAACCAGGAAAACGCAGGGCGGGTGTTCATGTGGTAAACCTCTTGAACGGTGCCCTTGCCATGAGTGGAGCTGTTTCCGACAATCAGGGCGCGGTCGTGGTCTTGCAGTGCACCAGCTACGATCTCAGAGGCGGAGGCGCTGAAACGAGAAGTCAAGACGACCAGCGGACCATCCCACTGAAGATTAGGATCACGGTCGGAGAGCACGTCGGTGCGGCCGTCATTATCACGTACTTGGACCACTGGGCCGACGGGGATGAAGAGGCCGGCGACACGGACGGCTTCGCTAAGCAGACCCCCACCATTCATGCGGAGGTCGAGGATCAGACCTTGGGCGCCCGCTTCGCGGAGTTTGTTAATCAGCTCGGTGACGTCATCGGAAGTCGTGGTGAGCGTGTTGCCTGCGCCGATATTGCCGTAAAAGGAGGGCAGCTCGATGACACCGACGGGGATCGTGTGTTCGTCGTCGACGGGTACGCTAATGAGTTTGGCAGAGGCCAGATTCGCGGTGAGCTTTACTTCGTCCCGAGTGATGGAAATGTCTTTACGCACGGAGGGGTCGGACGCGTCGCCGGGGCGGATGAGAAGCCGCACGATAGTACCTTTCTCGCCTTTGATCTTACGTACAATGTAGCGGAGTTGCATGTCGACGACATCTTCAAACTCGCCGTCCTTGCCTTGTGCGACACCAAGTATTTCGTCTTCGGCGTTGAGGAGGCGGGATCCTTCGGCAGGGCCCCCAGGGAGGATTTCCTTAATCGTACAGATGCCGTCCTCATCTTGAAGGAGGGCACCGATGCCGACGAAGGAGTTTTGCACGGATGAGTTGAAGCTCTCGAGTGTATCTGCGGAGAGGAATGAGGAGTGCGGGTCGAAGAGTTGCGTCATCGCATTGATGAACGCCTCCTGCACCTCGGCAGCTTCGCGATCCACGGTGTAGCCGAGATTACGTTCGTAACGGCGGCGGATCTTTTCGCGGGCGTCATCGAGGATTTTGGCAAAAAATTCCGGTTCTTCGAGTAGGCGTTGGATTTTTGAGGGGTCGAAAGGCTCGTCGTCTTTGGAGGTGTAGAGATCGGGGTTGGTTGGCTCGAGGCTCGGTACATCCTTTTTCTTGGGCTCCGCATTTTGGCCTTCTAGCTCGGAAGTGATTTCTGTAGTAGACGCATCATCCGCTGTGCCCTCGGGTGGTTGCTCGGGCTCAGAGACATCCTTTTCTTCGGCAGCGAGCGACAGCATTTCGTTGAGTAATTCGTATTTGAGGCGGCGCTCCCAGAGGTCATTGGCGGCCTCCTTGCTGGCGGGCCATTCGGCTTCGCGACGGTCAGGGGCGAAGGTTTCGTCCTCTGTAAAATCAAAATCCTGTTTCAATCGGCCATAAACCCATTCGGTCCGCACCTGTGCAGTTTGTACGAAAGTGTCATAGATCTCGAAAGCGGCGTAGAGGTTTCCTTTTTCAAGGAATTTTTCCATCGCATCACTGAAGCGAAAGAGAAAATCGTCGATTTCGCTGCGGAGAAAATACATCCGGCCATAGTCAAAAGCTTCAATATAAGCTTCCACAATTTCGGTGCCGTCCATCGTCTCTATACTTTCGCGTAGATAGTGGCGCGCGTTGATCGTGTTCACGACCCATCGGGTCTGTGACGCCAGTTCGGTGGTTTGCGTCAGTGCGGCTTGAGCGGGAAGCGTCTGCAGCGCGACAAAGGCCACGCAGATCGTGCGAACGGCGAATTTAGTGATAAAGAGAGGGGTAAAGGGTCGCATATTTATTTTTTGAGAATGTCTTTTGCCTGATCAAGGGTCGTTTTTTCTTCGCTACTGAGGGAGCCGAAGCCTGTGGCGTTAATTTTATCGAGGATCCGATCCACTTCTTTTTGCAGGGCGTCGCGATTTCTGCGGTTCACTTTGTAGGTGACTTTACGCGGGCTCTTTTGTTTCCGCTTAAACCATTCCGGCAGCTCAACCGCGGGTTTTGTACGGTTTGATTTGAAGAAAGAAACAGACCCGCTGTAAACATAGCGGAAGTAGAGGATGCCTGCAACTATCCCACCCAGATGGGCACTGTGAGCGACCCCCATTGTAGAGTAACCCGGGTTTCTGGCGGCTGGGAGCTCATCAAACAAGACCCCGAAAACCGAAAAGCCGAGCATCCCCCAAAATAACCACTTCGGCTTGATCGTGACGGGGAGTACAAAAAACAGGAGTAAGGTAATCGGCTGCTCGGGTCGAAGTCGGCAGAATAGGGTGATGACTCCTAAAACCGCGGCAGAGGCACCCACGACAAAAGTTGTTTCGTTATAATGGAGGAAGAGAAAAAGTAACCCGCCCAAGAGCGCACTGCCGATATAAAGTAGGAGAAATTGCTGCTTCCCGATAATCGGCTCAATAATGCGCCCTATAAAGAAAAGCCCCAACATGTTCCCCAAAATGTGCCAGATGCTCTGTGTACTGTGTATAAAGCTATAGCTCAGGACTGTCCAGACCTTCAGTTCTTTGAAGTTTGGTCCATTCAAGGCGAACCACTCCGTCATGAAATGATTCTGCCGCCCTCCGTAGCCGGGAAAAAAGACATTCAGCACCTGCTGAAGAATGAATACTCCAATCGTGGCCAGCAGCAGGCTGGTTACCACGCTGGGTTTTTTTGCCGTGGTCCCGGGGGATTGGCGCATGTACGGACGGTCGTAAAGCATTGGATCAGTAATGAGTTGCGGGCGATATGAATATAACGAGACCCTCATGATGTTCAGGTGTTCCCCTCTCATCAAGCGTAGAGGAAAGAGAATTATGAACGTTGATGTTCTCTGCTTCCCGCTTGACTCAGAAAGGAAATTCGAGATTTTGCGAACTATGGCAGAAAAAGACGAAAAGTGGCCGGAAAACGTAAAAGGTAAATTCTATGTCGATGAGCAATGTATCGACTGCGATCTTTGCCGTGAAACTGCACCGGATTTCTTCACCCGCAATGAGGACGGAGGCTATTCCTTCGTTCACAAGCAACCGGAGACGCAGGAAGACATCGACATGTGCATGGAAGCACTTGAAGGCTGCCCGGTTGAAGCAATCGGTGACGACGGCGAAGATTAAGATTCCGCCGATATTCCATTTCCTTAAGCCCGCGTGTGATCGCGGGCTTTTTTGTTGTTAGGCGACGAACTTTCGAAATACGACGGGCGTTAAAACGTCAGTCCTACTCGAAACATGACTGATCCGAATTGCTGATTCTCGTCTTGCCCTTGGAATTCGTCGCTTCGAATCGTCTGCGAAAAACTAAGATCGCAAGCGCCCCAGCGTAGACCGACCCCAAGGAGCAACTCTCCGACAAAAGGCTTACGCTCGATCCCGGTATTAAAATCACGAAAGACGGGTCCATCGAGTGAGATGTCGTGAAGCACGGCCGAACCGCGCACCCCCGTGAAGCCAAAGATTGATAGAGCGGGCACGTCCGTAGCTTCTTCGCGGAAGAGGGCGTGTCCATAGCTCCCGATTTGTACGCGTGGAGTGGCGTAGGTGGCGGGCAGATTGTAGCCAGCACGAAGGAGACTGCCGACATAGGCATCGGTGCGTAAGTTGCCGACCGCGGCGCCCCATTCGTAGTAGCCGTCAAATTCGAGTGGCCACTCCGCAGTCGTATCTAGAAATCGGATCCGCTGTTTATGGTCGAAATGGAGGTTGGCTGTTAGCTCCCCCGGGACCTGACTGTCCCATCCTTGGTAAATCGGGCTGTCGGAGATGTTTTCGTGCACCCATTCCTGAGATTCTTCGGCAAAACTCAATTTACCAGTGGTGCCGAGTGAGAGCGTCACGCTGCTCGCGGAAAAATCATTTTTCACATGAAGCGAACATTCCAGCCCCAACCAGCCCGCATAGGGGCGCTCGCCCGTCGGCGCGCTGGCTGCGGTAAAGTCATCTGGGGTAAACATCAGCTGCGTCAGTCCGATTCCCCAAGCGAAGCGTCGGGGCGCATCGTTTAAGAAACGGAAGCCTCCGAAAAACGAGTCCGAGTCGGCTCCGGAAAGTTTATAGAGCGATTTCTGCAGGAAGTTGTGGGTCGCCTGATTTGGATCCAGATCTCGAATCAGCCCAACGCGGACGCCATTCGTGTAATCGCGATCGCTCCCCGTCAGCAGATCGTTGTCCCACTGAACGATCGTTTGCGATGGACTCGGTGCGGCGTGAACCAAGGGCAGGCAGAGCGTCGAGAAGAGCAGGAATGGTAAAAGTTTTCGCATCGGATCTAAAGTGGGATGGTGCTAACTTGAGGCATGCCGCTTTAGCAAACGTTTTGTGACGCGAGCTTGAGGCGATGTGTTTTGAGAGCTCTTTCGTGGCGTCGGTGCTTGCGCCGGCCCTCACTCGGTTCAGCGACACTATTCAGAGGCCGTTGCAAGCAACGACGCCACGAACTTAATGCCATTCGCATCGCTCGGGCTTTTATGGGTTTGCTTTTAGTGCTAAAGACGCTCGTCAATAAGTCTTCCGCTGCTATAGCCATAGTCGATGCAATCGATACGCGATAAATTTCCTCATATTTCTGAAGCGACTTGGCCGATCCTGGAAGCTTGGGCTGAGCTCCTGCGTGAGTGGAACGAAAAGGTAAATCTGATCTCCCGCAAAGATATCGATCATTTGGAGGAGCGACACCTCGCGCATTGTCTAGCGATTACCAATCACTTGAAGCTCATGTCCGGTACACGGATTCTCGATGTCGGCACCGGCGGTGGTCTGCCCGGACTTCCGATGGCGATCTGCTACCCGCAGGCGCATTTCACTCTAGTCGATTCGATAGGCAAAAAGATTGCCGTGGTCCAAGACATTGCGACTCGGTTGAAGCTGAAGAATGTCGAAGCCAAGCAAGTTCGGGCGGAGACTCTGAATAAGCAATTCGATTTCGTAACCGGACGCGCGGTTAAGAACCTGCCCGAATATTTCAGTTGGATCAAAGGCAATGTCCGCCGCGGCGAGCGTAATTCCATCCCCAACGGAGTGCTCTACTGGAAGGGTGGGGAACTCGATTCGGAATTGGAGGCCTTGGGTATTCGCCCTCGCAAAACCATCGATCTGGAAAAGGAATTGGACGACCCCTATTTCGAGCAGAAATATATTTTACACTTCGACGCCCGCGACGTGCCCCGTGCCCGTAAGCCGAAGGCGCAGTAAAAAAGGTAGGGACGGATGCCCTCATCCGTCCGTGATGCGGCGGTTGGCGTCGGATTGGTTAGGCGTTTAGCGTCTCATTGTGAGCGTTTGGATACATCAGCTCGTAGTTTGATGATGCATCTTCTTAGTAATCCGAAGGGCACTTAGGCTAACTGTATTTAGATTTATGATACGTTTTTGAGCAGAGTTCCGTCGATAGAATTGACCTGCGCTAAATTGAACAAAATGCAGAAAATTCACGTAATTGGCACAAGTTCCGCTAAATGCAGCAGGTGCGCAAATTAGATGCGTACACAAAAACAAACAAACTACATTAATAATATGAAATTGAAAAAAGAAATGATTGGTATCGTTGCGGGCGCCGCAATGTTTACATCGAGTGCACACGCTGAAATCCCTCTTACAGATGATTTGAGCGCCTATGGTTACATCGATACGTTCTATGACGACCTAGATGGTGAAGACAATCTTGAGGGTGGTGTTGCTGAGTTTGAGCTTGGTTTCGCATTCACGCCAGTTGAGAGCAAATGGTCGGCTGTTGCAGAGCTTTCTTTCCGCAATGGAAGGACTGTAGATGCCGAGGATGATAGTGGTGACACTGTTTCGGTTCCCGATGAACTTGATTTCGAAACCGTCACAGTTAC
>Ga0316201_10000085_pt1 | contig 36764 bp, 50 predicted proteins | sample CS6wburrow_MG_FD_204516 | JGI IMG/M metagenome (GOLD analysis project Ga0316201, IMG submission 204516) | Coastal sediment microbial communities from Delaware Bay, Delaware, United States - CS-6 worm burrow | ecosystem: Environmental > Aquatic > Marine > Coastal > Sediment | place: USA...
ATTAGCAGAAGCATTTTTAACGATAGCGTCTGCATCGTCGAAGTCGTCTATCTCATCTCCTGGGCTTTCAGCAGCATAGGTAGGAAGTGGGTTATTTTCTGTATACTCATTTCCGCTAAAATCGGATAAATGGGCCTTAGTATGGAGTCTTTTATCTGCTACGGTAGCAGTCTCGTTAGCTCCGTCTGGGTTATCCCCGTCTTGTACTTTAATTAGTACTCTCTCGTCTAAATCCTGCTTAGACCTAACTGGTAATTGACTATCGTAATCAGTCGCCATATTTACTCCTTCCCTTGGATTTCGTTAATTAGCTCTTCTTCTCTTTTTTCCTGAGATTTAATATTTTCTTTTAATCTTTCTATATCCGCTAATCTTTCTAAGATTTTGAACTCCATTTCCTGCTTAGCGTAGCGTACTCTGGATAACTCTAACTCTTTTCTAGACTTCTCTAAATCAGATATCATACTCTTCTACCTTAATCGTACCATTAAAATCAGTGGGTACGCTTCCTCTATTAACTACAAAAACTTCTATTTTATCAGAAGCTAAAAGCTTTAAATCGTCAAGGGGGATACTAGCGTTAAAATCGGCCCACCATGTACGTACTTTAGCCTCTACGTTACTATTAATTTTTACTATAAAGTTAGCGATATTATCTCCGCTACCTAGTACCGTATTTAGTACGGCCCCTTTTCCTGCTGGTACTGTATAGGTCGCTATTAGCTGCTCGCTACCTACTGCTACCGCAGCTACTTCGTTATAAGTAGTGATTATATCCCCTACAGGAGCTTCCGTTATACGGTATACGTCTCCCTCTGGCTGTCTAGCTAGTACCTGCTTAGCTGGGGTACTATCTCCGAAGTCGTTAAAGACTCCTTTTTCCATGGTATCGAAATTTTTTTCTCTAGAATATTCGGTTTTATATGTAGTACTCATAACATACCTTTAGAGGCCAGGCCTCTATGCTAGGATAAATCCTAGTCGATCTGCGCCAGAGCTTCTTTAACCCTAGCAGGTAGTCTTCTTTTTGCATTAATTAATGCATAGTGCTTTTTACCGTCGCTCCATATGCTATTAAGCTGGAAGACGATATTAATTAGCCGAAGCTTAGAGGCCAGTAGCTCTGCGCTACTCGCCTCTATAACTTCGACGTATTTAAAAAAATTCTGTTCGCTCGTTTGAGACTGCATTTAACCCTTTATTAAGCGTTAACTACAGATACGTGCATTTTATCACCTTCGATACCGATAGCGGCTCCGCCTACTACGTCTACAGAGATAACGTATCCGAACTCTTCGTTGCTATGAAGGTCTGATACTTTAAATCTAGCACTCATCTGAGTTACCATATGGCAGAAAGCAGGGTGAAAGAAAAGAGCAGCAGGATTTCCAGTAGTAGGAGAAAGGCTGTCTAGTCCGTCTGAGTTATCTTCGATGATATTAAATCCGTAACGACGAGAAACGATTTCTCCGCCTACTACGGGCTGGTCTGCTACATAGTCTGTAGAAGTGATAGTCTTAGTAGAGTCCATTAGGTCGCCATAGTAGTCTGGGCTTAAAAGTCCATACCAGCCTGGAGACTTAGGCCATTTTTGCTTTCCAGCGATAACTCTAATCGCTTTAAGCTGCGCACCGTCCATAGCAGCTACCCCAGTTAAAGCCTGTCCAGCAGCAGGAGCTACTAGAGAGTAAAGGTAGTTATTGATTTCGGTATTCATAGCGTCTACTAGAGCTTCTCTAATTTCGCTTCTTTCCTCAGTAATCTGAGATTGAAGTCCTACTAGGTCTTCGAATTTATAAGATGCTACGAAGCGTCTATCGGCTTTAATGTCTACATAGTCTGTAGTCAATTGAGCAGGAGTAAAAGTATTATCTCCAGCAGCTCCGATAGTCTTAGTCTCTCCAGCAGGCTTTTTAACCTGGGATACTCTAACCGTATCACCTTGTCTTCTAATGCTTCCGTCGTATCTTTTATCGACTAGAGCTAGAAGTGGGTTACTTTCTCTCAATTCTGGCATAAATAAATCAGACCAGAAAGTTTGAATCTGATTTTGAACCTGTGCTAATTCTGTTAACATTTTCCCTCCCTGGGTAGGTTATTTAAGCGTAACGTCTTTCATACGCTTCTTTCTTTCTTCTACTGGTAACTTTTTCCACTGTTCTACTGTTAACTTGGTACTAGCTCCGCTTGGAGTACCGTTAGGAAGATTAGCCGCATTTCCGAAGTCGATTAGCTCTTTATAATTTTCGATAAAGTTATTTACCGATTTATTTAAAGAGGCCTCGTCGATCTGGCCATTTTCGGGATTAGTAGCGATAGACTCAAAATCTACCATGTTCCAATACTCTTCCCTTTTAATCTTCCCGCCTAATGCCCTTTCGAAGGCCGCAGCCTTTTTAAAGTTATTAATAGCGGTATCCCTAACTTCTACCTCGCCTCTAGCCTTAGCTAAAGTCTCCTCCATTTCTTTAATCTGAGCTTCTCGCTGCTCCAGTAGGACGTTATACTGTCCTTCTTTCTTTAGCCGCTCTTCTTCTAGCTCCCTTTTTTGCTGTTCAGCTTCGGACTCTTTAGCTTTATACTGCTGGAAGCCTTCTTTATAACGCTTAGACTCTTCGAGTATGCGCTCTTTAGACTTCTTTTCGCTTTCTAGAGTCTCAGAGAGACTGGAAATCTGAGCCTGTAGCTCTTCTAATGTAGGGGTCTTTTGGCCTTCGCCATCGATAGAACCTTCGTTCTCAGTAGACATAGTTACTCCTTTAATTATTTTTTACTACCGACCTCGTTGTCAATAGTTTTAGTAAAAAACTTTAAATTATTTTATGTACTTCCTAATGATCTGTCTAATTTCTCTACTAATTTCGTTTTTTTGAGACTTAGTAAATCCCATAAATACTCTGTCCATGCCTTCCAGGATTTTAACTAGAGCTTTATTACCTATCCGAGCTGGATAACCGAATAGGTCTTTTCCTCGTCTATCCCCTACTACTATCTTAAATCCTACTTTTCCGCTCTGGTTACGTAGTCTCACAGTCGATAATGCTCGAAGGAGCTGCCCAGTAGCAGTTAGGTTAGATTTAGACGGGGTAGTGGTGGAAGCGAGCGTCGATAATCTCTTTTCTGGCTTCTTTTTGGCCTTCTTCTTTTTAGAAAAGATGCGTTTTACTCGCTGGACGGCCTTTTTAATTCTACTTTTCTGCTTTCTTTTATTTTTCTCGCTATCTGGCTTTAAGGCTTTAGCGGTCTTAGCTTTCCCGCCTACTTTAATAATCCTACCGTCGCTTAGCGTATACCAGCGGGCTTCGCCTCGCCTGGCCTCTTTATAATTTTCGGATAATTTAGGAAATTTATAGGAAGCTCCCGTCTCAGGGTCGACTCCGATACCTAGCTGGGTACGTTTTACGATTTTATCTTTAACTGAGTCTGCATATTTCTGGTCGATACCTTTTTCCAGAGCTTCTGCGGTACGCTCGTCTAATATCTTCCTTAAATCTATGGAAATGGTATCTGCGTTACGTATACTCATTACTCAATATCCAGTATATTTTCTGCGATACCTGCTGCAGCGGCCGCTCTGAGAGTATTAAATACAGCTTCCTCGCCTCCGTCTTTATATTTTTCTTTAATTTTAGTTAGCTCAGTACGCTGTATCCCCATAAAATCTCGCTTTTTTCCACGTATGGGAGCGTCCTGGCCATATGTACCTTTAATATTACCTTCTGCTTTAGCGTTATTAAAGTCGTCGTCGGCTGGTATGCCTATAGTTAGACTCCCAGGAGCGGAGTCTAGGAGAGTTAGGGCATTTAACATCTCGCCCGATAGCGTTAGATTAACCTTCTTCCCTTTTCCTGCCAGCTTAAAGTCGAAAGAGCCTTTATAGCTATCTGAGTAGCCCTTAAAGTCTTTCCCCTTTTTATCTTTTCCCTTCTGAGTACGCTCGATAATATGATCTATGATATCTACAGCGATAGCAGCTCTAGTCTCTGCATCTAATCCCTTAGCTACTTTAACTGTAAATTTCTGCTGTGCCATAGTATCTCCATAAAAAAGACGGGAGCTAACGAGGTAAAACTCCCGCCCTCCGCAGAGTCAATCCGTTGACTCTACTTATAAGCTGCGATTTCTTCTTTAGAATATGCTGGAGTCTTATGGCCAGCCGCTTTTCTTTTAGCGTTACGGTCTTCCATAAATTTAACTTTTCCAGAGTCTTTAGCCTTTTTAGTTACTTTTTTAGCTGGCTTCTTTACTTCTTTTTCTTCTTTAACTTCTACATTTTCCATAATTACTCCTTTATGTCTTCGTTGTCTTCTGCGCTATCTGGTGCATTTTCCTCGTTAATTGGTGCGATAGGTGCGTTTTTATTAATAGGGTCTTCTTCGTTATCTGGGTCGATATCGTCTTCTACTTCTTTCGAGCCGATTTCGTATCTAGGCTCCCCATATTCGAAGAAAATCTGATTAATTTCTTCTTCGGTCGCATAGGGATGTAGTCTTTTAATCTCTTTTTCTCTATAGCTTAGCCCATTTTGCAACATAGATACTGCGTTATTAATCTCGGTAGTATAATCGAGCTTGGCCATTGGCTCTTTAAATTCGATAGAGATACTATCCTTAATAGCTTCTACGTCTACTTTACGTAGCCCTAAGTCTCTAGACTCTGGGAGAGTTAGCCAGTAGTTATTTAATTTCGCTAATAAGATAAATAGCTGCTTTTCTTCTTTAGCTAGGTAGCTAATAGATTTCTTCCTAGCTTCTGTAGTGTCTAGCTCATCCATGGCCTTAGACAGACCCGAAGCGATATCCTGGCTGTCTAACTGAGTAATGCTTCCCGCATCTATCCCCTTAGTATCTAGCCATAATGCTAATACGTTTTTGAACCACGTTAGAGCTTTATCGCTATCTACTTCTGGCTTAATAGTACCTATCTGGGCCGTTTTATCTGATTTATCTCTACTGGATAAATCCCAGATAGCATTAGGACTCATAGTAGCATCGTTAAATTCTACGTCGATACCATAGATTAATGTAAAGCACTGAAACATTATGGCCCCGTTAATATCTGATAACATTAGCGGTAGTATCTGGGCCAATTTTCTAAAGTCTGTATCCTGTTTAGGTACGATATTCGATACCGACCTATTTCCATATACGAAAGGGATACAGCCTAGCGGATTTCTATACTGTAATTTCTCTGCGATTTCTGGTAGCCAGTCGCCATCTTCTGTAAATCCGATTATCTCGGTATCCGTATAGGCTATATACCATTTCTTTTCTACGATTTTATCTTTCTTCGTAGTATCTTCGATTTCCTGTCTTTCTACTGTACCCATAAATTCTACGAAGACGCTCGGATACATAGTATCGGAGGGGTCGTCTGCTTTTACGTAAAATTTATCGTAGGGTAGAACGTCCATTTTAATTTCGCCACGATTAGTTAATTTAGGTTTGAGTGCATAGCCTCTATTTAGATGCGAGTACTCTTCGGCCAGGCCCATTTTATTATCTACGTCGATATACCTTTCGTACTCTTTTAAAAACTCCTGGTCGTCGCATTTTCTCAAAGGACTATCTGCATAGGATTTAGCTAATTTATCGACTATTTTCTGGATAAAATTTATCGGTAATATACGATGCTTAATCAGTTTATAATAACGCTCGTCTAGCGTCTCCTGCATTAACTTTTCTACATATTCTAGGAGATTTCCCTCGTAGATATCTAGTATCTCTTCGTTATGCTCGTAGAAGATATCTAAGTCCTTTATATCTTCTAGTAGCTCGTCTATGCGCTCTTTTAGCGGCTTCGCTTCTTTAAAATCTATCATACCTTCGACCTCATTACTGATTTTTTAGGGTTAGAATATCTGTTAATTAAATAATCTATCCAATATGTTATGGCAGTCGTAACGTGCTGCTGCTCTAATGTATCGTCTTCTACATTATCAGCCCCCTTTTTAGGCTCTGTCAATCGGAAGCCCTCGTCTACCCAGTCGCAGCCTTTATAAACATAGAAGCGGATATCTCCCTTCTCATTTTCCATAACTCCATTAGCTGTATTATGCCTTCTACGTAGTGGGGGATTTTTGCGGGGAAGGCATAGCTCGAATTGCAATAGGGAGCCGTCTTTACGTCGATAATTAGCTATAAAATGCTCGATAATCTCATAGTCCGAGCGTATCGAGCGGGTATCTGCATTTTTACCTGTAGCATCTCCGAATACTCTCCAGCGTACAGGTAACTCGAAGGCCCCGTCTGCTGCCATTTCTTCTAGAAGCGAGTCGGTACGCATCGTCTCTGCGTGATACTCTTTAAATATATGGAAAGTATCTCCTATATATTGGCCTAATGCCCAGGACATAGGCTTTCCCTTTCCTATGTTAAAGTCGGCCATTAAATCTACTGGGTATTTAGGGTCTAACTGATAGACTTCTTCTCTTTTAAAATGCTTATTAGAGTCGTAGGCATAATATACCCTATCGCTATCTATTTCTACCCATAGACCCCGAAGCTGCCTATCGGCTTCCTTTTTCGTTAAATTGTTTTTGAGAAATTCGACGTAGTTACTATCCAGAAATGGGTTATCGGTCGTGATACTATAATAGACATGAGTACCAGGCTCATGCGCTCTTTCTATAAAGTCTTTATGTATCCAATGAGCGGGAGAGTCTGGGTTAGTTAATAATAATAAAGTATTTTCCTTAATATGGGGGATACGATTAAGACGCTGCATAATCTCTCTAATCGCTTGTTTATCTTCTGCATTATTTTCTGTAGCTTCTTCGATAATGGCCATGGAGATTTTAAGCGACCTAAACTTTTTATACCTTTTATCCCCCCACGTTCTACTAAATATCTCAGACTTAGTTTTAGGAAAATATATCCTACATACCGTATCATAGGTTACGTAGTCTTCTCCTTCTACTAACGTCTCGTCTGCGTCTAATAGCTCTACGATATCTGAGTAGATAGTATCCCTTAAATCGGGAAGCCCTCGTCTACCTAGTAGACATTTAGCCCGCTTAAATTTAGTACAGTGATTAATGGCCATAAAGCCAGCTAATGTCGTCTTAGCAGACCCTACGCTCCCAGAAAATAGGACTCGCTGTACTCCTAAGTGATACTCCCAGGTATTGGCCTGCTCCCATAATACTCGATACTGCCATTTAATTTTACGTGGGTCGAAAGTAGAGTAGGAGAGTAGCTGCTCTGCGTATAGGTCGCTAAATGTCGGCTCCGTAGCTACTGCAGTACTGGCCATGGCTTCCAATGCCCTATTTTTGATTTCTCGATACGATATTTCCTATTTTCGTAAATGATACCATTATATTTATTAACGAGTAGCCCTCTAAATATGATACGCTCCTCATTATCTGAGTATATCTGCATTATCTTAATCTTTAGGTCGGTATTATCTGCTGAATATGAGCGACCTTTTTCTAGCTTCATAGCTCATCGGGCTTCTTCGTTAAATCGAAGGCCAGGCCGTAGCCTTTTACTTCGTGGGTATTTTCAGTCTCTACATGAGAAGACTCTCTCATACCATGATTATTAATCGCCATAAACTTAGAAAAAGATGCGCTATAGTTACCATTAGTCGCATGGACTTGGAGAAATCGCTTCTGCATGGCCTTGGCCATCTTGAGAGCTTTAGAAAAGTCTGGGTGCGTATTTCCCCAGACGCTAATAGTCTCAGGAGCTACCTTGCAGATTTCGAAAGCGAAGCCTTCTAACGTAGGTATGTCGTTAGCTCTTTTCTCGATAACTGTCTTTACAGCTCCAGAAGCAGACATTTTTTCCACTTCCTCCTCGATATATAGCGGCTGGTCGAAGTATTCGACTAAAGCCTCGCAAAATTCTTTTCGGTATTTAGGGGGTCGCCCGAAGACATAACCTTCTGGCTTTTCTGATTTCGACTTTTTAGCCATTTACATAACCTTCGTTATAGTTTAGCCCTTCGGCTTTAATCTAAGTATTTACTTTTTATGCACTTCTGTCAATTATTAGAGGTTTATGGTATAATGCGTTAATATAACTAGGAGGTATTAATGGAAGAAGACGAGAGACTCTGCGACTGCGGTAGCTGTAGATACTGCGACGCTTTCGACTCTAGCGACTACGATTACGAAGGAGAAGGCTTTCTCTGTTCGACTTGTAACGGAGCGGGCTGCGCTCGCTGTGAGGAGTGATTATGCTTAGCATCTTATTATCTGTATCATTTATTATTTTTACTACGACTAAGGCCGACCCAGGCCCGCCTAAAGACTTAGAATTAATCGACGGCCTTAATGTTATTACCTACATAGAGGAAATGGCCGAAGACGAGCGATAGGAGGAAATATGGCCAAAAAGAAGAAAGAATATGAAGTAAAAATACCAGTATCTCAGTACTGGGTATTTAGTTGTAAAGCATATTCTAAAAAAGAAATTTTAGAAGCCTTAAAAAATAATAAAGAGCATGAGTTAGAAGACTGGGAGCAGATATACGGGATAGCTGCTCCGATGGGGGCTTCTAAAACTATTGTTTTACAGTACCCAGAAGAAGACTAAACTACCTGGGCGGCTTCTTCGGTCGCCCCTCCGTCTATTAGCTTCCAATTATCTCTAAGCCTATTGGCTAGCTGCTGCTTTCTGAGCATAATCTGATATTTATCGTATTTACTTTCTATCATTATAGAGATGCGAGTCTCGTTAATCAGTCTCTGGAGCTTCTTTAATCGCTCCTGCTCCAGATACGAAGGCCAATAGCTTCCCCCGAAGTATATTATCTTCATGTTTTAACATCCCTTTTATCCAGTCTCTCATAAACTCGTAATTAGCGGAGGCGAAAGTCTCTACTAAAATCTCCTCCAGCTCATGAGGTACCATGCCAGAGAAAGCTACTCCGTTACGATACATAGCTGCGTGGCCTATTTCGTGAAAAAGATTCCTATAATACTGCTCTACTGTAGAGCGTTGGTTAATCCAGATACGGGAAGCGTATCTATCACAGTTACCTTCCAGAGCTTCTACCATTTCTGCTGGCATCTCTTTAGCGGGCCTCGTGGTTACTTTATACTTCTGCCCTAATACGTTAACTGATTTTACTTCCATGTAGCATCACCTCCCTTTAATACATTTTCGGATAGTGAGTCCAGATAATCAAAGGAGTAAAATGGTATTTTTATGTCTTCCTAAAAGTAGTAAATTAACGGATTAATCCCCAGAAAAGCAGTAATAGGGCTAAAAGTAGGGAAAAGCAGGAGTAAAATGATATTTTTATATCTCCCTAGAAGGAGAGTTTTAGAAAATAGGTAATATAGCGGGTATTAATACCCCTAAAGGGAGATAAATTACCTATTTATTTATCTGTACAGTATGTAAATCTTAGGTTAGTCTTCCATTATGCATCCAAGCTACAGCGAATTCATTAACCTATCTTTTAAAGCCACTACTCTAAGTAGTGGTTTTTTTATCTTTAACGCATCTCACGGTTTGGTTTTTAGCAAAAAATCAAAAAAACAAAAAGCTATCACTACTTTAAGTAGTAGTATCTAGAGAGTTAGTAGATTACATAGTACTATGTATCTTAGTATAGAATCACCTAATATACGCAGCTTAGGTGCGTTATAATTTCTCCTTTACTTATTAGCTCGGACTCTGTAAATTTTTCCAACTACGACTCTTCCGTCCTTTTCTCTGTTACCTGCGCAGGACTGGTCGGTATGGGTTAGAGATAGCTAATACAGATCAGAGAGAAAGGAAATGGAGAGAAGCATGGGAGAGTCGTCGTCTAAAAATTTATCTAAATATCTATTAGAAAATTTCGAAGTTAAATTAAATAAAAAAGATAATATCGTAGTGGAAGATTTTACTTTAGCAGGTAATGGCCTGGCCACTCGGTTTTATAATCGCATTTTTAAAGGAAATAGACAGGCTTTAGAGCTTATAGATAAAAAATGGCTTTATCTAGACGACGGGGAAATTAAAAAAGAGATAACCAGCGTCCTTCCTTCTACGCTAGAAGAGATAAAAGACTATTTTCGAGATATCGAATTTACTAAAGTAAAAGAAGAGCTGGGGTTAGAGATAACTAAAGAATTTTTGGCCCGCTTAATCCCTGTGGTCGATTTAGAGGACGTTAAAGGTACGTCCGTAATGATAGATAAATCTAACTATAGAGCTACTACTATCGAAGAAAAATCCTGGGAGAAGCTAGTAGGCGGAAAGCAGGTAACTATAACGAGGGAGCTGGGCTATAATGGCTTTTTCCACTATAACCCCAGATCATTAGAGCCATTTATTACGGTTAAAGCTAGCTTCGGGGACGTAAAGAAATTTAATAAATACTCTCCTCCAGAAGCTAAGATAAATAGAGACGTAGAAGCTAAGTTAGACCCCCTTTTTATCGAGTACATGGAAGGCTTTTTTAAAGATAGCTGTAAAAGTTATGCGTATAACTGGCTCTATTACTCATTTTTCCAGAAAATGCCTACCTATATGGTACTCGTAGGAGTAGGCGGGATAGGTAAAAACCTAATAGCGGAGGCTTTAAAGACTCTCCATGGAAGTGATAACTTTAAAAAGGCCCCTCCTTCCGCCCTTAGCTCTAAATTTAATGGACATTTAGAAAATTGTACTATGCTTTTTTACGACGAGGCTAAATTTAGCTTAGGAGCAGATAAAGGCCATGCTAAAAATAGGCTAAAAGAGTGGGCCAATGATTATGTACCTATTGAAAATAAAGGGCGAGATGCTAAGGGAGTAGATATTTTCTGCAGCTCGATTATCGCTACTAATAACGATAGCGACGTACATTTAGAGCAGCTCGATAGGAAATTTTCCGTAATGGAGCTATCAGAAGAAAGGTTAGAAAAGCGTATCGGGGTAGAAAATACGAGAAAGCTCTGGGAGATTATAACGAGGCCAGATTTCCCCCATGGCTGGCTAAATTGGTTAGAGACTAAAATAGACCCAGATTTTAACCCGCACGTAGAATACCGAGGCCCGAAATTTAAATCTCTCGTTATCTCGTCGCTAACTACCTGGCAGACTGCTATCAGAGACGCTATTTTAACGGGCGAGCAGTCTAGAGTCTATCTAGCTTCTTTAAAAGAAGATATTTCCACCATACCTACGTCGGTTAAAAAGATAGAAGACTTTCTAAATAACTACCTAGAAGACGGTAAATCTTTAGGAAAGCTAAAGATTGTCGAAGGTAAAAAATTTATAGAGATTAATGCGGATTTTCTAAAAGATGAGTATAAAGACCTTCCAGAAGGAGATGATTTAGTATGAAGCATAACGAAGAAGCCTGCCTAGAGTGCGGGGAGAAGCTAAAATATACGGAGACTAGAGACTCGCTAATAGATAGCGGCTACTCTTCCCCAGAGTATTTTATTACAGATTATTACGAGTGTATTAGCTGCGAGACTATGCATAGAGATTATAACGACGAGTTAGAGCTTGCGTAGTGAATTAATCCCCCTAGATTTTGAATATTTTAACTCACACGAAAAAAATATGGAGTTAGTATGCTGCTCGCTAATCTATGAAGGGGAGCTGCGGGAGTATTGGCTACTTAATCCCGAAGAAAAGAAGCGATTAAAATCCGATTTATTAAAATTTAGAGAAGAAGGAAAAGCTCTAGTATGTTTTAACGCTACTGCGGAGGGTAGGGGTCTATTAACTTTAGGCTTAGACGTTAGAAAATTTAAATGGCTCGATATCCAGGTAGAATATAAGATGCTTCTAAATCACTGGACTAAATTTCGCTATGGAAAGCAGTATATCGATGGGAAGTATAAAGTAACTTCTCCGCCTAGATATAATAAAAAATATATGACTGAGGAAGATAAAAAGAAGTACGACTCTTCGCAGCCTAAGTCTAATCTATTGGCCTGTACTTATAAGATGCTAGGCTCTAAAGTGGACTCTGCTCATAAAGATAAAATGAGAGATTTAATTTTAACTGCTGATATCGATCTAATAGAAAATAATAAAAAGGCCATTTTAGACTACTGTAGCTCGGACGTAGAGGAGCTGCTAGATATCTGGGATAAAATAAAAGAAGCATATAGAGACTATTTTTCCCTGCCTGAGCGAAAAAAAGGCATGGTAAAAATGGAGGAAGTCTATTTTAGAGGTGATACTGTGGCCCGTACTGCTATTATGCAATGGACAGGGTATCCAGTTAACTTTAATAAGCTTAAAAATCTATCGCTAAATGCTCCCATTATTATGCGGGAAATGATAGAGGACATTAACTCTCAATTCGACTGGCCTCTTTTTAGTCCTAATAAATCTAAAATCGGATATAAGCAAAATCAAAAAGAATGGAAAGAATTTATAGTTAACTCCGAGTATGCTTCGAAGTGGACGTTAACGGAGAAGGGGAGTATCTCTTTAAAGTTAGACGCTTTTACCTCAAAATTTAGCCACAGGCATGATTATCCGAAAGGAGACTTCTTCGCCCAGGCCATTAGATTTTTAAAAACTAGACAGGTATTAAATGGGCTAACCCCTTCTGCTAGTGCGGTAAAAAAGAAAGATACTATCTTCGATGCTATCGGCTCAGATAGTAGAGTACGCTATTTCCCGAATAGTTACGGTGGCCAGAGCAGCAGGTATCAGCCTCCCGCAAAATCTTTCATATTTTTAAAGCCAGCCTGGATGAGGGGAGTCGTAGAGGCTCCGAAAGGAAGGGCGATAGTATCAATAGATTATAAATCAGAAGAAGCATTAATCGGGGCATTAAATAGTAACGACCCCGCAGCTATACAGGCCTATAAATCGGGAGACGTATATCTAGATTTCGCTAAAAGAGCTAAGGCAGTACCAGAAGATGCGACTAAAGATAGCCATAAAGAAATGAGAGATTTATTTAAATCGACTTATTTAGGTATTTCCTATCTCATGGGAGCGGAAGCTCTAGGTAGGAAATTAACTAACGATACTGGGAAGCTAAAAACGAAAGAAGATGCGCAGGAGCTTATAGACGCTTTCTACGCAGCCTACCCACAGTATAAAGAATATCTCGATACTGTGGTCTATACTTATAATAAAAAAGGTTATCTAAAATCTAGCGACGGCTGGGTACTTTTCGGAGATAATCCTAATTTTCGCTCGGTATCTAACTGGAGTATCCAGACTCAGGGAAGCTGCATTTTACGACGGGCGATTTCTCTAGCTCAGGACGCTGGATTAACTGTAATATTCGGCCTCCACGATGCGGTATACGTCGAATATGATGCAGGAGACTTTAAAACTATCGATACCTTAGCTAGGTGTATGGAGCAGGCATTTATAGACTTGTATCCTAATAACCCAGACGCTAAGCTAATTAGATTAGATATAGATAGCTGGAGTACCGACTACTCTCCAGGAAAAATAACTACTCCAGAAGGCAGGGAAGTAGAGTTAAAAGATATCTATATCGACCCTAGAGCTAAAAAAGAATATGAGCAGTTTAGTAAATATATGGAGGGTGAGTAATGGGCATTAATGTATTATCCCTTTTCGACGGTATGAGCTGCGGGCGGATAGCCTTAGAGCGGGCAGGTATCGAAGTAGATAGCTATTATGCTTCTGAGATAGACCCCCATGCTATGAAGATAGCTATAAAAAACTATCCTAGTACTAAATTACTAGGATGCGTTAAAAATCTATCTGGGAGTATGTTTAGAGGTATAAATTTACTTCTAGGTGGAAGCCCGTGCCAAGGATTTTCTTTCGGTGGAAAGCAGTTAAATTTCGACGACCCTCGAAGTAAATTATTTTTTGAGTACGTTAGGATTTTAAAAGAAGTAAAGCCGAAGTATTTTCTACTGGAAAATGTACCTATGAAAAAAGAGTATTTAGACGTAATTACTAAAGAGCTAGGAGTAGAGCCTATAATGATAGACTCTGCGGATTTTGGGGCCATGCATAGAAAGCGGTACTATTGGACTAATATACCAGTAGATACAGAGCGCACAGATACGGAGAAAAATCTAATAGATTACCTGGAAGATATCCCTTTAAGTAGGGCGGAATTAATTAAATCAGATTTTGCCGAGAAGATATTATCTTCGAAAATTTTAAGCGATAAAAATAGTGCATATTATTTATTTGAAAAATACCTACCTATTAATTTTTCTAGCTCAGGTAGAACCTGGGGGGTAGAAAATCGCACTACTTTACTACCAGATAAAGCATTAACTTTAACGGCTTCAGGGTACTCCAGCCGCTCCTTTACTGGGGTTTGGTATCCTTCTGTAAATATCATGAGAAATTTAATTAGAAAATTAACGATAACAGAAATGGAGCGGCTGCAGACCGTACCCGACGGATATACCGAAGGAGTAACGGAGTCGCAGCGTAGAAAAATGCTAGGTAACGGCTGGACAGTGGACGTAATAGCTCATTTACTTAAAAATATGGAGAGATAATGGAAATTAAAGATTTTAAAAAATTAGCAGCTTCCCAGGAGGAGAGTCTAAGATTTATCGCTAAAGAGACTGAGAAAATAGCGAGATATTTAAAAAAGACTCCCTGGACGGAAGATAGATTAGACCAGGCGAAATCTAACGTAGTACAGGCCAGCTTTATGCTTAATAGCTACGCTATAGGTATTAGGGCCTTTAATAAAATGATAGCCGATAACGATAAAGACCCCGAAAATAATCGTAACTTAGTCGAATATTTTAAAGATGAGATAGATAAAATGTCCAAGTTAGAAGAAGAGCGTATAAAGGCAGAAAATGAGCCTAGTTAGCCTATTTTTTAGTACCTTAGCTTTTATCGTACTGGCAGCATATACCGCTTCTAGGACTTCCGACTACCAGCAGCGTATTTTTAATCTAGAAAATCGGCTCCATAGCTGCGAAGATAAAGTAGAAAATATAGACCGAAAAAATCACGTATTAGAGCATATACTGGGGGTAGAAGATGCTAACGAAAATTAATATAGACGCTTCGAGGCTGGATACTAACGAGAGAAAAGAGAAAATCGAGCAGGTAGCAGTAGAAATGCACCAGATAGTTAACTCTCGTATCTTTCAGGATAAAGTACACACTATGAAAAAATGGGGCGAGACTTCTAAGTATAAAGATGCTTCTAACCAGCGTATCTATAAAATGATTATGGACGGAGCGGAGACGCTAGACCCTATAGTCGATAACGAAATGGACATTTTTATCGACGACTATTTTAGCTGGAGACGAGTTATAGGTTATACGAAAAAGAATATTAAGACGATTTTCGTTAATACCCGCTACTTCGATAAAAGGGGTACTAAGTTAATCGGCTCTAATATCATGCATGAGTATGGACATAAATTAGGCTTCGGGCATGATTTCTATGCTACTGATAGAAGACCTTTTAGTATCTGTTATCAGTTAAATAATATCTATGAGGAGTGCTACGATAGACTCTTCGGTTATACATTATCTAAAATAAAAGTCTGTTATCGTCCATGGTATTTTCTAGGGCTTCGTAAAAAATGCTACTGGAAAGAAATCGTCAATAGCCAGGAGCAGCGTTAGTGGAAGAGTTTTTAAAATGGCTATTTTTCTACGTAGCTGTAATCGCTATAATTATCGCATTTTTTAGAGGGGCGACTAAGTAAATATTTACAGAGTAAATTTTACTTAGTAGCTTAGCCTACCACGTATAAAGAGTAACGAAGCTCGCCTAATGCGAGTTAAATATAAAGGAGAAAATATGTCTATCGTAATGCAGGAAAGACCTACGTACATTAAAAAGGGCGAGTTAAAGCCTAATACCATGGCCATCGAAGAGCTAAGGTATGTTAAATCAGCAGAAAATTTAAAGTCGAAGTATCCAGGTAGCCCAGGAAGTATTAATCATACTTTTAAAGACGACTCTGGCCAAAAATTCGTAATCTCAGGGGATACCGTTTTTAATCGTATGATAGAAGACGACGTATACCCAGGTATGGCCGTTAGCTTCCTATATCTAGGTAAAGTAGATAACGAAGGTAACGAAGCTAATTACCATAACTGGCAGATAGGCTTCGACCCAGCAGAGCAGGAAAGATTAGCGAAAAATATCGTTATGAAAGCTGCCCCTACTCCAGCTAATACTAGCCCAGACTTAGACGATCTGGCTTAATCATGGAAAATCAATTAGAAATGAGTATCGAGGGAGCAGAAGCTCCCGTCGATACTAGATTATCCTACTCTTCGGCTAATTTATTACGTAACTGCGAGCAAAAATACGTCTATTACAAGGTAGATAAAGTAGAAAAAGACGACGACTCTAACGTAGATAACTCGCATTTTAATTTAGGTACTTCCTTCCATTTAATTAATGAGATAGGGCTACATAAAAAGCCTAAAAATGTAATGGCTTTATTGGAAAAATGCGTACAGGAGGAAGGGCTTCGAGAAGAAGACGTAGGGCTTCTCCATGCTATGTTACTTCAATACTGGAGGCTTAGAGAAGGGGACGACTTCGAGACTGTGGCCTGTGAGTATAAAATAGAAGACGATAAAGTTATAGGCTACGTAGATTTAATCGAGAAGAGACCTAATGGGGACTGGGTTTTAAGTGATCTTAAGACTGCTGCGACGTTCTATAAAACTAAAATACCTGAGTTACCTAGAGATAGGCAGCTATGCCTTTACTCTTCATACTATAAAGAAATAGCTAAAGAGTATAATTTAGACCCTGAGAAATTTATCGGCTGTAGGTACTTAGTTACTACTAAATCTAAAGCTAAACAGAAGAAGACTGAAAGCTATAAAGATTTTGTTATGAGATTAGTAGAATCTAAAAGCGTTAAATCTCATGATATCTTTATAAAGAAAGAGCTACTAGATTTATGGGGAGCCAGAGAAGAGCATTTAGAGCTTTACGAAAAATCTATGAAGCTCAGACGGGGGGAGAAGCCCACTAGAAATTATACCTACTGTATGGCCTATTTTAGGCCCTGCGATTATTTCTCTCAATGTAGAGGAGAGACGTACTCCGAATACTTGGAAAATAATAAAATATTAGTTAGGTCTATCGAGTAATAAAGGAGGACTAATGCGAAGTATATTAATTAGCGAAAATTTTTCGGTTAAATTCGAGGCCCAACTAAGCGAGATGCTAGGCATATTAGCATCTAGGGGGGAAGAAATATTAGACATAAAGTTTAGTACTAGTGCTTCTGATAATCATTGCTTATATTCAGCTTTAATTTTAATTAAAAACTAAAGATGGCTAAGTTTTTAGGCAAATTATACGGACATCAGGTAGAAGGGGTAGATTTCGCCCTTTCTACTCCATACCATATTAACGGCTTCGAAATGGGCCTGGGGAAGACTGCTACTTCGCTAGCTGTGGCCTGTAAATTAGGAGCGAAGACGCTGGTAGTATGCCCTGCTTTTTTACGTAATAACTGGCTAAATGAGATAGAGAAATTTACCGAAGGGCTGGATATAACTGTAACTTCCTACACTCAATTACATAAACTGGGGGTGAAAGGTTACGATTTTATTATAGCAGATGAGGCCCATTATCTTAAAAATCATAAAGCTAAGCGTACAGGGGCCTTCCATGAGTTAATAGTTAACGAGAAGCCTACGCACTTAATGTTAATGAGCGGTACCCCGATTAAAAATCGAGTCTCCGAATTTTGGAGCCTATTACAGCTATGCTATTACGGAGGAAGTTACGATATTTTTAAGCCTTTTTTTAAGTTGTACTTTAAATTTTGCCATAGCTTTAGCTACGAGCGTACCTTCGAGGTTAATGGTATCCCGATAGTACGCTTCGACGGGGTTAAAAATGCAGAAGCTCTAAAAAGTCTAATAGCCCCTGTATACCTTAGAAAAAGAGCAGACGACGTATTAGACCTTCCAGATATAGTTAATACTAATATTTTTACTAAAAATGCGAAGAAATACGACGCTAAATTAAAAGAAGCTTTCGACCTTTTCCAGATAAAAGACCCTGCATATATGAGCTTAAAATCTGCTAATGCACTCGCTAAGATAGGGGATACTAAAGAGCTAGTTAAAGATATTTTAGAGCAGGATAAAAAGGTAGTAGTCTTTACCTGCCATCGGGAAAGCTGTAGGCAGTTAGCGAAGAAGTTAAAATGCGACTATATCGACGGCTCGATAGCTCCAGATAAAAGGCAGGCGATTATCGATAAATTTAACGATAGAGGAAGCGTCCTGATCGCTACTATCGGTGCGGCCTCTACTGGCTTTAATCTAACTTCTGCTAATTATATGGTATTTAACGACCTTCCTTTCGTACCAGCGGATTTAGAGCAGGCCAGAAAGCGGATACACCGTATCGGGCAGGATTTACAGTGCTTCTACTATTACGTTTTTAGTAGTGATACAGATAAAGAGCTTTTCGAAATGATTAATAGAAAGACTAAAGATATAGAGAAAGTTTATAAGTAGTTAGATAAGCATTTCTTAGTGAATTAAAGGAGTTTAAATGATTGATAACATAGAAAAGCTAGAAACCTTCGGACAGGCAAAATTGCATGATGTTTTATATATGCATACTTGTTATGGAACTTTTGTCGGAGAAATCAAAGAGGTTATTTTCGAGGGAACTTCAAGCGAAGAAATACTTTTAAATAAACCCAAGAACCACTATTTTCTAGTAAGTAAACTTATAAAAGGTGATAGTTGGGTGCGCTGTGCTTATATTTTAAAAGATACAAAACTATATAAACGAAATCGGGGCATTAAGAATTTATAACGCACGATAATCTTTCTTATCGTGCAATGGAGATAGCATAATGGATGAAATTAGTAGGTGTGATAACGGTGCTTGTTACAACGAAAACTTAATTGAAGAACAAGCAATAGAGATTCAAAAACTTAAAACCAAAAACAATAAACTTATAGAATCTATTGGTTTTGCTATTTATTTTATGAAAGAGTCGGGTTTTCATTGCTTGTGTGAAAGCGAACCTGAATTTCAAATGTATAAAGAATTTAAAGATATTATGAGTGAGTTTAAGAGCGCACGATAACGTTTATTATCGTGTAAAAGGAGAGAGAGTAATGGAAAAATTTAATGCAGATAATGGCTGGTATAGAAGAGCCTTTAAAATTAGAAATACGGCCAGTACTCACTATGGATACATTAACCTAAAAAGGCAGCTCGTCTGGGTACGGGGGGAGTATATCACTCCAGCGCAGGCTTATTTAAAGTACCTATGTAGTAAAGCATGAGAAAATTAATTATTTTAAATTATGAGACTGGCCAATTTTTCGAGGAGTATGCGGAGGAAGCTGCTATGGAGATAGTATCTACGTTACTACAGGAGGGAGCCGACTTGGAAAATATCCGAGTCTATGAAGCCAGAGAAAGAGAAATTTTAGAAGAAAAAGTTATATCTTTTCGCTATAGGATAGGGCCATGGAAGTCGAATTTACCTTAGATATTAAGCCGCTTAGTTATAATGCTTATTATAGAAATACCCGTAATGGGAAGAGAGTAAAGACTGGAGCAGGCCTAGCATACGACGAGGAGTTAGAGCTTCTTTTAGAAGATTATGCGCTAAAATTAGTCGATTTTGCAGCTCAGTTAGACGATACCAGAGACTATATTAAGCTCGTTATTATCCGCTTTAATCCTAACTTTCTGGTAAAAGACGGCTCTAGATTAAATAAAACGAGCGGAGACGTAGATAATATCGTTAAAGTATTACAGGATAAAATCTTTAAAGTAGCAGGTATCGACGATTTTTTCGTTAAAGACCTTAGAGTCGTAGAAATGCCCGCCCTAGATAATAGAGTCTATATTAATTTAAAGAGAGAGTCCTATCCTAGACTCCCTCGATAATTTTCCCGTCTGGTAATACTAGGCGATTATCCCAGACTTGGAAGACGTTAAAGTTAAAGGTATGGTCGTGGCGAAGGTTAATAACCCCGAAGCCATTAGACCAGTTATTTTCTGAGTTACGTATGTAATGGGGATTTAAATCGCAGAAGGCGGGAAGACTCCAGGCCTGGCGAGTATCATTTCGGACGGGAAATGCTTTTACTTCGTATCTATGAACATGGGAAAAAATTACGTTATTACCTCCGCAGGCTTCATAATGCCTTTTATGGCAGGTACTCCCATGGTACATACCATGAGTTATACAGAGCTTTTTTCCTAAATCTAACCAGTCGTTATAATAGACGACTTTTATCTTTCTCTCTTTTAATCTGAGCTGCAGCTCATAATTAAAATTATGCGAGTATGCAGCAGGGGCGACTTTCATAAAGTCCCTATATCTCCAGTCGTGATTTCCTTCTACGAAAATAATTTCTGAGAAAAAACTCTGGAGTGCATCTAAGGTATCATTAGCCCAGCTAAACTCTTCTTCGGTTTTAGGTAGAAAATAATCTTCGATACCGTCTGAGCGTTTTATCCACTTTTTATACATAGGGCTTCTAGGCATTAAATGAGGACAGTCCATAAAGTCGCCATTAATGATTAATTTCCGCTTAGATTTAGGGAGTTTTTTTGCTACCTGGAGCATAATATCGAAAGTCGGTAGACTCATATGCTCGCTATGCCAGTCGCCTGCGATAAAATAGGTAGAAATTTCCCCTTTACGTGGGGGTTTTACGTATGTTATTTTCATAGCTCTATATCTCACTAGATTACTGGGTTAATATTAACTGTGGTGAGTGTATAATCTCTCAGTAATCTAGTTTTTTTCTATTCTACGTGTGCGTGATAAAATGTAGGATACTCTAGCACTTTATCGAAATTTCTCTCTAATAACTCTTTTAAATATGCTACTTCTAAAGGCTCTAAGTTTTTGGTCGAAATGTCAATCGCCTGCCCCATAGTATGCCTAGAGTTAGCTATCCCGCCTACGTCTTTATTATGCTGCTGGCAGCGAAAGCCCGAGTTAATCGTTAACTTTTTACCGAAAGCTAGTCGTACTACTGTCCAAGCGTCTTTTAATCTAGGACTCATTAGCGTTATATGGCAGGTAGTACTATTGCATTGGCATTTAAATTCGCTATGATCTAGCCCAGGAGCTAGCTCCATTTTTAGCGATTTATGTAATATAAAATTTAATTTATCGTCTAAAGATATCATGCGTCTGGCAGCTTAAAAATATGTATTCTAATGGTGGCCTGGCCGTAAATGTCTGCCCTATTCATTAATATTCTAGCCCCCGCCCTAGTAAAAATATACGGTACTGGCCCGTAATCTTCGAAGCCCCCGAAAGGTGCTCCCCCTCCAGAAGTAAATAGCTGCGGGGTAGTGGGGTCGTCGATATAGCCTAAATTATCTGCATATACGCTAACTCCTTTTTGGGGGTCGTTAGCATTAGACTGGACTAGCTCTATTATAACCATACAGCGATATTCTACGGTATATGCTACTAGTGGGGTCTGGTCGAAGTGAGTAAATTCTACAGTCTTATAATCTAAAAATGGAAAAAACATTATTAAAGCTCCTTCATACGCATTTTAAAATGCAGATTTAATGCCTTAGAAGCATTGGATACGATAAAAGGTACTAGGATAGAGCCTGCGGGTATCGGAGTAGCGTTAGTACCCAGATTTAAATTACCATAGAAGAGCGTATGTCCTCCGTTATTTATAGCTATATTAGCAGGGGATACCGTATCTACGTCTTTTTTCCCCGCCATTACATTAGTACCATTGCTACCTGAGATGCTTAAAGCGTTACCTCCAGAGCCGAAAAGGTTATTAATAAAACCTCCTGCGCTATCGTAAATCGCTATATTAAAGTTAGAAGTACCCGATACTCCAGAGTTACGAAGAGCTAGCGAGTACATAGATACTACACTCTGCTTTTCTACGTATCTAATACCTGCGGAGCCGTCGTCGAATGAGTTAGCGTTAAAATAACCCCCGATAGTAAAGTCCTCGTCGATTACGAGTCTATCGAGTATGTAGTTAATATTTCCAGCTAGTTTTTGATTTATAGCTTCTGAGTTAGGCCTATTGGCCTCTACGTTACCTATAAAAATCTGCTGCCTAGAAGGGGTTACTAAGTCTGTACTGGCCATTAGATTATCCTATATCCTTTCTCGTCTGCGAAAGCATAGACTTCTAGCCTATGTCCTATCGCTGGAGTTATGTCTAAGTCCTCATTTAATGTTATGGTATTCGAGGTTATATCGTCAATTATCCTAGTCTCAGAGTCTATCGTAAAGTCTTCGCTGTGGACTTGTACTTCCATACCTACCTCGTATTTACCTATCTCGCCCGCATCTACGGTAAAAATACTAGGAGAAGTTACTCCAGTTAATAGAGACGAGGGCATAACGAAGGTATGAGATAGCTTTATAGCTCTGTCTATATCTTCTTCGCTACCTTTATAGTTATCGAAAGTAGCGGCTTCTATCCAATAGCCCTCATTCGGGGCTATGGATAAAGCAGGAGTTATAATTAGCCCGTTATCGGTAACGGGGTCTAATGCATCTATAGTTACCGTCTCTTCGAAGGTAAAATCGTCGCTTCTAACGGTAATCTGGAGTCCTACCCATTTTTCCCATTTTTCCCGCTCAGTTAAAAACTGGTCGCTCCCCCAAAAAGACTCTATTAATACTTTAGTCGTCGTAGAGCCTGCAGCGACTCTGGAAGCTGCGGAGTAGGTAGCAAAAATACCGTCAATACCGAAAGAAGTCTGTAGTAATTTTAGCGAGACTTCGCCCTTGATTAAATCTAGTTGACGGTCGATTACTTCGTACTGCTCTAGAGGAAGATTTCTTTCTCCAGACTCTAAATTAACGAGCTGGGTATCTTCTCCCCCGAAAAATACGATATCTCCTATTTCTATGGTAGCGGCCGTAGAAAATAGAACCTTTACATTTTGGACGTATAAGCTACCGAATTTATAGCGATTTAGTATCCTATCACCTATCCGCTGGAGAGTCTGTAGGACTGCGCTAGAGCGTGGTAACCCCTTAGCTTCTATAACCTGGTCTTTTCTTCCAGCTTTTATGCGACTTAGAGAGTCTGCATTAATTTTTATCAGCTTATTAAAAAACTTTCCAGTCTCTAAGGTACCAGTATTATAGCGATAGATTACTCTATTTAATAAATATTTATGCGTACTTCTTTTTAATTTTGTTTTTACTAGGTCGTAGCAATTTTCAGTATTGAGGACTGGTATCTCAGTAGCGGAGAAAGGAGGGGCCGTAAATTTTATCGAAGTACGGGCCTTTCTGCTTATAAGATATAATCCCATAGGGCGACATATTTCTTTTATTATAAACTCTCTGGTATCTGATATCGTCTCGTCTAGCTTAAAGCTAAAAGGTACGAAGGCCGAAGAAAATAAGTCGTTAACTTCCTGAAAGGCTGCTGTATCTATAAACTCAATATCGAGGCCACAGCCGTCTGGAAGCGTATTATACTGCGATTTTATCTGTAAATTTACAGTTAATCCCGTCTCTTCGGTTAAAGTCTCTTCTTCCACTACGATATAGCTTTTCCCTGTATCTAGCGTGGCGAAAGACTGTACGGTATACTCTCCGTCGTTAGAAGCTGTACCCGATAATAGGATTTTATCCCCAGGTACGAAGCCTAATTTACCTTGGATATCGAAGTAGTCGACGATAATCGCCCGCTCTACCGTCTCTGTAGAGCTAACTCTAAGCAGCGCAGATACATTATACCCAGTATCGGTAAAGGTATTTCCTTCGTTACTATGAAGAAGCTTTAATATTAGCTCGATAGGAGACTCGTTAATAGTGTAGTAACTCGTAATCTCCGACTCGTCTTCGTGGCTAGTCGCTATCGTACCCAGTCTTTCTCTAACGACGGTAAAGGTATTAGCTACCTCGTCTCTAGAGACGACTTCCATAATCTCGTCGCCTATCCTGATATAACTCGTAACGATATCCTGGCTATCTAGAAAGGGATTTACGGTATCTGCGGAAATGGTAGTCGTTACGTTATCTATCGTACCGCTTAGTACTCCCTGGTAAAGCTCGTAGCTAGACTGTCTAGCTAAGTTAGTATTTAAGGCTATAGATACTGCGATACTTCCAGCGTTATACTCGATATCGTCTACATTTCCTTTTAGGATAGGTATAAAATCCTGTGGAAAGCGGGAGCCTTTTAAAGATACGTATACGGTCGCTTTCTTAGAAAGCGGGTCGCCTATCTGGTTAAATGATAAATCTTCTGCTACTTCTCCTTTATAATCAACTAAATCGACGGTAAAGTTAGAAATACTTCCACTTCCGCCCTTGTCGACGAGTAGCTGCTGGGCGAGTCTTTTCGTAGTCTGGCCGCCCTTTATGATAATATATGGCTTAGAGTCTTCTCTTTCTATCTCCCCGTCCCAGGTAACTCCGATATCATTATCCCACTTAATACGGGGGTCGTCCCAGCGGGCAGTTTCTTTTATGGGAGCCGTACCGTAAATATATTTACTATCCTGTATCTGCACAGCGATAATAGGCTCTTTATTTATCTGGTCGGCCAATGCCCTGAAAGTAGGAGTTACGGTATATGCCATTAGTCGCAGTCTCCGAATTTTAAGCACTCGAAAAGACGCTGCTCTTTATTTTCGTAGTAATCTCGAATTAATTCTATTTCTTCCTGAGTAGGTATAACGGTTAGTTTATCAGGGATATCTAATACTTCCCCGTCGCAGGCCATTTTCCCTGCAAAATCTCCCTGCTGTATTAAAGTTATGCACTCTCGTACTTCGGGTCTATTAAAATATTCGCTAGCTTCCTGATTTTGACATTTCGCCCCCAGAATTAAGGGTAGAAAGCTCAGTAGATAGACGGATAATTTCCTCATTAGTTGTAGCCTTTCTAATTTCTTTTAAAAGGTCGGCTCTTTTTTTGGACTTTTCTGCCCGAGCTTCCCTGCTTTCGCTTAAAAAGTATTTATCGACGATATAACCCACTAGCTTAGTAGCTAGTGGGTATATGATGTACTTAAATAAGCCTTCGAGTAGTTTAGGACTCATTAGAGATTATCTTCTCCGTCGATTTTATCGATAGCGTCTACTACTAGTCCTTTAAGCATTTTCATACCTTGTAGGACAGTATCGTCTACTAGCGACACAGTATCCGCTACGTAGATTTCTGCGATTTCGATAGCCTCGTCTAGAGCCATAACTAGGTGTCCTTCTGCTTTTTTAAGTAGAAGTCCTTTGATTTTTTCTTCCATTGATTTTTCCATGATTTTAACTCCTTTTAATAATTTCGCCTTCATAGGCTTCTAGAAATTTAGTAATCTGGGCCTGCGACCCTTCTAAAGTATGCAGTCTATCTCGTATTTTTACAACTTCGGAAGCGTTAACTCGGCTTCTTTCTTCCGTAGCATCATGCTTTACATTTAATTTTACTAGCTCCAGCCGTACTTCCGTTATGGCCTGGAGGGTCTGTCTAGTAAAGAAAGCGTTAATTATTAATAGTAGACTTAAAAATGAGCCTACTAAAGCTACGAGAAGGTCTAAGCTCATTTTTTATAAACCTTTTTACCTTTCTTTTTGCATTTTTTCTTTTTTGCCATAACTACTCCTTTAGTTACAAGTATACCCGCCCGCAGTTATTAAAGCTAATATCTGAGCTTTTCTATCTGCAGTAATCTGGGCATTTTCTTCGATATCATTTACCTGAGTATAACCTGCGCATATATCCCCATTTTCGAAGCTCATAAAAGCGGGAGCTAGAAGAGTACGAAGAGCGATACGAGTAGGAGCGTCCCAGCCATTAGAGATAGATAGCAGCCTAGCTTCTGAGATAACAGACTTCCCGAAGGCTACGTCTTTACCTAGCTGCTCTAATGCTAACTGCTTAGTATATCCTGCTGTGATATCGGTAAAAGTGAGACTAAAAGTATCTGGGCAGCCGTACTCGGTTTTTAACGTGATTTCGTTAACTCTTTCTTCTATATAGAAGTCGCAGGCCACAGTCTCCCATTTTATCTGGCCCCATTTAGTATAGGTAATTTTAGCGAAATCTTCTAACTCCGCTCTAGTATCAGCTTCTTTGTAAAGCTGCTCTGAGTTTTTAGTATTAATATCTAACTTCCAGCGAGCTTCGGCTGTAAAAGAGATTAGAATAAAAAGTAAAGGTAAAAATCGCATATTATCTCCTATAATTGAGTAGTATCTACGTAGGTACTCGGAAGCTCGCAGACTTCTAAATATGTACCAGTTAAAAGGTTAGCTAACGTGCGGGCGGCTAGGTTAACCTGTAAAGTACTATCTGTGGCAGTATAAATCTTAGGAGAAAAAGTCGTCCAGCTATCCTGATTAGCTACAGTATAGTAATTTCCCGTCCTAAAGTTGTCCATTACGGCAGAAGGTGCGCTATCCTGGAAGGAAATTACCATAGTTGACCTCCCAGCCCCCGTCGACCTTTCTCTAGCGTACATACGTAATCTATATTTTCTTCCTACGGTTAAATTAGAAAAAGTTAAATCGGACATAACTCCAGTGGAAGCTTTATCTGCTGATAGGGTTTTAGTCTGGCAGTTAACGGCCATATCTGCTGCTAAATTCTTTACTATCGCTTCTTTATTAGGGATTTCCTGTACATATAGGTGGTGTAGTACCGAGTTATTAGTATGAATAGCTGTCTTATTTATTTTAATAGCGTAGGTATTTCCTGCGGTTACGTCTATAATACACTCGAAAGGAGCCGCTCTAGAGCTTGAAGCCTGATATCCGCATATTTTAACCTGGGTCGAACCATTTTCATATATATAAACTGCAAAATCACTCTGAGGAGCGGAGATATAAACTGCCCCGCTAATAATCCAGGTACCGTCTCTAGGAGCGGTAGCTATGTTATTACCTGCCCAGATACCGTAGGGGTCTTTAACTTCGTTAAAGGTTAGACTAGTAGAGTTAGCTGTGATTGACTGCGCTCCGTTTCCCCTACCTTCGAATTGGATTAACTCAGTATCTCCTATCTGCTCGAATACTCCAGCGATAACTTTAGATATATTCCTCAGTCTAACGTATGGTACAAGGGCCATGTTATTAGGCCTAGTCTCAGACTGCGTAGAAGAGACGGTAATAGCTGGGTCGACGGTGTTAGTACGGGCTGCATTAACCCCCGTACCTGTAGTACCTCCTGGCCTATTTTTAGACACTCCTACGTTAGTTACTCCGTATCTATGATAGTTAATATCTCCGTTAACTGCTACCCCAGACTCCCCTTGTAAATGGTAGTGGCCAGCCTGATTAGCAGAAAGTCCATTAACTGCTGTGGTATCGGTCTGCGTAGTACCTACAGCTAGCGAGCCTCCTGCGGCCCTGATAAATCTATTATCTGTTACTAAGTCTGGTACTCTAAATCCGTCTCCAGAAGTAGTAATCGTACAGTCTCCGTAGGTATCGGAGCCAGTATTAGCTATAAAATCTGGGTAGTCGGCTTCTAAGTAGCAGCTCCCGTCGGCCTTTACTAAATCTTCTGTATTAGCGATATCTCCTGCTAGCCAGACGATTTCTCCAGCCTGATTAGCCGTAGTCTGGACATTTTGGACTGCAGCGTCTAGCCCCGAAGTCCAGCCTAATATAGGTACGTCTATATAGATATCTACACTATCTCCGCTAACGAAGGTAATGGGAGAAGTAGGATTAACTAGACTGGCCATAGTCGACCCGCTATCGTTAGTTAAAGTAAAATTAGTAGCTGTATTTACTCTAACTCTACCTTGCCTAGCTGCTGCTGAGGAGTCCCAGATAAAAAAGTATCCTGCGTTTTTTCTAGCGTTAAAACCTTTAAAGGCAGCTACGTCTATTTCTAGTCCGTCTGGTAAATTAAAAATAAAGTTACCTCCCGCAGGAGTAGCCGTTAGAGATACCTGTATCCTAATTTCTAGGTTACTCCCTACTCTTCTTTTAGACCCTTCCGAGGTAAAGCCAGAAGTCCAGCCAGTTATATCTGGGTTAAAATCTTCCCAGTCGGTAATGGGATTTAGAGTACCCGTTAACGCACTACTGGCCTTTACTCCTCTAGGTACGCTAGAGTCGAATACTAGGAAATCTCCGTCGCTACCTGTAGCGAAGACTGATTTATCTATTTTCATAGAGCAGTCGTCTACGTAGTAGGTAGCTGATACGTTAGCGGCTTCTAGTTGAATACCGTTAGACGTAGCTCCGATATCGCCTCTAACTTCTAAAAACTCCGAAGAGCCGTCGGTTATAACCGTCTCTTTTTCTACTAGCCCGTCTTTTAACAGTCGTACTGTTAAATCTGCTCCAGAAGCGGAGAGATAGCAGCTAGCTACGTATTTTAATCCTGAGAAGGAGGCTAGAGAAGTGATTTCCTGCTTTAACTCTACATTTTGAGAAGCGCAGGATAATTTATAGGATTTATTTAAAAAAGGGATATTAGTCTCTAAAGACCTAGTACAGGTACCGTTATCCGTCCAGCCTTTATAGCCCTGCTCGAAGCTAGGGTTAACGAAAGCTCCTATCTGCTCTAGATATTGGCTCTGGGCTGGCTTAATCTGGGCTTCCGCTACATAGCTAACGAAGCCTAGTAAAATTACCGTTAAAATAAATAAATTTTTTAGCATTTTATCTCCTACTCGTATGCTATAGAGGGGCTAAACTTTAGAAGCCTAGCGTCGTCTACGGCCGAAGAAGTCTCGTTAATATTATCTCTGTATAATTTTATAAGTAAAATATCCCCTGCGGCCACAGCATTTCCGTTAATCTGACCTGTAGCATCGGTTAAATCTAAGTCGCCCACTTTAGTTAATGCGTTAGCGGTAGTTAGAGTTAGCTCAGTATTAGCACTTAAATGCGTATCTAGCCCGCCCGTTACGTCGTCTCCCGTCTCGATTAATGTAGTATCTGCTTTAAAGAGTACGTTATCGGAAGAAGCTGCGCTAAAGAAGGCTGCATTTTTTAGGAAAATCTGATTACCTGCTTTATAGCTTTCTGGTACGGTTACTAGAGCGTATACTTCCATATTAGACTCGAAATCGAAATCTAGAAGGCTCATACCGTTATAAATGGACTCAATAGGGGAGATATCCCCAGTTAATTCGAAGATAAAAGAGCCTCCGCCCCCTGCTCCTCCGCCTAGAAGATTTTCTAACTTAGCTTTCTTTTTATTAAATGAGTCTTCGGAGTCTTCGATTAATACGATATCATTTTCTACTAAATCGATTTTTTCTGTAAAGGTATTAAAGTCGCCTGCTGCTCTTTTTAACTGAGCGTCGTCGGTTACGTTTCCTAATCCTACCTGGGCGGGAGTATAGTCTCCAGTCTGAGCTACTACTGCTCCAGTACGACCGAATACGCTCGTAACCTCGTCGTTAGTATCCCATTTCTGCCAGATAGTACCATTATTAACGGCTTTATCGCCTACATTAAAGGCTATAGCTCCAGCTCCGAAATCTACCGAGCCTGCTACCGTACAACGATACCAGAAATTTTCTACTCCAGTATCCGTATTAGCTAGCGTCGGGGTATTAGTAGAAGCGTCCCAGGTACCTTTATAGATTAATAAGCTATTAGGTATCTGAGTTAGAGGTATTTTACCGTCTGCATCTAAGGTAGCGATACCTACTGCTAGCGGGGCCGTAACTGAGTCTACCCCCAGAGAAGCGATAATATCCGCTATATCTCCGTCGTTACTTATAATGGCAGCTAAGTTAGAGGCGATACCGTCTGCATTAATTTTAACCTGAGCGTCTAGCTTCTCGATAGCTACTTTACGATTATCTCCGTTAGCTATGTAATTTTCGTTAGCATAGATTAGAGCGTTAGGGTCGCCCTCGCCTACGATACCGATAATCTCGCCTATGGTATAAATATGCTCCTGCAGATTAGTTAAATGCTTATTAACATCTACCCCATTTTGGAGGCTAAGTATCCCAGTTATAATATCGTCTTCGGTCTTTAGCAGGTAGACTGCATTGGCCTGGACGCTCGATAACTCCTGATTAAATTCTGTTTTTGCCATTATCTAACCTCTATTTTTAAAAATACCAAGCCGCTAATTTCGTAATATCCTGGTAACGACTGTCTAACCTTCTCCCGAAGCTCGTACCCTACTCCCTTCGAGTTATTACCAGTTTTATCTAGGATACAAGGTACGAAATCGTTAGGCGAGCTGTAGTCGTAGATAAATTCTACTGGAGCTTTAGTAATTAAGTAATCTAAAAAGGCTTCCGCCTCGTCTACTCCAGTACTACTCTCCCTGATAAATCGCTGCGGTACATAATTAGTAATTAAAGGAAGGTCGCACTTCATACGCTCTAACGTAGAATAGGAGATAACTTCCGTTATGCCCGCTGGGGTAGTTTTTACCTGAGCTTCTGCTTTTTCTTTATTATATTTAAAGTCTGAAAAGTTTTTTAATGGGGTCTGAGTAATGTAGGCTTCTCCGCTAGCTTCTCCGCCCTCGTAGGTATTAGACCCAGTTACGTCGGCTCCGCTAAATCCCATTAAAGCGAAGGCAGTTACCGCTTTCTGATTACCTGTATCGATATTTAAGGTAAAAGCGTTATCTGCGGAGATAACGAGAGTCCTGGTAGCTCGATTTACGGTAACTGTATACTCCTGAGAGCCTGCGCTATTCATAGCTTTAGCTACTTTATCTGCGAAGCCCGTTAGAGTCGTAGCTCCTATTTCCACTGTGGCCGATAACTGTAATCCCGAGCCGCTTGGCTCAGTAAAGTTAATGTATCGATTATTTTGCGTAACCGTATGGCCGTAGTAGAAAGCTGAATATTTATTTAATGCCATATTTCTTCCTATGTAGTAGCGAAGTTATCGAATACTAGGCCCTGCTTTCCAGCTTCGCTTCCGATATCTTCTACGACTCCTCTAATAAACTCCTCGTCTCCTTTTATGTTACCGTCTACGTTAAAATTAACTACCGTAGCTGGCCCCGCAGAAGTACGAGTCTCGTCTAATGTCTCTGTATCTAACTCTCTGTCTTCGAACCTTGGAGCTGGAGCGGTACCTCCTGTAGTATTAGGTACATTTCCTCCGCCTCCGCCTCCAGCAGCAGCTTTTAATAAGCTACCTAGAGCTACTAACGCTGCCCCTGCTGCGATAGCTCCAGTACCAGAGATAGCATTTAAGGCTTCTACTGCGATACCTTCTGCGATAAAGAAGCTACCTAGCTGGATAGCTAAATCCCCTACCGTCTGGAGTAGAAATTTCCCAAAATTTTCGAATACATTTTCGCCCTTCGCTAGGGAAGTTACGATATTTTGGATACCTCCAGAGATACCCTTGGCCAGGCCTCCCTTTACTATGTTAGCAGTCTGGGTAGCGACCTTGGACATTTCTTCTTTAGTTTTATTTACTCCGATTTTAACTGCATCGAAAGTATCGAGCGTTAAATCTGCGAAAGTCTGGGAAGTCTCAGTAGCTTTATCTACCTGAGTCTTTAATCCCTCCTGAGTTACGTTACCTTCTTCTTCGATAATAGCTCGCTGCTCCTGAAAATAGGTACGAAGCTCTTCGTTTTTAACTCTAAGCCCTTCGGATAGAGAGAAGTTATTTACATTATTTAGCGACTCGGTTAAATCGCCCGCTAACTTTTCAGAAGAAGACGCTAAAATATCTGCTCTATCTTTCCACTGAGCTACTTCCTCGTCGCTTTCTAATCCGAATTTATTTAAAAACTCTGCTATATTTACTCCCGCTACTGATATAGCTTCTAATAGAGAGTTAATCCCTAGAGTTACGGAGTCGAATACTACGTCTCCTACGTTTTTAAGTAGCTCGAAGGGAGCGATAACGTAGGTTATAAAAGCTTCGTTAAATCTAACTAACGGAGCTGCTACGTCGTCGAATACATTAAAATTTTCTTTAAAATCTTTAGTTAGAGACTGTATCGCCCCCGTTAATTTATTAACGATATCTACGACTATGGGGCTAAATGCTTTCCCGATAGATGCAGATAGGTTAAAGAAGTTATCACCTAACGTAGAGATAACCCCCGTTAATGTTTTAGACTGCTTCTGCATACCTTGGAAGAAGATACCAGTCTCTCCCGTTAGGTTATTTAAAGACTGAGTAAAGGCTTCGAAAGGTACAGTACCTTTAGAGATATCGTCTCTAATAGTTTTTAGCGAGCCTCCCGTCTGCTTAGCTAACTCTGCATAGATATTAACCCCTCTATCTGCGAATTTATCTAGCTCCTGTAGCGTTAGCTTCTGAGTAGATACAAGTCGCCCGAAGGGGATAGTTAGCTCGGTAATATCTGCCCCTGCTCCTGCTGCGATATCTCCTAGCTGCTGGAGAGTACCGATAATATTTTCCTGCTCTACCCCGAAAGATAGTAGCTGCTTAGTAGCTTCGGAGAGTCCTGGTAATTGGAAAGGGGTAGAAGCTGCGAAATCCTGCAGCTCTGCTAGTTGTTTTTGGGCAGCTCCAGCGGAGCCTAATATAACTTCGAACTGAGTAGAGATTACTTCTAAGGAAGCTGCATCTTTTACCGCTTTAACGAAGGTAATACCTCCGATAGCGGCTGCTGCGGCCCCGATACGCTTTAAGGAAGGCAGGATATCTTTAGAGCCAGTATCGAAAGACTTAGAAAATTTCTTCCCAGACTTTTCTCCAGACTTTTCGAATTCTTTCTCGGCCTGGTCGGTAACTACTTTTATATTACCGTTTTTATAGTCAATTATTAGCTGTAAATCCGCCATTACTTAAAATCCTTTTCAAGTCTTCTTCCTCTACCATACGCTCAGTCTTATACTTCTCGTCAACGAGCTTAAAAATACTATTTATATGCTCGTCTCTAGCTTTCTGGGGCATATTTACGGTTAAATAATCCAATATGCCATGTACTCTTCTAAGGGCGACGTTACTCACCATGGCCGAATACATTTTAGAAAGCCTGGTAGTAGGTAGTCTCTCCATTTCTAGAGGGCTGATAGAGTAGTAGTGGGCCATTTCGTATACTACTTTCTCAGTCTCGGAGATTTCTACTTTTTTATCGAGTTAACTTCCTTCCAGATTTCGATAATATGTTTAGCCTTAATAGGCTTTAACTCGAAAAATTTTTCTTCTAATCCCAGCTTTTTTAGCCACGAAATCATTAAATCCGTAGCTTCTTCTCCGCTTTTTTCCTGGAAGTCTTTAGAAATTTCCTGCGCTTCTGCGAAGCTCGGATATTCTACGCTAAAAACTTCTGGGCCTACTTTAATCTGAAATTTTTCTTCTTTAATTACTAACATTATTTACCTCGTTACGTTAGTTATTAGGGGCCGAAGCCCCTTTTTTTAATTATACTGCTGATCTATCTACTAGCGAAATATCTCCGATAGAGAAGATATTAATAGCTTCTGGCATAGTAGCGTCGAAAGCCGATACGAACTCGCACTCGATTACTTGTAGCTCTTTATTAAAGTTAATAGAGCTTGGAGTAGGAGCTGCTAGCATCTGCCAGTCGTTACTTCTATCGGTATAGGCTGCGTTAGCATCATGGCCTACTAATTTTCCAATTTTAGGCATTAATGAAGCGAAAAAGTTAGCTGTACCGAAGCCGATTAGTTTATCTGCTCCATTTACATACTCTCCGCCTAGAGGCTTAATAAAAATTTCTTCGAATTTTTCTCTAGAAGTATCGGTTAGACTTAGAGTAATGGTAGCTAAGACATTTAAAAGAAATTTTTCGACGATAGCGTTACCCGTTGCGTCTGCAGTCTGATCTAGGTACTCGAATTCGAAAGAAGCCGAAGCTCCGTCCTCAGAAAGAAGGCCTAAAGCCCCGCCAAAGGACTGCTGTCCGATAGTTACGTCTAAATCAGTTACTCCCGTTACGTCCTCGTCTGTAATAAGACCTAGATACTCGTTACGGATTTCGACGTTAGTACCGTCGATAGCTACCTGCATGAGTCCAGCCTGAGCCGAAGCTTCTAGTTGTACTTTAACGTCTGCGATAAAAGCTGCTAAGTCTGCGGCTGCTGCTGCATCTACTGTAGCGATTTTGGTTAATCCTGCTGGAGTCGGGTCTGCCCCTCCGTTAGTTACATGGATATATCCAAGTAACTCGGTATAGTCCTCATTAATTAAATTTAGAGGTACCGCTTCTTCTCCTGCTGGTACTGCGCTCCATACGTGCGCTCTGCAATGCTCTAGCCCGTAGAACCATCTTTTCGGATTTACTTTAGAATTTACAGTCTTCTTCGACTTACATACCTTGGCCATAATTACTCCTCTATTCCATAAGATATCGTAAAAATAAAGGTAATCTCGTAGCTATAAATATCCTGCGAGTCTTCTACTTCCCCAGGGGATACGCTAGAGCTTTTTATCCCTTTAATATAATCTTTATTAATAATTGACGTAATGTCTAGTATTACGTCTTTTATGATTAATGCATGAGTAAATCCCTCGTCGAAGACGGCCGATTTATCGTCGCCTCCCTGTCTAAAGAGAGTTAAAGTTACGGGGATTTCTACTGCATTACCTAAATCGTCGTTAATTATCGCTGTACTGGCCCCCATGCGGATAGCATACTGTAAATCTACTCTATCTCCCGCTACTTCCGATACGTCGAAAAATGGGTCGTCGATTTCTAAGTATCTGCTATCACAGGCCTTTATCGATGTTTTAATATGATTTCTGATTTCTGCTATCATAATTATCTACTAAAAAAAGTCTCTCTAGTTGTACGAGTATAATCGTCCTCGTCTACATTACCGTCTTTATTACTATCGTATTGGATAATATATCTCTTCCTAGCATCGGCTCGCTTCTCGCTATAATCTACTAGCTTCTCGTTAAATGCTTCTGCGTTAGAGTTTTTAATATCCTGATAAATTAGAAGTAGTACCTCGTAAATGGCCCACTGATCTAATTTATCACCTATTAACTGAGTCTTCTCTATCTGCGTACCGTCTGGATTAATTATGCCATTACGGTACATATAATCCAGCATTTCTTTCTGCGCTAGGCGATGCATATATTTAAAGCTATTTCGCCCTGCGGGGATATATCTTTTTAACTCTGGCTCCCTAGCGAAAATCTGCTCGTCGCTAGAAAATAGAGCGTCTTCTGCTGCTGTAATAGCGGATACGCTATAATCTTTAGTCTCGCTACCATTGGCCAAGGTTACTACCTCTACTCGGACGGTATAGTCGCCTGCTGTAGAGTAGGCCCAGTCTAGATACCAGTCTTCGGGGCAGTTAGCTACGTATACGTCCAGTACGGTAGCTGGAGTACCTACGAAATCAGGGTAGATATTGATATCAGTAATCTCTACTCCCTCTACTGCGAATACCCTAGAAGCGTCGAAGCGTATTTTATCCGCCTCCTGTACTATTGAGTCTAATATTAGATTAGGAAAAATCATTTCTTTACCTCCACAGGCCAAAACCAATGCCCTATTAGTATCCCCATAACTAGGGGGGCGGCTGGGGAGTAGTAGGAAAATGCTGTAATCTCTACCGATATAGTTTTATAGTCGAAAAAGAAAGCTATTACGTCCCAGATTAGCCAGATTAAGGCAGTAGCTAATAATAAAAATCCTGATATTGATACTTTTCTGTACTTTAACTCCATATTTAACCCTCGTCTCGTATCTCATGTAATATAAAATTTACTCCGAACTCCTGGTCGAAATTTTCTGAGTTTTTAACTAATGCTTTTACTGTTATCCCCTGTGGGAGTCTCGAAGCGTACTGGGCTTCTCTTTCGTAGATAACTTTCCCCATACATACGTCGAAGCCGTACTGTTCTACCCAGACTCCAGGCTGTAGAGGACTCTCTACCCCCATGTCCGTCTGGCTTAGAACGTCCTGAAAGATTTCTAGCCCTTGTAAATATGCTTCCGTATACGGTATCTGCATCTCGAAGCTATGCTCCCCGTTAGCTGGTACTACGGCCCGCATACCATGTATTTTTAAATAAAGGACTTTATCGTCGTCCGTTAGGTTATTAGAAAATGGAGTACTCTGAGAGCGCATAATTATCCTACCTGTATAATCGAAGCTATATACTTTTTACTCTGCCCTGGGGCCGATCTAGCCTGTACTTTAATCGAAGTCTCCGATTTAATCGGAAAATTAGGAGTAAAGTAGAAGACTTTTAAATTATCGTTCCAAGCTATATATAGAGGAGGCTGCGAAGCCGCATCTAAATTAGAAATTTCTTTAAATGCTTCTATGTTAATATCGAAAATCTCTACCCCGTCTATCTCCAGCCTAATAAAGACTTTTTTATCGCTAACCTGTATAGCGAAGCCCGATACCGTTTTTACTCCAGAAGCTACGTATATATCGTAGTTAGTAACGTCGCTTAAAGTAATATCCTGCCCAGACTCCTGTATAATACCTAACTCGGTACTGATAGAAGTCTCAGAGTCAACTAGTAGCCTTCTCGCCCCGTCGCCCTTTAATATTACGTCGGCTTCGTAGGCTTCGTCCCCTCCAGTGATACGGATAGGGCTAGAAGCTTGGATATCTGTTAAATCTGTGGCCATTAACCTTCCCTATTAAATCTCTAAGCCCTGTACCTGGCTATAAAGCGACTGTGGCTGGTTATCTAAGTTAGTCTTAGTAACTCTAACGATAACTCCCGTCGCTACTTTCTTTTTATAAATTAGCTCAATATTAGGCTTAGCTGTAGAGTTAAATCCTACTGCTGCTGTGGTAAATACTCCCGAAGCTGCGGCCGTTTCGATTAGTAGCTCGAAGCGGGCTTTACCGCTAGCGGAGCAGGGTACTTCAATATCTTTTAAATCTTTACCTGCTGATACTGTGTAATCATGATTAGCAGAAGCATTTTTAACGATAGCGTCTGCATCGTCGAAGTCGTCTATCTCATCTCCTGGGCTTTCAGCAGCATAGGTAGGAAGTGGGTTATTTTCTGTATACTCATTTCCGCTAAAATCGGAT